>LNAP01002694.1_pt1 | contig 17503 bp, 20 predicted proteins | sample 602601 | NCBI WGS metagenome assembly LNAP01 (sample SAMN02440304, study PRJNA202911) | soil metagenome | biome: Subtropical and temperate rainforests or woodlands; isolation source: soil samples (1 kg each in a 20% v/v slurry with milli Q water) were... ... | reverse complement strand
AGATGGTATTCCAAGCCCTTCAGTGGTAATTTTTGGAATACCAATTGATGTCATGGAACACCTCATGTGCGCCCAAGCCACCCGCCTCTCTGACCGCCAGCTCAAAGCGGTAAAGCCGAAAGACAAGGACTACGTCCTCAGTGATGGAGACGGCTTACAGCTGCGCGTGAGGGTCAATGGCTCTACGCTCTGGAACTTCAACTACCGGCAGCCGATTACCAAAAATCGCATCAATATGGGGCTCGGCACCTACCCAGAACTCTCGCTCGCTCAAGCCAGGAAGAAGACAGTCGAAGCCAGAGAACTCCTCGCCCAGGGCATCGACCCGAAAGAACAACGTAGCGAGCTGGAGCAGACAAAAAGACAGGCAACCGAGCACACATTCGAGAACGTGGCGTCCGCCTGGTTTGAACTGAAAAAGGATTCTGTGACTCAAGCTTATGCCGAGGACATCTGGCGCTCGCTCACACTGCATGTCTTTCCATCGCTGGGGACAATACCTATCTCGCAGATCAATGCCCCGAGGGTTATCGAGCTGCTGCGCCCTTTGGAAACCAAAGGCAGCCTGGAGACAGTGAAGCGACTGACCCAACGACTCAACGAGATCATGACCTACGGTGTGAACTCGGGAATGATCTTTGCCAATCCGCTCAGCGGCATTCGGGCCGTTTTCAAGAAGCCGAAAAAACAAAACATGGCAGCCCTTCGCCCTGAAGAGCTGCCGGAGCTGATGATCGCTATCGCCAATGCGAGTATTAAGAGAACAACACGCTGCCTGATCGAATGGCAGCTCCACACCATGACCCGCCCCGCCGAGGCCGCGACGACCTCATGGGCTGACATCGATCTCGACAAGAAAACCTGGACGATTCCAGCAGAGCGTATGAAGAAGCGCCGCGCCCACATCATACCGCTGACCGAGCACGCACTTGCTCTGTTGGAGACGATCAAACCCTACAGTGGACACAGAGAATATGTGTTCCCGGCCGACAGAGATCCTCGGGATCACTGCAACAGCCAGACGGCAAACATGGCCTTGAAACGTATGGGCTTCGAAGGTCGATTGGTGAGTCATGGCATGCGCTCCATGGCGAGCACCATCCTGAACGAGCAGGGATGGGACCCGGAGCTGATCGAAGTCGCACTTGCACACGTGGACAAAGATGAGGTGCGTAGTGCTTACAATCGTGCGGATTACATTGAGAGAAGACGCCCGATGATGATCTGGTGGAGCGAACACATACAGCATGCCGCTACTGGCAATTTGTCGGTTTCGGCCATTCAAGGAACCAGAGGTCTAAAAGTAGTATCGATGCGTTAAATAGGAAATGTAGCAGGTGGTGTAGTTACACTCTACATGATCACCTGATTGCATCGATACTGATTACAACTCGTTTGCCTTGCGCCTGGCCAGGCGCTTGCATTCGACCTGATCAACGATTGCATCGGATTTGAAAAGCACGCTTAGCACCCATGACAGACAGAGAGCTGTTCATTGCTGCCGGTAGCTATAGCCAGAGGTCAGCCAAAAGCAGCCATTAGTATCTATGAAGTCAAGGTCGAGTCAGTGCAATGTATACACATATGGTGTCAGCCGGTAAAAAAGCGAAGCTAACCTTACTCTAATAAAAAGAAGCTCTTCGAAATGCCCGTATCTAAATGCCATTTCGATACGCGTAGTAATGGTCGCTATATGGCCGTTAGATTCATATAAAATGACCGGCTTCATCGTTTGGTGATTTTCGGACCTAGATACAAAATTTTTAGCTTATTTTCGTTAGGTGCTATAGGCCATTCAAAATGAAGTCGGAAATAACGGCGGCTAATTTTCCCATGCCAGTGTGCGAAGATAGTTCTCTGCTGATTCGCCGGATCCTGAAAGGTCATTTCTGCCCTAAATTCATCTTGGTTTGTTGGCGACTCCCCTGAGAAAAGCGCGCGTGAGCCAGTAAAGTAATCGTCGATAATCTGTCGCGCAGCTGGGCCTTCAATGCCACCCACGGCACGACCCCCCATGTAGTCATTTAAGTGTTTTAATAGTGCCAACGCGCGATCTGAGATTGCTATTTCAAACGGCTCTTTTGAAAGCGCGGGATTGCTGAAGACTGTATCCGGGATTGTTAGATTTTCATACTCTGCACGCGCAAAATGGACGAGTTGCTCCCAGTTTGCGGGTATCGCCCGAGAGTTGAGTGCAGAAGTCTCCAGCCCATCAAGCTCAAACAGATTGTTAATATTGTAATTGCCGATTCTATCCTCGGGAATGCCGTGGTAGACGGGAAGCGGCGTTGTGGCGAAATCTATATTTCCTGCTTTAAAGCTGAAGGAGAGTACAGGCATCCCTGCCTTGGCGCGTCTTGCTGCTTCACCTAGACCATTATCCGTAACGTCGTAACCGTAACATTCGAAGTAGTCATCGCGTTCTAGATATCGATCGTCTTCTATGAAAGGTCCTCTGCGATCGAGCCATTGTAAAACTGATCGTCTTAGCTCGGTATTATTACTAGACGTTATCGCTTGGCGAAATGTTTCGTCGGTTGTGATTTTGGCTTCAGCTATAGATTTAGTTAGATAAAGCGCCGCTTGAAGGTTGGGCAGCCTGCTGCGACAGGACAAGAGGCCTTCAAGTAGTTGGAGAAAATCTGATGCGCGGGAGAACTGACCTTGTAATGATGTATCGTTTATATACCAGCGCATAATTAGCCCCAACCGGCTAATAGGTTCATGTCTTTCTCCGCCTGGTCAAAGAATCCGGCCGGCCAGTTGCTAACTCGCCCGTCCGTATCTACATTTAAGGTTTGTACACCGTGGCCTGACTCTCCCGCTCCAGTAAAAAAATGTATGCGCAAATTTTCGGGTGCAAGTATAGACTCCTTAATTGCCAAGCGAAGCCCATTGAGTAAGTGGTCGCTGTGCGTTTCTACTATAAGTTGAACCCCTGCCGCGGCAAAGTGCGCAATAATTTTCCCCATTTGAGATTGCGCATAAGGATGAAGATGGGCTTCGGGACTATCGATTACAACTACTTGTTGGTCGGATGCGGCCAAGAGCGAAACAAGTATTGGAAATACATATGAAAAGCCATAACCCACATTTGTAGGTTTTCGCCATGACCCGAATTCGGAAATTCGAAACTGTAAGCTGTATAAGGACAGGTTTGGGTAATGCTGAACGTTTGCCTGCGCATTTGGAAACAAACTTGAAAACCACGAGTCGAATTGTTTTCGGAAGCTAGTAGAAGTTTCTCCCGGATACATACGCGCCGCAGGAACTTCATTGTCGGCATACTTGCTGTACCAGTATGAAGCGTACCTACCATCTGCACCGACATCTACGTCCCCTTCTCTGAACCAGTCCGGGGCAGGGTAAGCATCTTCAGGTCCAGTGCGCGTAGCGCTAAGATAAGATAACCCCATTAAAAGCTCTGTCGTATTATATTCGTACTTTTGATACTCAAGAGAAAATTCTGCTTCGATAGAGGTTTCGGCATCTATCTCTTCAGCTGGTGTTACCGCTTCATCTATATCTTCATCTATATCTTCATCTATATCTTCATCTATATCTTCATCTATATCTTCAGCTAGGTCGACCGGCCAGGTTGATTCTTGCAGTTCAAGCTGACGGTCCACCGCCCGGGCGGTTGCGTTCCAGGTTGTTATTAGAGACCTATCTTCGAGCTTGAAAACAAGGCTTGAGACGGATGCATCTGTTGGCAGGATATCGCCAACGGTACCCAGCTTGATGATTGGGCCATTAAGTGGACATGAGCTCGTAAAAAGTCTTGCTCTTACAGATTGTGACAGGAGTAGTAGCGGCTGGACTGCGCTTGACTTACCCCCTGAATTGAATCCTGTCAACAAGGTAAGCTGTGCAAGTTCAAGTCGTAAGTTTCGAAAACATTTGAAATTCTCGATTTCAAGAGCTGTAATCATAGCGTCATTGCCTCAAATAGTGAACTTTCCATAAGTCGGAAGCGCTTGTGCACCGAGGCTGTGCTATTTGTGGAGTACGTAATGGATCGAATAAACTCTTCATTTCGCAAGAGGTCGATAATGGCTGATTTCACCATGCTTGCTCTTTGATGAAGATCGCGATACGGATAGTCCGTAATTGCCACGGAGCAAACCTCAAATAGAGATATATTTATAACGCTTCTATTTCCGTAGGAATCGCTCGCCAATGATTTTCGAAAAGCATGGTCTTTAAAAAGTTCTCGATTTATGACCATGGCTTGCTCGAAAACCGAAAATAGTTCGCTCCTAGTATCCTTTGAGAATTGTGAAAGTTTTTTTAACCCTTCAGCTAGAAAGCTATCCATATCCCCGGTGAGGTAGTTTCGCCAGCCGATTATCTTAAACGCACAAAATCTATTTATAGCCTCCCTATCGCGCATAGTTTTGGCGTTAAGGGACTGACCTGTGGCTGAACGAAAATTATCATTCTCTGCAGCATATTTTAACCATTGGGTAGCCGGGCCATTGTAAAGTGCGTTTCGCATCTGCTGCCTAGTCAGCGGCTCTCCGCTGTTTACACGCTCGAATATATCAAGTCGTGCGCGCTCTGGTGCTTTGGCATCCAGAATATACATGGTTAGCTGCGTGTCTAATACGCGCTCTTGAAGATTTATTGGCAAGTCACTGAAGCTTCTTCCTTCCAATAGATGGTTGGTCGATGTGTTTCGAGATAGACCTGAAAGCTTGAATTGGTTACGAAGAAATCGTACAAATGTGGTTAGCCGCTGCAGGCCGTCGACCACAATGATTCTACCGTCAGGTGCTTCGGCTACGTAAAATACTGGAAGCGGAATTCGCATTACGCAGCTTTCAATTAGCTTTGACTGTTTAACAATGGGCCATACAAAATCCCGTTGAAAGTCAGGATCAAGTATGTATCTCTCGTTGACTATTCGGGAGACAACCTCATTGACGGATCTTGATTCCGTTCTCACAAACACTGCATCTAAAGGGTAGTCGCCCCAGCCCTCAACAGAGTCGTAATCTACTCCCTCCACGTCTTGACTCATGTCCATTCCAATCTCTTCATTGCAGCGCACCCTTGAACCTGTCCCGCCCATCACCTTTAAAAGCGGAACGCCTCACTCAATCCTAGGCCTACCTTGCCCAAAGGCGGCACAAAAATTGTCAGGAGCCATTTTACGCTCATTCGTGCTGGCGGTCTCGATGTTGCCATTTTCGAGGCATGGCACTCAATATTTATGGTCTGTGTGGTGTTTGCAACCGTTTTAGCGAATAACCTCCAATACGCGACCCGGCAACCTCGAGCCGACTGGCCGCATTTGTCCGATTTCTTTCGACGCTGAGTGGCTGCATTGGGCCGCTCTCTGCCGGTCGTCACTAAGGCGCACGAAGGTCAGTCGAACACAAACGGTTGTTCGAAACGGGGTTATTGACTAGTCAGTGGCAATGCAATCAGGTCGTCAAGTCCATGCAATTACGCAGCAGCTTGTCCATCGGACCTTCCCTCCCAAATCCGGACACGAACTTCCCGTTAAATTGACGCTGCCGCTAAGCGCAGAAATGCCCTTGGCGAGCCGTACTCAACGCTCTACCTACATGCTCCTCACTTTAGCGTTTGAAGACGATGGCAAGGGTGTGACGGCTCCAACCTATTTGATGCGTTCGACTTCAAAAAAATCTTAGTCATACATTACGACTCTGCATCCACGCGCATTAAATCCTCCAGAGCTCAGCAGCGCCTCAAGCAGATCGCATACGCGGCCTGCTTGAAGGAGATCTGTGCCCGTGCGATGACTATTTCTTGACCATCCATTTACAGGAAACCTCTCATGATCACTCAGTGTCCGCGCTGCCGTTCCACCTCAATATCAACCAAAGATACCGCAAGGAAAATCGGTGCCCTTATCGGCACCGTAGGGGGCGCCGCACAAGGGGTCACCGGAGCCATGGCCGGCGCCGAGGTTGGTGCTGTCATCGGCGTCATCGCCGGACCTCCCGGGGTCGCCATCGGTGGGATGGCAGGAGCCATTCTCGGTGGATTAGCCGGTGCCGCAACCGGATGTATCGCAGGTGCAAAACTCGGTGAGGTCATCGATGAGCGCGTTTTGGACAATTACCGTTGTCTCGACTGTGGATTGTCGTTCAGCGGACGTCATCACGCGTGATCTCTCCGCTGCAGCGAACCTACCTCGTTTGAAGCAACTGCACTTCCACGCCTGATCCATCACTAACCCCTCTCTGTGAAATCCAGCACGCCGGCCGATCCCTGCTGAACACTCAGCGGCTTCGTCGTGCGCGAATAAAAAGGAAGCTCTCCATGGCACACCTCATCGAACAAATGGCTTACGTTGGCGCTACTCCCTGGCATGGCCTGGGAAGTCAGCTCTCTCCAAAACAACCGCTGGAAGTCTGGCAGCAAGAAGCGGGCATGAGCTGGCAGATCCAAGAATCGCCGGTACATTTCATGGCTGACGCCGCCGGCCATCTAGGCACCATCCATACCTTTCCCGAACAAAAAGTGCTGTATCGCTCAGATACAAAAGCCGCGTTATCCGTAGTCTCTCAACGCTACCAGGTAGTCCAGCCGCGTGATGTCCTGGAGTTCTATCGGGACCTGACCGAGCGCTCGGGCTATGAGCTGGAAACTGCTGGCGTGCTGAAAGGCGGGCGCAAGCTCTGGGCACTTGCGCGGACTGGGCAATCCGCCGTGCTCAAGGGCAATGACGTGGTCAATGGCTATCTGCTGTTGGCGACTTCCTGCGACGGCACGCTGGCCACTACCGCGACGCCGACCACCATCCGCGTCGTCTGCAATAACACCCTGACGATTGCAGTCAATGGCGCCAGTCAGGCGATCAAGGTGCCGCACAGCACGCGCTTCGATCCACGTGCAGTTAAACAGCAGTTGGGCATTACCGTTTCTCAGTGGGACGACTTCATGTATCGCATGCATACGCTCGCCGCCCGCCCCGTCAAAACCCATGAAGCCAAGGACTACCTTCGTAGCGTGCTTTGTGAAGCCTTGGCAGCTAACCCAGAGCGGCCCGGCATTTCGAATGAAAGGGCCTTAACCAAGGTGCTGAGTATGTATGAAGGGCATGGCCGAGGGGCTGAACTGGAAGCAGCCAAAGGCACCGCCTGGGGCTTGCTCAACGCGGTCACCGAGTATGTCGATCACGAACGCCGCGCTCGCAGCAACGAGTACCGGATGGACACCGCATGGTTCGGCCAAGGTGCCGCCATCAAACAACGAGCGCTTAACACCGCCCTGCAACTGGTGGCCTGAGGAGTTCACAGCATAAAGGGAGGCTCATGCCTCCCTCATGCAACACATTATCTCGGTGGTTAACCCTTTTACGGAGCTACACCATGCCCCTACGCTGCCTGATCTGCGAGTCAAAGGCTGTAATGCCCAAGGAGGCCGCCAACACAGCCGTCCTGCTCATCGGAACCATTGATAACTTGCTGCTCGGCGTTCGCCAGGTATACATCCAAGATTCAGGAATCGACTCGGAAATCAAACACGAAAGCCTGCTCATGCAATTGCTCGACCTGATCGGTGAGAGCGTTTCCAGTGCGACATCTGGCTACACCGCCATGGCAGCCTTTACCAGGGATGTGCAGAGATATCAGTTCGGCCACTATGACTATCTCTGCTTACGCTGCGGTGCCAAATTCGATCAGAACGCTGGTGCCTGAAAGCACAGAGCTAAACTAGTCCCCCAGCGATCAAGCTTTCCCTAGCCGTTTCGTCAGGTGTTCAACCAGGTCCACGATCAGCTGCCGATCCTCCTGACTCAGTGGTTTCAATAACTGACTAATACGGATCGCCTGATCGTCCGAGCGTGAGCTCGCCTCGGTCAACAGTTCTGCCGCCTCACAATTAAAGATTGCCGCAAACTCCATCAGACGCGAAATGTTGGGAATCACCACGCCTCGCTCGATACGCGAAACCGCTTCATTGCCCACTCCCAGCCGCTCGGCGACCTCCTCCTGAGTCAGTCCGCAACGTATGCGCTGCTTAGAAATGGCACGCCCTACCCGGCCTGCCAGTTGCTGCTGATGGATCTCTGTCACGACGCCCTCCCAATCCGACCTAAATGGTTGGGCATCACCTCATTGACATGAAGAACTCAAAAGGTTGAAAATCACCCTAAAAGGTTGCTTTCAGCCCATTTGTGTTAGCCGCAAAAAGAAAGGGATTTTTCATGCAGTTGATGAGAGCAATTACCAATGATTCTATGGCGAAAAAAGCGATCATCGAACAGCTTGGGATACAGTCGATTTTAGGGAAGCACCGTCCGGCATATGCCGACCTCTCCTGTCACTCGCCATTTTAAGGGCTAAAATGTTTTCCTACATTTTGAAACAGCTTGAGGAAGCGGAATCGCTGCTCATTGAGCTTGGGGCTTCGGGGTCTGACCTGAACGCTAAAATCGAATCGATACAGCACATCCTTAGCCCGGGGACAGTTAACGCGCTGATTGAAGCAAGCCATGCAGTTAAGTTACCCTCGGAATTTTTTTCAGAACGCGATATCGACGATTTGGAAATAGCCATCGGACACGCTTTAAACACACTAAACAAATACACACTCGACGAAAGCTTCAAAGATCTTAAAGAGCATATTGAGCAAACCAATCACTTATTTGAGCCAAGCATGTTCGAACGTATAAAAAACCTCTTCGCCGTCGACTCTGAGGCGCAAAGTCGCAAAATGGAGCCCTCAAAAATAATACTGATAAATTTACTGAAACGACAATCACTCTCCTGCGACAGATGTAATAGCCTATCCATACCGATTCTCGATACAGCAGATCGTTACAAATGCATTAAATGTTCAAGACAATTCATCAGCGCCAAACACTATATTCGACATGCAACATTAGACAGCTTTAAAGATAGCTGGACGACCCAGCGTCTAATTTTTAATTATTACGACGAATGCGTTGAGCGAATTACCAATCAAGCATAGAGAGGAATCGCCTGCATCCATTCAACTGGCGCCATCATCTGCATGCTTTAACCGCATGAATATCGATATCGTCTATTGAAATAATCCTGACCTATAATTTAGTGAGTCTGCGATGATACTCAAACAATGGATTTTGGCTTTGATATTACTCGGAAATTTGTTTGCCACCACAGCGGCTTATTCCTGGCAACTGAACCAAGTACAAGATTGCACGGTCAGCCAGCGAAATAAAAATTGGTTGGACTGTACGGTGGCAGACGTTCCTTCTCGCCTGCCTTACAAGATGGATGACGGTAGTACGAAGCTTTTGGACAGTCGCGCAACCGTTATATGCCGCCAAGGCATGTGCGACTTTGAGACTCAAAACGCAAGCGGCCTCTGGAATTCAACTGATGAATATGCGGGACAAATTCAGCAGATGGATTCAACGCCCGTGGTAATACACCGGGGCTACTATCTAGGTAATGCCGCAGACGGGAGAGTGGTTGCATACCTCAAGGGAACAGGGCCGGAAAACGGTGGGGCAGTCGCGCCGGCTAAGGTCTCCGCCTCCAGCTCAACAAATTCAGAAGTCGACCAATGCGTGGACGACTGGGCTAAAGCATATCGCAAGGATGCAGGGGAGGAGGCCCTGATTATTAATGATCTAATTGAAGAATGGGAGAGCCGGTGTACACAAGGGCGTCGGCCAAACAGCAAGTAAATATTTAATTTAATTCACTGCGACTCGAGGTCGCAGTGGACTCCACTTTATTTTTTTTGACTGTTACATTTTATATTAACTGCGGCGGACTAGATTAGTGGATCGATTTGTAATTTGGTGTTTTACGTAGAAACATATATGACCAAGTATTTACCCCTACATCCACCGACCCACACACGCGCCGAGCTCATCGAGTTGAAAGACGTGCCCCACCTAACGGCTGAATGACTTCGATGCGACTGCGGTTCACCGGATGCACCGTTTCGGCGGTGAGTAAAAGTCAGTTGACCTGGGCCTAGAACACGACAGACACCGAGCCATGACTGACCAGCACATCGATTAGGGAGTCGTTGGCGGCGTGCCCACGGCCAGCTTTGGGCTCCTGCCGCCTTAAGCGTCCGTTTCTGGCCCTGAGGGTGAGAAAAGCGTTGACCCAAAATTGGAGTACCCGCTTCTACGTAGGTTCTGAAAAAACGCGCAGGTCCACAGGCCAGAAATTCACGTAGAGACGCGTTTTGGGATCGTTTCTTAATTAACTCGAACCAGCGCGAGAGCTTTTTACAACGCCTGGCCCGAAAGCGGACGATGGTCCAAGCCAGCAAATAGCCTTGAGCGAACTACCAAGTACACCGAAGGGAACTCAGCCTGACTCCTAAACCAGATAGACGGCTTAAAGCTAATCTCAATCGGGAGCTTGTGTTTCCGCTTTCTATACCTCAACATGAGGTGTGGTTTCCGGAAAAAGGTAAGGTACGGCGATGAGCAAATTTGAACTGACGGCCTCAAACGCTTTAACTCGACGAGCTACGGTCATTGATGATCCCGCAGAAGTGGAAGCCAGGTTACAGGGGCTGCACCCTGACCTAGTCCCACTCATCCTCCGCGACGCCATTACGGGCGGCGTCCGAGGACGCAACGAGACCAATCGTGCGTCCGCGCCGACTGCAGCTGGTGTTCAACAATGGTTGAAAACTGTTCAGGACCTGCGCACTTTAATGGCGAGAGCTCACTGGCATATTCATGAACAGCAGAACTGCCCATTTATCACCTCGCCTGATCGCAGCGTTTCCATCGTGGTTATGACTGGGAACAGCGAGACTGGTAAGAATGGCGTTGATGACCCCACGAACCAGGCCGAGAAAGGAGCGGTTGCTGAGGGTTTTGCTCAAACAAATCGTCAATTAGAACTGTTTAATGGTGGCTCCTTCCAATTCGCCAAAGAGCACCAGAGCGGAACCCAAGTCTGGGCACTGCTTTATCACTACGACAAAGTTCTTAAGGAAGTTCGTTATGAGCTGTCCTTGCCGACCGGTTTTGGTAATAAAAAAATCACCAACTGGGGTATCCGATTACTCTTAGGAAGCGTTTCTAACAATCCTGATAATTTCACCATTCGCGAAGATAAATCAAATCCTCAGATCTTGGTGGAAGTAGAGCCTAAACTTGGTACATTTGAGTAAGTTGTCATGCCCGAAATAAATCCCAAGCAAATCACATTTGCCAGGGTGAGAAGACGCTTCACTAAAGCTCAGCTGGCAAAGGCGTTAAATATCACTAGTCGTAGTCTGCAGAATTACGAAACTGGGGCATTTTATCCTGACCCAGCGACCTTGGAAAAAATTGCAAAACTGCTAAACTTCCCTCAGCAATTTTTCTTCATTGATGAAGATATGCCAGAGCTGAAGGAGCATTCGGTAAGTTTTCGTAAACTTTCAAAAATGACCGACTCATTGAAAGCTTGCACATTTGCAGCAGGTGCCATCGCGTTCAGAGTTAACCATTGGATAGAGGAAAGATTTAGTCTTCCTTCGGCAGAGTTACCCGATCTGAGCGATTTAGGACCTGAGGAGGCAGCTGCCACACTCCGCCGTATATGGGGGCTAGGCAATGCACCAATTCCCAATATGATTCACTTGCTTGAGTCGAAAGGCGTTCGTGTTTTTTCGCTGGCCGAGGAAACCCGAGAGGTGGATGCTTTTTGTACGTGGTACGAAGGCAAACCATTCGTTTTCCTTAACACTATCAAGTCCGCGGAGCGGAGTCGCTTTGACGCAGCGCACGAGCTAGGCCATCTGGTGCGCGACGTTTACACCATGCAGCACGGCGAAGCTCACGGACCTGAAATGGAGCGACAGGCTGATGCATTTGCTGCAGCCTTCCTAATGCCTGCAGAAAGTGTGGCTGCTAATCAGCCACCTACCTACACGATTAAGCACCTAATGAAGCTCAAACATTACTTTGGTGTGTCACTTGCGGCTATGGCATACCGTTTTAACTCATTGGGATTGGTAAGTGAATGGAATTACCGCAGCCTCTGCATAGATATCGCCAAAAGTGGATATAGGACTAATGAACCAGAGTCGATGGAGCGAGAGACATCGCAACTACTCACTAAGGTGCTAGACGTTTTACATAGTCGAAAACAAGGCCGCCGTAAAATTGCGGAAAGTCTGAGTCTAAATATAGATGAGATTAATGCCTTAACTTTCCAGCTGACAAGATTGTCAGTGGTCTCTGGAAGTTTAACTACTGACACTATAGTTAAGAAGAGCTCTCCTAGATTAAGGCTAATTTAACGGAAGATTGCCTCATCCGACCGGACTGCAATGGAGGGGCGTTGAAAGCCCTCGTCTGCTTGGCTAGCATACATCTGGGCCAATCAAATGCCTTTGGCACCAGGACCGTGATTCATCTTGGACAGATGAATCGCGATCCGGTTACGAACCGAAGAGACATCGTCAAATGCCCGACCTGCGCGTCCGGCATAAGTAGGTTTACCCCCTGATCATAACCGCTAACCCAATGTGACTAGACGAGCTGTTTGCGGATCGTACACAAAATTGGTAATTGACCCATCCCGAATGCGCTCAGCCGCTTCATCAATGACATGCAGCGGCACTAGGAACCACTCCCTAGGTTTGACCGGATGGCCGAATCGGTCATCGATGGTTAAGTCCAGCTGCGCTGAACCGAACAGGCGATGAAAGATGCTTTCCAGCCGGGTACGGTTCAGGTTGTGAAGTTTGTAAGTAGCGACTACTTCCACATCGGCCAGGTATCTTTCGCTGCCCCGCGATGCGGGTTTCCTCTTTGCTCCCGGTCACGCCGATTTTGTGGATCAACTCGCAGTGCTCGGCTACAAAGGGATGGTTGGACAAGCTGCGTAACGCATGGACTTCTGAAAGCTTAGACCTTGGCCGAAATCAGCAGGTCTGCCCCGGCATCCTTTTTCAGCAACTTATATACTACCCTCAGGTAGATTCGGTGACCGGCTGGGTCATGTGCCCCCCCCCCGAACGCTCCCGTGATGCGGTGCGGATCAATCTGGCCAAGTGTTTTCTGGAAATGAGCGCCGCTGAGCGCGAGCGTTTAGTGGGACGGAGCCTGAAGGACATGCAAGTCCCTGACCGAAAGTGCCTGCGCCTGGATCTGGCCGGCCTAGTGCTCCATCAATCTGAAACGTGAAGACAAAGGTTTCGAGGTGCTCAAGGCTCGCCGGCCTCTGGCAAGGGCGTGGTCAACATCACTAGTACCTAATCACAGAGGATTTGACTGTTTAATCTTCAACTGGCTCAAGCCTGGGCAGCAAGTCGCACTCGACCAGAACCGATACGCTGCAAGCGCCCCCAGGCTGGCGTGAAATCAGCCCAGTCTTTTCGAGTGTCAGAAGCATCTGGTGAACCGATGGCGGGGTGACTTTGATAAAGCGTTATATGTCGGCCTGAGCAGGTGCGTGACCGTTAACCAGGGTATAGGCGTGAATGAACGCCAGATACTGCCCCTGCTTGTGAGTGAATGTTTGTGCCGATTGACTGGTGCGATCCATTGTTGCGCTCCACGACGAAAAGCCTCGCAGCGCGAGGCTTTTTTCTTGGGATTAACGTTAGTCAACTGAGAGACGGTTCACCTGGGGGCTCAGGAAGTTGAGACACCAGCTCTACCTCCTATGCAACTCTCCGCATTAAAGCAACACTCGAAAATGCCTCTTGTCAGCATCCGACGACTTAAGGATACGGTACTCCATCCCACTTGCCACGGCGATCTGCAGGGCGAAATCCTTTTTGGCCTGCACCACGGCATCTTCAATCTGGTTGTCGGCTTTCACCTCGACGATGACGTACTTTAGGCTGCCATCCGGCTCTTCACGCTGGAAGATGAAGTCAGGATAGTAGCTGCGCACGGTACGTGAGTCCGGGTCGATGTACTGAATAAAGAAGTCGGACTGACCGTGTGTCAGCATTCCGGTGAAGTAGATCTTCCTCACCCGCTGTTCGCGCAACAGGTCCCAAAACAGCCAGTTCTCCGAGCCCGAATCGAAACAGTACGTGTCGAGATGGAAGCTCTTGGCGCGATCCTCGTCCTTGATCTGCGCGTCGTTCATCCGGACAATCTTGTCCTTCGCCGCCGACACCTCGTAGTAGCCGTTAGCTGGCGCTTTGATCAGGTCGACCTCGTACTCGTCCTTCTTCTCATACTCGTCAAGATCAAACAGCAGACGGAAAAGGCGTGGGATGATCTCGTCGTAGAGCAGTTCGTTGAACTCGTTGGTGATGGCCACCAGTTCGTCGGTGCCTTCGCTGGTCGCGTCGAGTATCTCCTCGATCTCTAAGGGGCTTCGATTCAAATAGCGAGACACCTCGGCCACCAGCGAAAGCTGTGAGAAGGTACGTTTTTCCCGGCGTGAGGTCAGGTCGAAAGTTCGACTACCGGAGGCACGCGCCGCATCGGCAGCTGTCAATCCGTCTTGTTGCGTTTCGATCAGGCGGTACTTCTCGACCAGCGTATTCCAGCTTTCCTTGTCGGCGCGGTCGATGCCCAGCGTCTGGCCGGGCACCAGTACCTTCTCGCGCATCTGATAAAGCTTGCGTACACGCACCAGCTTGAGTTTTACAGGGGGCTCGACCACCCGCACTTCCACGCGTTCTTTGTCCGTTCCGATTTTCTGCAGCTCGTTGACACTGATGTGGAAGTTTTGCTGCAGCTCGTCGTTGAGCGTGTTGAGGTTGGACTCCGAGAGAAAAACGTGGCCGGTGTGTTGCGCTTGGCCAATAGCACGCAGACAGCGCATCGTTGCCTGTAGCACAAACACCTTTGACTTGGGTTCGCGGAACAGCCCCACGCCAAACAGAGAGCGACAGTTCCAGCCTTCGCGCCCCTTGTTGACCAGCAGGATGAACTGTTTCTCCGAGCCTTCGGTGTCCAGCCGGTTGAACTCGCGGATGTCGTCATTGGTTGTGATTTTGCTATCGCCCACGTTGACTAGGATGCGCGAGGTTGGGATGCCATGCCTGAGCAGCGCCTGTTCCACGGCTGGCTTCAGCTCGCCAGTCAACTCCTCTACAGTGGAAGCGAAGAATGCCAGCTTCGGGGAAAGTCCTTCGGGTCGCAACCCGTCCGTTTCCTTTAGAAAGTTCTCGATGGCGATGTCGACAAACTCGTCGGTGCGCGTATTTGCGTAGCCGTGCAGTGTCACCTTCTTGAGGAAGCTCTTATCGATGGCTTCCTTTAGGCCGTAGGCGTAGACCACCTCGGGCAACACTTCGCGCCCCACATACGGCGTGCCTGTGTAGTTATAACAGGCCACCACTCGTGTGCCCGCCGCGTTCAGACTGGCGGCGAGGATGTCGATGGTGGTGCGCAAACTGGTGTCGGTTTCTTTCGCGCCCACGCCCATGTCCTTGGCTAAAGCCTTCCCAAAGGCGTGATGGGCCTCGTCCACAAAGATACCGAGCTGTTCCAAGCGCCGTAGTTTCTCGAAGCGCTGGTTGGTGGTTAGTTCACCTGCTTCTTCCGGCTGATCGAAGCTGTAGAGATCTGCGGCATCGGCATAGACACCGGTAGCAGCGAAGGTTTCGACGCTCGCGCCGAACAGTTTGGCGGCAGGCGTCTTCTCCTTGTGCTGGCGCTTAAGGATGATCTTCTGCGTGTTGGAGACGATGATGTTGAAGCGGGAGCGATCCAACGTGTCCAGCGAGGTGCCCGCTTCTTCGAGGAAGTGAAAGCGCAGGTGCGTGGTCAGGAAGTGGACGTACTCCGGAGGCACTACATGGGCTAGGTCAAAGGACTCGATTTCCTTCAACGATTGCAACACCGTCTTATCCGGCGCGAAAACCAAGGCATTGTGGCAGTAGCGTGCGTCTTTCTCGAATTTGTTGCCGAGCAGGAATTCGTAGAAGATGCAGGTCGCCATCAGGATAGTTTTGCCCGTACCCATTGTCAGCGCGAAGATGTAGTTCGGGTAGGTGCGCGAGTTCTTGCGCATTGCCGCGAACACGGCCTTGTATTGATCCTGCGTGATCTTGTCGAACAGGCCCACTTGGCCCCCACCACCGGACACCACACCGCCTTCGGCGCGGTCGGCAAAACGGCCTTGCTTCTGGAACCATTGCTGGAAGATTTCTTCAACTTTGGCGTTCACGCTCTATGGTGGAGTGCGAACAAGGACGTCATCGAGGTGGCCGAGGGACTCAGGCACTCTTTCAAGAGGATCACGCGCATGGCATTCACCACCCTGATACTGGACGCCCCTGGCCCGCCGCTGCTATTTGAGGAAATCGACCGATTCCTTGAACTGGGGCTGGCCGTCACCCTGAACCTTCATTATTTCACCGACCAGGACAGCATCAGGAACCACTACGGCGAGCGCATTCAATACGCCCAGATCAATTGCCACGACAAGTCCGCCTTCATCGCGGCGGTAATCCAGGCTGGGGGCTACAGCGTGTTCAAGACGCGCCTGAACATCCCCCTCGATGGCGAACTGATCAGCGCCGCCGCCTCCCCTGCCTTGGCAACACCGTTGCGCGCCATCGCCCAGGCAGGCGTAGGGCTTAACCACATCGACCGGCAAGAGGCCGAGCGCACTGGCGTGACGATACTGAACACACCAGGTTCCAACGCCACGGCCGTCGCTGAATACGTGGTGGCCCAAGCGGTGTTTTTATCCAGGGACCTCAGCCACTACAACACCGAAACCCATAAAGGCCACTGGTCCAAGGGCAGCCTACCTCCCGGCCAGGAGTTCTCCGAGCTGACGCTGGGGCTGGTGGGCACTGGCGGCATTGCCCAACAGGTCGCTCGCAAGGCGCGGGCACTCGGCATCAAGGTCATCGCCACCGGTTCGGAGCGCTTTACCGATCAGGTCGCACGGGACCTTGGGCTTGATCGAAGACCAACCCTCTCGCAGTTGCTCGGCGAAGCCGATGTCGTCTCGATCCATACACCACTCACGCCGCTCACACGGGGCCTGTTCGGCAGTACAGCGTTCAGCCAGATGCGCCCGGGCTCGATCCTGATCAATACCGCCCGCGGTGGCATCGTCGACGAGGACCAACTGGCAGCGTTCATGACCCGCTTTCCCGGGCATATCAAAGCAGTCGCCATCGACACCTTTGCCCAAGAAAAGGACCGCTTCAACTCACCGCTGGCAGGCATTGCCAACGCACAACTGACGCCGCATATCGCGGGCAATACCGCAACGGCAATCAGGACGGCTTCACGCCAGATCGTCGACAAGATCCACGCGTTCAGCCTGTAGCTGTCGACGCCTACCGCCGCGCCACAAACTCCGCCACCGCCGCCTCCAGCCACCCGGCCGCGCGCATTTTCAGGGCCGTGCTGCCGCACTTCGGACAGCTCGCGAACCAATCGCCGGGCATCAGCGCGTCACTGCGCGGCGCAATGGTTTTCTTCCACTTGCAGTCTTCACACACAAAGGTGAAGGGTCTGGGTTTTATCGGCATGAATGGGTTCTCCTGGATGGCGATACTGCGGATTATTCTGTGACCGGGAGCAGCGCTTGCAGCAATTCCAGCTTGCGCTGCAACTGCGCGACGTGTTCTCGCTCGG
>LNAP01000237.1_pt2 | contig 17505 bp, 16 predicted proteins | sample 602601 | NCBI WGS metagenome assembly LNAP01 (sample SAMN02440304, study PRJNA202911) | soil metagenome | biome: Subtropical and temperate rainforests or woodlands; isolation source: soil samples (1 kg each in a 20% v/v slurry with milli Q water) were... ... | reverse complement strand
CCTCAGCCTCTAGGTACTGCGCGTGTCCAAGATGATGGTCTTTACGGGGAACGCTAACCCCGATCTGGCTCGACGTGTCGTACGTCAGCTGCATATCCCACTAGGTGATGTCTCCGTCGGCAAGTTTTCCGATGGCGAGATTTCTACTGAGATCAATGAAAACGTCCGCGGTAAAGACGTCTTCATCATTCAGCCGACTTGCGCACCGACCAACGATAACCTGATGGAACTCGTCGTGATGGCTGATGCCTTCCGCCGCTCCTCAGCGTCCCGAATCACTGCGGTGATTCCTTACTTTGGTTATGCCCGTCAGGATCGCCGTCCGCGTTCCGCACGTGTGGCTATCAGCGCGAAAGTCGTTGCTGACATGCTTACCGTGGTCGGGATCGATCGTGTTCTCACGGTTGATCTGCATGCTGACCAAATCCAGGGTTTCTTTGATATTCCGGTAGATAACATCTACGGCTCCCCGGTTCTGGTGGATGACATTGAAGATCAACGCTTCGAAAACCTGATGATTGTTTCCCCGGATATCGGTGGCGTCGTGCGTGCACGTGCCGTTGCCAAATCCCTGGGCGTCGATCTCGGGATCATCGACAAGCGCCGTGAGAAAGCCAATCACTCTGAAGTGATGCATATCATCGGTGATGTCGAAGGGCGTACCTGTATTCTGGTCGATGACATGGTCGATACCGCCGGTACCTTGTGCCACGCGGCTAAAGCCTTGAAAGAGCATGGCGCTGCCAAGGTCTTTGCCTACTGCACACACCCTGTGCTGTCGGGTCGGGCGATCGAAAACATTGAAAATTCCGTGCTGGACGAACTGGTGGTAACCAATACCATTCCGTTGTCCGCTGCAGCACAGGCCTGTAGCCGTATCCGTCAACTGGATATTGCTCCGGTAGTCGCCGAGGCGGTCCGCCGCATCAGCAACGAAGAATCGATCAGCGCGATGTTCCGCTAGGCTTAGCCCGGCAGATATCTCGTTGACGAAAAGCGCCCCGCCCTGACATTCGGTCAGGGCGGGGCTTTTTTGCCCATACCGTCTTAGCGCTGGTCGCAAACGCGAAGACGAATGTGGCATGAACGATTTTACTTTGAATGCTGAACTGCGTTCCGACCTGGGGAAAGGTGCGAGCCGCCGCCTGCGTCGTCTCGCAAGCCTGGTTCCAGCTGTAGTCTACGGTGGCGAAAAAGCCCCTGAGTCCATCAGCATGCTGGCTAAAGAAGTTGCCAAGCTGCTGGAAAACGAAGCTTCGTACAGCCACATCATCGAGCTGAACATTGCTGGCAAAAAGCAAAACGTCATCATCAAAGCTCTGCAACGTCACCCGGCCAAAGGCCACGTGATGCACGCTGACTTCGTACGCGTCGTAGCTGGCCAGAAACTGACCGCTATCGTGCCTGTACACTTTGTTGGTGAAGAAGCTCCGGTCAAGAAAGGCGGCGAAGTTTCGCACGTGACTTCCGAACTGGAAGTAACCTGCCTGCCGAAAGATCTGCCTGAGTTCATCGAAGTAGACGTGTCTGCTCTGGAAATCGGTTCGATCGTTCACCTGTCCGACCTGAAAGCGCCTAAAGGCGTTGAGTTCGTGGCACTGGCGCACGGTAACGACCTGGCTATTGCCAACGTTCACGCTCCACGCGTTGCACCGACCGAAGACGCAGCAGAAGAAGGCGCCGCCGAGTAATTCATTACTGGGTAACGCCGGAGTTGCTCGGCAAGCATCGTGAAAGACAGCAGGCAAATCGGGCAGGATCGCGGAGTTTACATCATGGTAAATGAGCAGTTTTTGTCCACGTTTGCCGCTGTCAGCAGCGGTGTTATCCACAGCTCAAAAGAAGGGCCCCTGTCGTGACTGCCATACAACTGATCGTTGGCCTGGGAAATCCGGGCGCTGAATACGAACAGACCCGGCATAACGCAGGGGCTCTTTTTGTTGAACGTATCGCCGACGCGCAACGAGTCAGTCTCGTCGCCGAGCGCAAATTTTTTGGCCTGACCGGGCGCTTCAGTCACCAGGGTCAGGATGTTCGTCTGTTGATCCCCACCACGTTCATGAACCGTAGCGGCCAGTCCGTTGCGGCACTTGCCGGTTTCTATCGTATTCCGGTCGAGGCGATCCTGGTGGCCCATGACGAACTTGATCTGCCTCCGGGCGTCGCCAAGCTCAAGCAGGGCGGCGGCCATGGCGGTCACAACGGGCTGCGCGACATCATCGCGCAGCTCGGCAATCAGAACACCTTTCACCGCTTGCGGCTTGGCATCGGCCACCCGGGCGACGCCAGTAAGGTCTCCGGTTTTGTCCTGGGTCGAGCGCCTCGCGCCGAACAGGAAAAACTGGATGCCAGTATCGACTTTGCCCTCGGCGTGCTGCCGGATATCTTCGCCGGGGAATGGAACCGAGCGATGAAAAACCTGCACAGCCAGAAGGCCTGACATCACTCGAGGGGAAACACCATGGGCTTCAATTGCGGCATCGTCGGCCTGCCCAACGTCGGCAAATCCACTCTGTTCAACGCCTTGACCAAGTCCGGGATTGCAGCGGAGAACTTCCCCTTCTGCACCATCGAACCGAACACCGGGATCGTGCCTATGCCCGATCCACGTCTGGCGGCATTGGCGGCCATCGTTAACCCGAAGCGCATCCTGCCGACCACTATGGAATTCGTCGACATTGCCGGCCTGGTTGCCGGTGCGTCCAAAGGCGAAGGTCTGGGCAACAAGTTCCTGGCCAACATCCGTGAGACCGATGCTATCGCTCACGTGGTGCGCTGCTTTGAAGACGAAAACGTGATCCACGTTTCCAACAGCGTCGATCCAAAGCGCGACATCGAAATCATCGACCTGGAACTGATCTTCGCCGACCTCGACAGCTGCGAAAAACAGCTGCAGAAAGTTACGCGCAACGCCAAGGGCGGCGACAAGGATGCAGTGGTCCAGAAAGGCCTGCTGGAGCAGTTGATCGCGCACTTCACCGAAGGCAAGCCAGCGCGCACCTTGATGAAGAGCATGAATGCCGACGACAAAGCCGTGGTGCGTGGCTTCCACCTGCTGACCACCAAGCCGGTCATGTACATTGCCAACGTCGCTGAAGACGGCTTCGAGAACAACCCGCTGCTGGACGTCGTTCGCGCCATCGCCGAAGAAGAAGGCGCAATGCTGGTGCCGGTCTGCAACAAGATCGAAGCCGAAATCGCCGAACTTGATGACGGTGAAGAGAAGGACATGTTCCTCGAAGCCCTGGGCCTCGAAGAGCCAGGCCTGAACCGCGTGATCCGTGCTGGCTACGAAATGCTGCACTTGCAGACTTACTTCACCGCTGGCGTCGAAGAAGTCCGCGCCTGGACCGTCCGCGTCGGTGCCACCGCGCCACAGGCCGCTGGCGTGATCCACACCGACTTCGAAAAAGGCTTCATCCGCGCCGAGTGCATCGCCTACAACGACTTCATCCAGTACAAGGGCGAAGCCGGTGCCAAGGAAGCAGGCAAATGGCGTCTGGAAGGCAAGGACTACATCGTCAAGGACGGCGACGTGCTGCACTTCCGTTTCAACGTGTAAGCCAGCCACAGCGACGGGGCCCGCAATACTGAATCCATAAGTCACCTAGGGGAAAATGAACTGCGTAATATCGACGGTGGCGCTGCCGGGTGAGGAAAGGGTGCTGCTGAAACGCCCCAGCCCATCACCCCGCAAGGTGAGGTAGATACTCGCGCGCCCTTGAGCGTCAGTTTGCAGCCAGAGTTTCAGGCCTCGCCCGGCGCTGGTTACACGAACGGGCTGCGGTTGAAGGGTTTCGGTACTGAACCCTTCCATCAGGTCGCCTTGCAGGTCGAGCTCGACCGTGGCATCAGGGGCGCCCTGCACGGTGACCGTCAGCGGATTGGAGGACCCATTGCGATGGAACATCTCGTATTTCACGCTGACCTTGCCATCAACGCCGTCGACCTGACGACTACTCAGCGGCCAGATCGGGGTGATCCTTACTCCCCTTCATCAACTGCTTCCGAGACTTGCTCGCCAGCCAGCGCCCGCCGGTGGTAGCGCGGCAACTCTGTCAGCGCATATTCGGCCGCCAGTTGCTGCACCTCGGTTCGAGAACCGTCGAATCGTCGTTGCAGGCTGAACAGGCTGCGGCCGTGGTCGCATTGAAACGCCCAGGCGAAGCACACGGTCCCGGCCGGAATTCCATCGACGTCATCAGGACCAAGAATCCCGGTAGTGGCCACGGCCGCATTGGCCGTGCTGTCGTGCAATGCGCCCAACGCCATTTCCCTGGCCACTTCACAACTGGTCAGGTTGAATTTTTCGATGGTTTCAGCCTTGACGCGCAGCAGTCGCTGCTTGGCTTCAGGCGAATACACGACGTAGCCGCTCTCGATCAATTTCCCGCTACCTTCGATCTCCGACAGCAGCATGACAATTTTCCCGGCCGTGCAGGATTCGGCCGTGGTCAGCACTAACGAATGTTCACGCAGGTAATCAATAATCGTGGCGGCTATACACATAGAACCTCCCTTTTCTTCTCCGCGATGTCGCACAAGGCGAGCTCAGGGTCTCGTCTGGTTTCGAGGCTGGCGAAAAGCAAAAGTTGAGAGCTGGTGGCGAGCACACGACGAACGGATCAGCGCTTTGCTGCCGGCCTCATGACGTCTGGAAGGCGGTCATCTCCTGCATCAGTTGATTCAACAAGCGACTCGAACCGACGCTGAGTTGCCTGCCCAGCCGACTGATGAGATGCACCTGGGAGTTGCTGAACACCTCGGACTCCAAAGGCAGCGCCAGCAGCTTGCCGCTTTCCAGTTCATCGACCATGACGAAGGTCGGCAGCAAGGTGACGCCGCCCTGCATGGCGAAGCGTTTGAGCATGGCGAAGGTGTTGCAGGTCAGGGTCGGAATCAGCGAAACCCCGGACTGCTGCTCGGCTTGAGTGAGAATCTGCCGAATACCGTAGGACACACCAAGCAAGCCCAGGCGATAAGTGTCCAGGCCCTTGAGCGGTAGCGCGCCCTGCACCTGCGCGAGCGGATGATCGGGGCTGACTGCCACACAAACCGGCTGCTTCTGATGGGCGTGTGAACGGATTTTCGGATCGGTCGGCGGATTGAACACCAGACCGATATGCGCCTCGTCTTCCACAACCTGGCGAATCACTTCGTTGGTGCCGCAGACGTTTACTTGCAGTTCGACCTTAGGATAAAGCGTCGAGAATTTTGCCAGCGGTTCGGCCAGGCCATCGATGAAACCCTCACCGATTGCCAGGACCACCGAGCCGCTTTGCAGTCCGCGCAAAGCTTGCAGCGATTCGAGCAAAACCTCCTGTTGCGACAGACGCTGGCGGTAATAGCCCAGCACCTTGTCCCCCGCCTCCGTCGGCTTCACGCCGCGCCGATGCCGCTCCAGCAAGGGCGTGCCGAGCTCGTGTTCGAGTTGCGCGATCTGGCGGCTGACCGCTGAAGGCGCCACGTCGAGAAAGTCCGCCGCGCCGCGCACGCTGCCTAAACGCACGGCTTCGAAGAAATACAGGATGCGTCGATCTTGAACCAGACTCATAACCACCTGCGTTGCGCTGAACGCAACAAAAATGAATTTAGCGATTATTGCTGCGTGGGCAGACCGATGTCCATACTCGAACCATCCGCAATTAAAACTGAACGTGCGGCCTTGCGTGCCAAACAGCTGAGCGAGCATTTTGAGATGACTATAAAAGTAGGCGTGATTGGGTTGGGTAATATGGGTGGCGGCATGGCTGCGACCCTGGCGAGCAAAGGCTTCGACGTCAGCGGCTTTGATTTGTCGGCCGCAGCGCTGATCGCGGCCGAGAGCAAGGGCGTCAAGCCGGTCACCGACAGAACCGAGTTGATCCAACAGGTCGATGTCTTGATTCTGTCGCTGCCCAAGGCCGAACATGTCGAAGCCGTATGCCTTGGTGCTGACGGCATCCTCGCCCAAGGCAACCGTGGCCTGATCGTCGTCGACACCACGACGTCCACACCGGAAGCCAGCCGCAAGGTCGCCGCAGCCCTGGCAGAAAAAGGCATCGGCTTTATCGACGCCCCGGTTTCCGGCGGCCCGAAAGGCGCGGCCACCGGCACCATGTCGATGGTGATCGGCGCGCAAGACGATGATCTCGCCAAAGTCATGCCGGTCCTTGAAGGCATGAGCGGCACCCGCGTACATGTCGGTAAATGCGGCGCGGGCAATGTGGCGAAAATTGCCAACAACATGCTCGCCGCCTGCCACCTGATCAGCACTGCCGAAGCGGTGAGCATGGCGGCCAAGGCCGGTGTCGATCCGGAAAAACTCATGCTCGGCCTCAACGCCGGTTCCGGCCGTAGCGGCGCGACCCAAGTGATGTTTCCGACCTGGGTGCTGAACAAAACCTACAACTCCGGCTTCACCATGGGCTTGATGCGCAAGGACGTCGGCCTGGCGAGCGATCTGGCTGCAAGCCTGGATCTGGACTTGCCGCTGGCGCGCATCGTCGCGCAACTGTGGGCCGCCAGCAGCGAAACGCTGCCGGATGGCGAAGACTTCAACTGCATCGTGCAGCGCACCGACGCCCAGCTGTTCGGCAAAGGGGAATAATCCATGAGCACGCAAAAAATTCTCGAACTGATGCGCCCGTATTGGGGCGACCAAAGCACGGTTGGCAGCTACGTCGGTGGCGAATTCGTCGCCGGCCACGGCGCACCGGTGCAAGTGCGCAACGCCCACGATGACAGCCTGATGCTGAGCTACGCCGATGCCGACGCTTCGCTGGTGGAAGTGGCCGACAAGGCAGCGAAAGCCGCGCAAATCCAGTGGGCGGCATTGACCGCCCAGGCGCGCGGCCGCTTGATGTATCAGGTCGGCGCGCTGATTCGCCAGGAAGCCGCCAACCTGGCGCAGATCGAATCCCTGACCGCCAATAAGCCAATCCGCGACGCGACGGTTGAAGTGGCGAAAGTCGCCGAGATGTTCGAATACTACGCTGGCTGGGCCGACAAGCTGCACGGCGAAGTGATTCCGGTGCCGACCTCGCACCTCAACTACGTGACCTACGAACCATTGGGTACGGTCCTGCAGATCACGCCGTGGAACGCGCCGATTTTCACCTGCGGCTGGCAGATCGCCCCGGCTATCGCCGCCGGTAACGCGGTAATTCTCAAACCGTCCGAGCTGACCGCATTGTCTTCCCTGGCCGTCGCTGTGTTGATCGAACGCGCGGGCGTGCCAAAAGGCTTGGTAAACGTGATCGCCGGTTTCGGCCACACCATCGGTCAAGCGCTGATCGCCAAGGCTGATATTCGCAAAGTGGTATTCGTCGGTTCGCCAGCCACTGGCCGCCACATCGCCATCGCCGCTGCGCAACGCGGTATTCCGTGCGTCATGGAGTTGGGTGGCAAGTCCGCCAATATCGTCTTCGAAGACGCTGATCTGGCAGTCGCCCTGCGTGGCGCGCAGGCGGCGATTTTCTCCGGCGCCGGACAAAGCTGCGTTTCCGGTTCGCGACTGCTGGTTCAGGAATCGATCTTCGACCGCTTCACCACCGCTCTCGCGGCAGCGGGCAAGCAATTCAAGGTCGGCGATCCGAGCAATCCAGACACCCAGATCGGCCCGATCAACAACGCCAAGCAGTACGCCCACGTCAAAACCATGGTGGAAGGCGCGTTGAAAGACGGCGCCAAGCTGGTTGGCGTCGATGCCGATCCGCTGCCCAAAGGTCCAGGTTATTACGTCAATCCGACGGTTCTAGCCGGGAATAACACGCTGTATTGCGCCCAGGAAGAAATCTTCGGCCCAGTGGTCGTGGCCATCCCGTTCAAGGACGAAGCCGACGCAATCCGCATCGCCAACGACAGCCGCTTCGGCCTGGCGGGCGGTGTGTGGACTCGCGATGTCGGGCGCGCCCACCGCGTCGCCAAACAAGTGCGGGCCGGGACTTTCTGGGTCAACGGCTACAAGACCATCCACGTCAGCTCACCCTTCGGCGGTTATGGCGAGAGCGGTTATGGCCGTTCGTCTGGCCTGGATGCATTGCGCGAGTACAGCGAAGTCAAAAGCGTCTGGGTCGAAACCGCTGCAGTGCCTGCGGTCAGTTTTGGCTACGGCGCGAGCCTGGAGTAAATCTGATGACTGTTTCCAAGAATCTGATCGAGGACGCCATTGCCTGGCGTCGCGACTTTCACTCGGCACCTGAGCTGGGTTTCGCAGAGCTGCGCACCTCTGAACGGGTCGCGCAGTTGCTGGAAAGCTTCGGCATCGAAGTCCATCGCGGCCTTGGCGGCACCGGCGTGGTCGGCACCCTGCGCACCGGCGATGGCCCGACCATTGGCATTCGCGCCGACATGGACGCGCTGCCGATTCAAGAGTTGGCCAAGCATTCCCACAGTTCGAATCACAAGGGCTGCATGCACGCGTGTGGTCACGACGGGCATACCGCTATCTTGCTCGCCACCGCTCGCCATCTGAGTGAAACGCGCAATTTCAGCGGTACGGTGCATTTCGTGTTTCAGCCTGCCGAAGAGAATCTCGGCGGTGCTGGCAAGATGATCGAAGACGGCTTATTCAAACGCTTCCCGATGCAGGCGATTTACGGCCTGCATAACTGGCCAGGCGTGCCAGCCGGGCACGTGGTGATCAATCCGGGCCCCATGATGGCGTCGCTGGATACCTTCGAAATCGTCCTGACCGGCAAAGGCAGCCACGCCGCCATGCCGGACAAAGGCGCGGATCCAATCGTTGCCGCAGCGGAACTGGTGCTGGGTTTGCAAACCATCACCTCGCGACGCCTCTCGCCGCTGGACTCGGCGGTGATCAGCATCACCCAGTTCAACGCCGGGGAAGCCATCAACGTGATCCCGGAAGTCGCCGTGCTGCGAGGCACCGTGCGTTGTCTGCAGTCACCGGTTCGCGACAAGGTCGAAAAACTGATCGGCGAATTCGTCGAGCAACTGCCGAAGGCGTTCGGGGTCAGCGGCAAACTGGCTTACACCGTTGGTTACCCGGTCACTGAAAATAATGTCGATGCGGCCGCGACGATGCGTCGAGCGGCGATTGCGGCAGTAGGCGAAGACAAGGTTCAGTGGGGCTGCAATCCGTCCATGGCGTCCGAGGATTTCGCGTTCATGCTCAATGAATGCCCCGGTGCTTATGTCTGGCTCGGCGTCGATGGCGAAAAACCTTCAGCGGCGCTGCACAACCCGTATTACGACTTCAACGACCAGGCTATCGAGCCCGGCGTTGCGGTGTGGACGAGTCTGGTGGAGCAGGAATTGCCGGCACGCTAGAGATTCCGTGGGTATGGGCTAATTTCGACGTCGCGCTATCAGCACTCCACCCATTTCACCGCCAACCCGCCACGGGATGTTTCCTTGTATTTATCGAGCATGTCGGCACCGGTGTCGCGCATGGTGCGGATGGCTTGATCCAGGGAAATCAAATGCTCGCCGTCGCCGCGCATGGCCATTTGCGCGGCATTGATGGATTTGACGGCAGCGATTGCGTTGCGCTCGATGCACGGCACTTGCACCAGACCGCCCACCGGATCGCAGGTCAGGCCCAGGTTATGTTCCAGACCGATTTCCGCTGCGTTTTCCACTTGCTCCGGCGTTGCGCCGAGAATCTCCGCCAGGCCCGCCGCCGCCATGGCACACGCCGAACCGACTTCGCCCTGACAGCCGACTTCCGCGCCGGAAATCGATGCATTCTTTTTGCACAGAATCCCCACCGCTGCCGCGCTCAGGAAGAACCGCACGACATCGTCTTCGTTGGCATCGGGATTGAATTTCATGAAGTAATGCAGCACCGCCGGGATAATTCCCGCAGCGCCGTTGGTGGGTGCTGTGACCATGCGCCCGCCCGCTGCATTCTCTTCGTTGACCGCCAGCGCAAACAGGTTCACCCACTCCATGGCGCTCAAGGTCGAGCTGATCACGTTGGGCTTGCCCAGCTCTTGCAGGCTGCGATGCAGACGAAACGCCCGACGCCGCACATTCAGGCCGCCAGGCAGGATGCCCTCCTCGCTCAAGCCTTTGTTCACACAGTCCTGCATCGCGCTCCAGATATGCATGATCTTCGCGCGAATTTCAGCCTCGGTGCGCCAGACTTTTTCGTTCTCCAGCATCAAACCGGAAATGCTCAAGCCGTGTTTTTTGCACAGACGCAACAACTGCGCGCCGCTGGAAAAATCGTATGGCAGCTCCGTGGTGTCGCTGTCCAGAACGCCGCTGGCCGCCTGCTCGGCATCGATGACAAAACCACCGCCCACCGAGTAATAAGTCTGCTCATACAGCTCGCCAGTGGCACCATAGGCGCAGAGCGTCATGCCGTTGGGGTGATAAGGCAGACTTTCTTCCAGCAAGCGCATGTCGCGCTGCCAGTCGAAGGTGATCTGATGGTCGCCCCCCAGCAGCAAAATCTGCGCCTCAAGCACCGCCTGCACACGCGGGGCTACTTGAGCAGGGTCAACCTGATCGGGCCATTCGCCCATCAAGCCGATGACCACGGCCCGGTCGCTGCCATGCCCAATCCCGGTTGCGGACAACGAACCGTACAAACGCACTTCGACGCGCTCGACTTTGTCCAGCAACTCCATTTCACGCAGCTGGGTGCTGAAGATCGCCGCCGCGCGCATCGGTCCCACGGTATGAGAACTGGACGGGCCGATGCCGATTTTGAACATGTCGAAGACGCTGATAGCCATACGGGTTTCTCGATTCGTGAGAGGCTTGGAACCACTTTTCTATGCTTGGCATTCTTGGCACTGCCCGGCTGATCGACAAACGAAACTTCCTAAGCCACGGTTAAGCAGAACTGATCAATGAGCAAAATCCTCACCGCGCAAATGCACGCCTGGCTTCAAGTCTTCGCCTGTGCTGCCCGACACCTGTCATTCACGCGCTGCGCGGATGAGCTGCATGTCACGCCCGGCGCGATCAGCCAACAGATGCGCCAGCTGGAAGAACGCCTGGGTTTCGCGCTGTTTCATCGGGTTGGACGCGGCCTGGAACTGACCGCCGAAGGCCAGCGCCTGGCGGTGGTCGCCAACGAAGTGCACAGCCGCATCGATGATGAACTGCGATTGCTGTACTCCGGCCGTATTGGCGGGGTGTTCAAGCTGCGCTGCATTCCATCGTTTCTCAGCAAGTGGCTGATGCCGCGTCTGCCGTTGCTGGAACAGGCGTTCCCCGACATCCAGTTGCGCATCGTCGCCGAAGACAGCAGCGGCTCGTTGCGCGACGACGACTTCGATCTGGCCATCGACCTGAACGACGGCAGTTATCCGGGCCTGATGACCACGTCATTGCTGGAAGAGGAATTGTTTCCGGTCTGCTCCCCCGCCCTGCAGCAAGGCAAGCCGCCGCTGGATACGCCCAGCCAACTGGTGCATTACCCGTTGCTGCACGACATTACCGCCTGGCGCGGCAGCTATGAATATGCGGAGTGGGAGTTTTACCTGAACGCCATCGGCGCATCCGGCATTGATGTGCGGCGCGGTCACACGTTCAATCGTAATCACCTGACCATCGAGGCGGCGATCATGGGCATGGGCGTGGCCATCGCGCGCAAGGCGCTGATCACCACCGAGCTGGAAGAAGGCTCGTTGATCGTGCCGTTCGGTTACCCGATTGCAGCGCGCAAGAAATACGTTCTGGTTTACCGCGAAGGCGCACTCAACACCCCGGCGCGGCGTGCGGTGCATGACTGGTTGGTGGAACAGGCGTTGATGCGTTGATGCCATCGCCCGGCAAACACTGAAAACGTGGGACCGGATTTATCCTGGAAGGCGGCCTCTCTGACGACGAAATGCAGTGAATGTACGGACCTCTTCCCGGATAAATCCGGTCCCACACAGACTGTGTGAAAACTACTGCGCTCGGCAATACTGCGTTAGCGGAAAATGCTCATTTAGAACGCCTAGACTCCGCTTTTCCGCCTGTTTTTGCCTTGTCTTGCCTTCGCTCGTGACGTTTTCACACAGTCTGCACGGGTAACGCGCAGGACCTGTTGCCGCAAATGCAACTTAATGGAAGAACTCGGCAATCATCACGGCACCGATAAACGTGCCAAAGTTGGCCAGGAACGACACCAGTACGATGCGCCAGCCCAGCAGGCGGAAGGCCGGCAAGTCCTTGGCAATCGACAGCCCGGCAAACGCCAGCATTGGGGTGATCACCGCCAGCATGTTCACCGCGCCAACCATCTGCGATATCTGCGCCGCCCAAGGGCACAGCGGTGAGGTCATGAACATCGCGATCACCGAGACGGTGCAGACTGCCGGGATCTTGCGTCGCAAGGCAACACACAGCATCTCGCCGAGGAACACGGCCAGGATCATGATCGCCACGCCACCGAAGGCTGCCGATGAAAGCGTCTTGTAGCCCACATAGTTGGCAATCAAGGCCAACGCACCCGCCGCCAGCCACGCGCTGATCTTGCCAGCCCAGCCCAGTTCGCGAACTTCCAGCTGCACGTCGTCGTGCCTGGGCCCGGAGGTCAGGACCGACGCTTTGGTGGTGCGGCCGATGATCGGCTCCAGGACACGATAGCCCCAGACTGCCAGCGGCAACGAGATGAACAGCGTGAAATAGGTGCCGATGGTGGTGGTGATCAGGTTCGACGCGGCGGCCAGCGCCATGACTTCCTTGGCCACTTCCGGGGTCTGCTGGGCTGCGATGGCGCCAGCGGCAGCGGCCATCATGCTGCCCGAACCGATGCCGGAACCCATCGCCAGCGAATTGGGATGAAAGATCCCCAGGCTGGCAATAAAGCCGGCGACGATCGCGATGAACAGCGCACCGAACAAAGTACCGGTCAGGTATTCGGCCAACACGCCGCGCCCTTCGGGAGAGTCCATGCCGTACCGCTCGCCGATGATCGCCAAGCTAGGCTCGCGGCCCACCGAGAAGGTCGCGCCAATTGCTTCGCGCTTGATCCCCAGCATCAAGGCCACCGGCAGACCGAGGATAACCGTGCCGACAAAGTGGCCGAACTCTTGAAACACCAACGCCCAGCCCGAGGCGAATACCACGGGCAAGGAGCCGCCGACCACCATGCCCAGCTTGGCGATGAACACCAGCAGCGCAGGTTGCAGAATTGAAGCGGACCGCATTTGATCGCCGTAATCGAGGCCGATGGTGCCTGGCACTCGACGACTGATCAGGCCAATGCCCGCACCGATCAGCAGTGCCCAGACCATTGGCAGCAGCACGACTTTGCCGGGGCCCAGGGGAATACTGATGGCGCCGATCGACTCGGCAATAATCAGGATGACTGCGGCCCAGACGTACAGTTTGACCGTCGACGAAACAGCACGGCTATCACCCAGTGTCACGGCTTGCGAATGTTGCATGGTAATCCCCTTCACCTGCTGAACAGCCGTCATGCGGTCGCTCAATAGTTGTTGTTTTTCAGGAGGCGCCGACGGCACCCAGGGCAGTTTCAAATCCATGCCAGGCATGGCGGCTCACGCAAGGCGGGCCCTATCTCTTATTGCGCGAATCTGTCGAGCAGACCGGCCTTTGGCTCCCGCGACTAAGGAGGCGAAAAATTCCCTGACGAAGGGAACTTCAACGCTGCTTATCACTCTGCGGTGCAGTTCGAGTATGGGTAGCGTGAGGGCTCACACCAATATTGCTGATTGGATTTATTGTTGCCTTAAACAGAACACCCAATGTCGGGGAAGCAGGGTCATCTGCAGGATGATTGCGCGGTGTCGATGACACCGCGCGACCTCAAAGCAAGCACGTGGCTTGTGCAGACTGTGTGGGACCGGATTTATCCGGGAAGGCGGCGTTCCTGACGACGAAAACGCAGTGGATGTACCGGCCTCTTCCCGGATAAATCCGGTCCCACGATCCGGTTGGCCATCAATCCAGACGGAACCGTGCCGTGTTGTCGCTCAACGCGCGACTGCCTCTGCTCAGGGTATCCGCCGCCTGATTGACCGCACGCGCGCCATCGAGCAAACGCCCCGCCGCCTGATCGACTTGCTGGATATTGCCGCTGACTTCATCGGCGGTACTGGCCTGCTCTTCCACCGCCGTGGAAATCTGCGCGAGGGTGTCGGTAACGCCCTGCACCGCACTGGCGATTTCCACCAGACGCTGACCCAGCCCGGTCACCGACTCGGCATCGGTAATGGCCTGGCCGCATGCGGCTTCCATCAGCCCGACTGCCTGGCTCACTGTGGCGCGCAGGCTGTCGACCGTGCCTGCAATCTGCGCGGTGGACGCTTGCGTACGCTGCGACAGGCTGCGTACTTCGTCGGCCACCACGGCAAAACCACGCCCTTGCTCACCGGCCCGCGCCGCCTCGATGGCCGCGTTGAGCGCCAGCAAGTTGGTCTGTTCGGCGATGCCGCGAATGGCATCTACCACCGACTGAATCTGCTGGCCTTGCTCGCTGACGCGGCCCAACGCCGACGCGGTATCCGTCAGACGCTGATTGAGCTGCTGAATGCTGTCCGTGGTGCGCTGACTGTCGCGGCTGCTCTCCTCGGCAATCTTGCGCGTCTGCCGCGCGCTGTCGGAAGCCTGCTCACAGCTTCTGGCCACGCCTTGCGACGTCGCCGCCAACTCAGTGGCCGCTGCGGCGATCTGACTGATCTGATGCTGCTGCTCTTCGACTTCATTAAGCGTGCCGCTGGACTGGGCATTCAGGGTCAAGACTGCCTGACCGAGCTGCAAGGTTTCGTGATTGACGCCCAGCAAGCTGGTGCGCAACTGGACCACGGCAACGTTAAGCGCAGTGCTGATCGCGGCCAGTTCATCGCGCCCTTCCACCTGCACCTGCACACACAGGTTGCCGTCGCGCAGGGACTCGGCCAGGGTCGTGATGCCGCTGGCACTGCGCCGGATCGACGCTTGCAGACAGGCAAAGAGATAAAGCGCAGCCAACAATAGCAAGCCAAAGCAAATGCCAATGGGGATGAACTGCATGTTGGATTTATCGCGGTAGTACGCCAGGCGCTTATCCAGTGAATCAAGCGAATGGTTACGCAGGGTCGCCAGATCGCCGAGCAAGGCATCAACACTGCGCTCGAACGCTGGCGGATCGAGTTTGATACTGCCGCCAAAGATACCGTCATCCAGAACTTTCAGCTCCGTGTCCAGGCGTTGCATGCTGGCATTGTATTCGTCCGACCAGGCGCGCAACTCCGCAGGCAGCCTGGCTTGCAGCGACGCCCCCGTCTTGAGCATCTGATCGCGGGCATCGCTGATCCGGCCACGCAGCTCGCGCACTTGCAGGCGGCTCTGCAGACTGAACTGCCCGGTGACCACCGACGTTTGCCCGATACTTGCCATGCGCCCGACACGCTCGATCAGTTCAGGGATCTGCTGCGTCGACATTTGCATCAATAAATAGGTTTCAAGCCAAGGGTCGAGGATCAAGCCGCTGCTTGTGGCGATCTGCTCGCGCAACGCCTGAAGATTGCTCAGCGCCGTGGTGAAACGGTCGTAGCCATCCGGCCACCAGCCCACGGTACGCAACGAAGCGATGTCCATGCCCGTGACGGACGCTTGCAGCGTTTCATAACGCTTCGCGACGTCGGCGTCGGCGCCCTCGGCCTTGAGCGTGGCGCCCAACGAATCAAGGGCCTGCGCGATACGTGGATTGGCCGCGTCCATGGCAGTCATCGCCGCTTTGGCGGCCGGAGTCGGCTCACGAAGAATGTCGGCAGCCTTCCAGCGAGCAGCGTTATCGCGCTGCCCTGAAAGCTCAAGATCAAGCACATCCAGCGCCAATAACTGGCGAACACCCGAACGCTCGCCCGAAATCAACGCAAGTTTGCTACGGTAGTCCTGGCCGATCATCCACAAACTGCCCACCAGCGGCAGCATGAATAACAGAAACAGAACCTGAAACTTGCGAGCAAAACGGAACCGTCCTAATAGACGCATTCCCGGCGACAAAACGCTATACATGTCCGACTACTCCCCTGGACGCTCTGCAAACGGTAATGGCCGTGGCAGTTACTACTGAACTCGGTACGGCAAAATGCCATGTTGTTGATTAAATTACGATGTCACTGGTCTGTTCCTGGGCATCACATTGGCAATCAACCGAGACTTCCAGCCTAAGCAAAATTCGGACCGTAGGACCAGTCGTCAGACAGATGTAGGAATCCTCGCGTTTTTCTTTATGAGCTGCACGAAGACATCAACGACAGTTACGCTATCAATTTTTCAGCCAGGAGGATCCGAATATGTCAGGTAACCACCCGCAACTAAGTGTGACCTCCCGACCCGCCGGGCCAAAACAGGGTTCCTATCAGAAACGCTTCAACAGCCTTCTAAAGAAAATCCAGACCCACCGCACCACCCTTGAGGCGTGGAACGGCGCGGAATCGATGTACCGGACCCTGTGGGCGCAAGAGTTCGCGCCAACCCTGGAAAAGTTGCAGGACTATCAACTAGAGTTGCTGGGCATCCTTGACTCCGCCAGCGCGCGAATCAAATTCAGTAAAAAAGATCGGGAAACGCTCGATAGTATTGTTTGTCAGCTGACCGAAACCCTGTTATCCGAAGGCCACCCGCAACAAGCCGAATTGAAAGAGATCTTCGCCCGACACTCGGGTCTCGATTTCGACATCCTGCAACAAGAGGAAACGCAGCAATTCAAAAGCTTTCTGGAAAGCGAATACGATGTGGATCTTGATCACGCCACGGCGAAAACCCCTGAAGAGCTCGCCTCGTTTCTCTTTGCCAAGCTGCGCGATGAGCCAGGCGAAGACCGGAAAGAATCCGCACCCCGGAAAAAAACTGCGCGGGAAATCCGTCAGGAAGAAGAACTGAGCAAAGGCAGCCAGTCACTTCGCGAAATCTACCGCAAGCTTGCCAGCACCCTCCACCCAGACCGGGAAACCAACGAAGCCGAGCGCCTCCGGAAAACCGCGCTCATGCAACGGGTGAACCACGCCTATGCAGCGAAGGATCTGTTGAGCCTGCTGGAGCTGCAACTGGAGATTGAACAGATCGACAGTGACCACATCAGTAATTTGCCGAACGATCGGGTCAAGCATTACAACCAGGTGTTGGCTGAGCAGGTCAAGGAACTGGAAGAAGAAATCAGCCAGCGCAATATGATGTTCAACGTGCAGTTCGATCTGGTGCCGTTCGAGACCACCAAACCCGCCAGCGTGCCCCGCAAATGCAACAAAATGCTGGGCGAACTCTGCGGGGAGCTTTTCGATCTGGAGTATGTGGTGACGGAACTGCAACTGGATGCCAAAAACATAAAGCCCTGGCTACGCGCCCAACGGGAAATGCTTGATGAATGGGCCGACCAGATCGCGCCAGATGACCTGTTCCGCTAGGACTGGAAGAAAACCGCACGCCTTGCCGTAAGGGACAAAACCTAACCGCTTGATCACACGCATAAATTTTTCAGAACAACGCTTGACACATATCCGTTATCCACGAATAATGCGCGCCACTTGGCTACATAGCTCAGTTGGTTAGAGCATAGCATTCATAATGCTGGGGTCCGGGGTTCAAGTCCCTGTGTAGCCACCAAGT
>LNAP01002693.1_pt1 | contig 17506 bp, 14 predicted proteins | sample 602601 | NCBI WGS metagenome assembly LNAP01 (sample SAMN02440304, study PRJNA202911) | soil metagenome | biome: Subtropical and temperate rainforests or woodlands; isolation source: soil samples (1 kg each in a 20% v/v slurry with milli Q water) were... ... | reverse complement strand
GTCCGCAGCTTATGCACGGCCGGTACCACAACGTGGCTTGGATCTTCATTGTCCAGTTGTTGGATGCGCTCGCCGAGATCGGTTTCGATCACCTCGATCCCGACTGACGCCATGTAGTGCCGAAAGCCGCATTCCTCGGTGAGCATCGATTTGCTTTTGATGAGGGACTTGGCCCCGTGGTCGCGCAGGATGCCGTGGACGATCTGGTTGTGCTCGGCGGCGTCGCGAGCCCAATGAATGTGGATGCCGTTGGCACGGGCCCTGGCCTCGAATTGGTCGAGATACTCGTCGAGATGGGTGAGCGTGTGCTCCTTGATCGCCGAGGCGAGCGACCGAAGCTCCTCCCACTCGGGAATGCCGTGCATCTCGCGGTCGCGCTTCTGCCGCAGGTCCCATAGCCGCTCGTCATGCATCTTCTCGTGCTCGGTCGCGGCGATGAATCGCGCGGCAGCCTCCGCCTGGTCGATCGGCCGGTTGCCGTGGATCTTGGCGCCGCGCGGCTGCGGCTCGGGAGCCGGCCGCAGCGGTTTCGATGCCCCCTCGGCGTGGTCGAGACGGCGGCCGTCACGGATGATGGCATCGGGATCGCCCTCGGCCCGCAGTTCAGGATGCAACATGGCGCCGTCGTCGGTCTGCTCGCGTGTCGTGCTCATGCGCTGGCTCCGTTCAAGATCTGGGCGATGTGGATGAACTTCATCGAAACGCCGATCCGCTCGGCGCAACCCTGCTGGTGCATCAGGCACGAGCTGTCGGCGGAGACGATGTATTCGGCCCCGGCTTGTGCATGGTCGCTTACCTTGTCGTAGCCCATCTTGGTAGAAACGGTTTCTTCGAACACCGAGAAGGTGCCACCGAAGCCGCAGCATTCGTCGGGACGGGCCGGCTTGGCGAACTCAATCCCGTCAACTTTGGAGAGGAGGTCGAGCGGCTTTGAAAAGAACGGCTCGTGCAACTCGGACGGACGCGCATGCTTGAGCCGGCGCAGCGTCCCACAGCTGTTGTGCAGGCCTATCCGATGCGGAAATCTCGCCCAGGGAAAGCTATCGACCTTCTGGATATCGTGCAGAAATTCGACCAGTTCGAAGGTTCGAGCGCGGACCTCCTTGACCGCGTCGGTCTGCTCTATCGCGCCGAAGTTGTCCCGGACGTGATGAACGCAGCTGCCGGAAGGAGAAACGATGTAGTCGAAGCCGGAGAAGTTGCGTACGAACAGGGCCTCGGTGTCAGCGCATTCGGCGTTGAACCCGCTATTCGCCATCGGTTGGCCGCAGCAGGTCTGGTCGCGCGGATAGTCGACATCATGGCCGAACCGCTCGAGAAGCTCGAGCGTTGCGATGCCGACCTCTGGGAAGAAGGCGTCGATGTAGCAGGGAATGAAAAGTCCGATCCGCATTTGTCACTCTTTCACTTTCACATTGAGACTAGGAATGCTCGGCTGTTGTTCCGATCTTTCCTCTGAAAACGTGATAGCTGATGACCGTGCAGAGCAGCATGAGTGGGAAGACGAAAACCTCGCCCCAGAACATGAAAGCGAGACTGGAATGCGACACAGCCGCTCCGCGATTTCGCCGCGTCGGCGTAAGATGGACTGATCGACCGCTGGCATCTTTATGATCATGTCTTCCTTCTAGAGGTTGGTTACATGCGCGTGAGCCGTGGTGGAATCGGGTTCATAGCGGGTGAAGAATCGAACAGCTCTGACAGTAGAACGATCAATGGTATTCGGTAGTCGGATCGACTTTGCCCTTGAAGACAAAATAGACGACGAGTGTGTAGATCAGGGTCACCGGCAGGACGACCAGGCCTGCCCCCCAGAACATGAAGGCGAGGCTTGCAGGCGGTGATGCCGCATCCGTGATGCTGATCGAGAATGGTACCATGTAGGGATAGAAGGACACCGCGAGAGTAGCGAATGCTGCCGCGAAGATGGCCATGCCGCACAGGAGCGGTACGAGATGGTGGCGCCGCCTGATTGCGATGTATAAGGCAATGCAGGCTATGACGCCGATGAGCGGAAACAGCGCCAAAATCGGCTCTTCGAGCCAGCGATGCATCACACGCAGGTCAAGTACCAATGCCATGATGAAGATCACGGCAAGGAAGGCCAGAACGGCTATCATCAGGCCCGGCAGCAGGCGGAAGGCCAGCGCCTGGATATCCGCGGCCGTCTTATAGGTCAGCCAGCCGGCGCCGAGCAGGCAATAGCCAAGGCACAAACCTAGTCCGCACAGGAGCGCGAATGGCGACAGCCAGCCAAAGGGTCCGCCGACATACTGGCCGTTCCGTATAGCAAGGCCTTCGACGAGCGCGCCGACGGCAGTGCCCTGGATGAAGCTGGCGATAAACGATCCCCCGGCGAATCCGATATCCCAGAGGGGGCGCAGGCCGCGGCTCTTATAGCGAAATTCGAATGCGACGCCGCGGAATATCAGGGCCGCCAGCATGACCATGAGCGGGAGATAAAGCGCCGATAGCAGTGTCGCATAGACCAGTGGGAAGGCGCCGAACAGGATCGAGGCGGCGAAGATGAGCCAGGTCTCGTTGCCGTCCCAGACCGGCGAGATCGCCGCCAGCATATGGCGGCGCGCCGTCTCGTCCGGGGCGAATGGGAACAGCATGCCGACACCGAGATCGAAACCATCCAGCGTCACATAGAGCAGGATGGCGAGACCGAGGGCGAAGGTCCAGAAGGTGATCATTTGCCGGTCTCCTTGGCTGAAGCCGCCGCAGGCACACCCGGACTTTGCCCCGCCACTGAGAGCGGTCGTTTTGGATTGGTTGCGGCTTCTCCGAAAGCTGGCAGCACGACCGGCCCGCGTCGCAGCAATTGGTAAATGTAGATCGCGCCGAAAAGGAAGATCAGCGTGTAGACGACCGCGAAGATAACCAGGCTCGTCGCGACCTGCGGCGGCGTCAGGAATGGCGTGGCGGCGTCGGCCGTTCGAAGCTGGCCATAGACGGTCCAAGGCTGCCGCCCAACCTCTGCCGTGAACCATCCGGTCAATGTCGCCATGAAGCCGAGCGGAAAAGACCAGAAGGTTGCCCATAGGAACCAGCGTTGCCGTTCGAATTGGCCGGCTGCGCCCAGATAGCTACCGAACCAGGCCAATGCGAGCATGAGGAGGCCGCAGCCGACCATGATGCGAAAGGCGAAGAACGGGATCCGAACCGGCGGGCGATCGGCGACGGGAAAGTTCGTCAGCCCGACTTCCCTGCTATCGAAGCGCATGGAAGCAATGAGGCTGCCCAGATAAGGAATGCTGAGTTGGTAGAGGTTGCGTTCATGCTCCGGATCAGGCCAGGCAATCAGCACCTCGGAAGCTGGCTGCTCGGTATGCCAGCGCGCTTCGATAGCGGCGAACTTGGCCGGTTGCTTGTCGTGGGTGTAATCGCCGACCAGGTGACCGAATACCAGCTGGATTGGAACCAGGACCGCAGCCAGTCCGAGCCCCATGCGGAGCATCGCCTGCGCGTCGGATTTGAAGCTGCCACGTAGCAGATGCCAGGCCCCTGTCGCCGCAACGCAGAAAGCCGTGGTGACGTAAGCTGCCAGGAACATGTGGGGGAAACGCACCCAGACAACCGGATCGAAAATGATGGCGGACCAATCCGTTGGAATAAATATACCATTCGGCCCCATCGTGAAGCCTACGGGCCATTGCATCCAGCTGTTATTGACCATGATCCAGAAGGCCGACAGGCTGGTCCCCGCTGCAACCAGGATGCAGGCCAGCATGTAGAACCATCGTGGCACCCGTTTGCGGCCGAAGATCAGAACGCCGAAGAATGCTGCCTCGAGCGCGAAGGCCGTGAAGGTTTCATAGCCGAGTAAGGGTCCCTGGATGGAGCCCGTCCGGCGCGACAACTCGCTCCAGTTGGTGCCGAACTCGAAGGCCATGACGATCCCCGAGACGACGCCCAGGCCAAAGGCGACGCCAAAGATGCCGAGCCAGAAATCGAAAAGGCGTCGATACACCGGTCGATCCGTCGCAAGCGATAGCGCTTCCAAAAAAGCGAGCCATGCGGCGAGGCCGACCGTGAAAGCTGGGAAGATTATGTGGAACGAAACCGTGAACGCGAATTGGATGCGCGAGAGCAATAGAGGGGTCACGTCCATAACTCGCTCCAAGCCGGTCGAACAAAGAAACAGGGATGAAAGATGTTAGGCCACTGCCTGGGAACATCTCAGGCGCGGACCGCAGAATAGGTCAAGTCAGCGTAAGAGATTGGTTCTGGCAACCTCGATCAGTTCATCGCCCCGGCCGTTGATGACGGCCTGGAGCGCCCAGAGGCTAAAGCCCTTCGCCTGCTCCAGATTGATCTTGGGCGGCATCGCCAGTTCTTGCGTATTGATGACAACATCGAGCAAGGCCGGTCCATCATGGGCTAGGACGTCCTGAATAGCCGCCTCCAGCTCTCCTGGATCCTCGACGCGCACGGCGTGCACGCCGATGGCACGGGCCATGGCCGCGAAATCCGGATTGGTCAGCGAGGTTCCGGTGTCCAGAAACCCACTGGCCTTCATCTCCATCGCCACAAAACCGAGCGTGTGATTATTGAAGACCACGACTTTGACCGGCAGCTTCTGCTGCACAAGCGTCAGGAAATCGCCCATCAGCATCGCAAAACCACCGTCGCCCGACATGCTGATGACCTGCCGGCCCGGGAAAGCGGCCTGGGCGCCGATCGCCTGTGGCAGTGCATTGGCCATCGAGCCATGAGCGAGAGAGCCGATGAGCCGGCGGCGGCCGTTCATCTTCAGATAGCGGGCCGCCCAGATCGTCGGTGTGCCGACATCAAAAGTGAAGACGGTATCATCGGTGGCATGTTCGCTGAGCAACTTGGCCAAGTATTGCGGATGGATGAGCTTGTGGCCGGGCTTTCCGGTCGCCAAATCGTCAAGGCCTTGCCTCGCCTTGCGATAATTGGCGAGGCTGTCGTCCAAATGGGATCGATCCTGCTTGAGGCGGAGATTCGGCAGCAGCGCCGAAATCGTGGCGCCCACATCGCCAACCAGGCCGAGATCGAGCCGTGTCCGTCGACCGAGATTCTCCGGCCGGAGGTCGATCTGCGCCACCTTGGCATTGGTCGGATAGAACTGCCGATACGGGAAATCCGTCCCCAGCATCAACAGCGTATCGCAGTCGAGCATGGCGTGATAGCCGGAGCTGAAACCGATCAGGCCCGTCATGCCAACGTCGAAAGGATTGTCATACTCGACATGCTCTTTGCCGCCCAAAGCGTGCACGATGGGGGATTTGAGTGTATCGGCCAACTTCAGCAGAATATCGTGGGCACCGGCGCAACCTCGCCCACAGAGCAAGGTCGTTCGCTGGCTTGCATTGAGCAGGGCGGCCAGGTCGTCGAGATCGTGACCACTCGGTACGACGACAGGCGACCGCACCGCAATTGATGGTCCGGCGGAGATGGACGCTGAAACTTCCTGCAGCGCGATGTCACCAGGAATCACCACGACGGCCACGCCGCGATGGCCGACCGCAGCCCGGATTGCGGATTCGAGAACGGCGGGAAGCTGCTCAGGATGGGAGACGAGCTCACAATAATGGCTGCATTCGCGGAACAGGGCATCCGGATGGGTTTCCTGGAAATAGCCGCGGCCGATTTCTGCGCTGGGAATATGCGCGGCGATCGCCAGTACCGGCACGCGCGAGCGGTGACAGTCGAACAGGCCGTTGATGAGGTGCAGATTGCCGGGGCCGCAACTCCCGGCACAGACGGCGAGATTGCCCGTTAGATGCGCTTCAGCGCCAGCCGCGAAGGCTGCCGCCTCCTCATGGCGCGTGTGGACCCAGCTGATATCGCCTCTTCTGCGAAGGGATTCCGTGATTCCGTTCAGGCTATCACCGACGACACCATAGATGCGTCGGATGCCCACCGAGTACAGCACATCCGTAATGAGGTCAGAGGCCTTTTGAGTTGCCATTGATGTGTCTCCGGGAATGACGTATGGGGGATTTAGCGAAAACGAGTGCTTTCCTTGAGAGCAAATTCAGATGCCGAATTCGGCAATATTCCTTGCGTCACCCATGGGGAAATTTCCCCAGTAGATTGCAGATGCTGAAGACCCTGTGCTTCTCGCCGATTCTCACACTTGATCGCGACATAGAAGGACCGGAGACACCGGCGGCTTCAGTTTCTTGCGTTTCGCGATCATCAATGAGTGACAAGACCTAATGAGAAATATGGCTCTTTATTCAATTGATCAACTGTATACCGTTACATTATTGCATTTATCTGTCATTCCATTGAAACTGTTCCCTCGTTTATCCAGGAATAGAATAAATGCCTGCAGACGCGAGGTAGCCGAAGGCGGAGTTTGTTCCGCCGCGTGAAAGGCTGGAATTCATTCTGACAAATTCTTGACGATGTCAGGACGATTCCCGCGGAGCTGCCGCTGACGTTCGCCGCAGCATCCACGGTAAGATCTCTCACCGCACGCAGACGTAGAAGGTTTCGAAGCAAGGCTAATTAAATCTCGAAATATGATCGGTCGACGGCTGTAAGCAGGACCACTCCAATGCATCATCATGCTTTAAAGTGGGTCGGGAGCCATACGGGGAAGATCCAATATGAAGCGAGAAGACATTGTCGATACGGAGCAGCTAAGGGCGTTCGAAGCCGTCGCAGATACTACAAGTTTCACGCGTGCTGCTGCGATCCTCGGCACGGCTCAATCCTCTGTCAGTCAGCAGATTGCGCGGCTCGAAGAACGTGCAGGCCGGCTTCTCATCCACCGAACGACAAGGCATGTAGAGTTAACGCCGGCTGGTGCCGCGATGCTGGTCTATGTCCGATCCATCCTCGCTATGGCAGATGACGTGCGCCGCCAGCTGAGTGTTCCACCTTTAGAAGGCATTCTGAGGGTGGGCATTGCCGACGAGTTTGCAACGACGAAGTTGTCGGGTGTGCTTGGTATCTTTCGAGCGCAGCACCCCCGATTTGAAATGCGCTTTCTTACCGGCCGGAACGATTATCTTTTCGATTCTCTTGAGGCGAACGAAGTCGATATCATCCTGGGAAAGTGCCACACGGGGCGAAAGAAGGGCGAGCTGCTGTGGCGGGAGCCGCTCATTTGGATTGGTCAACCTTGGGCACTCGGAAAGGCACATGATCCCGTGCCCCTTGTCGTATACCAACGGCCGAGTGAAACGCGTGATGTCATCGAAGCCGCCTTGCTCGCTGCACGCCGTCCATGGACTGTCGTGGCGCAATGCGCAAATCTCCTTGGTATTCTCGCAGCGACGGAAGCTGGCCTTGGGGTGACCGCACTTGGACGCAATTTCGTTTCGCCAAAATTTGCCGAAATTACCTTGGATACTGACTTGCCGCCGCTCGGGACACTTGACTATGTGTTAGATCGTCGGGTCGAGTCTTCTGATCCGGCGATCGACGCGTTTGCAGAGGTATTACGTTCGGTCGCCAAGCAGCTTGTTGAAGATCAAACTTTTGAAACTCCCTCAGAATAGTCCAATCCCCTCCCGGCCTTCACCTCAAGCGTTGCCGACATCCAGCGGAGAAAGATGGGCGGTAGTGGTTGCGTCTGGAATCTCGACGACGGCACGGCACCTGTGTCATGCTCCATAAAACCGACCGGATGGTTTGTTAATAGCTGATCAATATAAGGGGAACGGTCACGCGGGACGGATTGGCGTGGGCGATCGAAAATTCAACCGGGTTCTGCTCAGAGATGAACGTGTGATGCGACCGGAGAGGGCTACCCCTATTACGCTTCGAGAACGGTCACGCGCTACAGTATCTGCGTCGTCATCGACTTTTACTTACCTTGGCCCGCTTCGGCCGGGTGGATGGCCGCTTCTTGGGCTTGGCCAACGCCGACCATTGATCATCGTCAAGCAGTCGATTGAACAGCCTCCCGCGTTCCTTGTCTGAGAGGGGGCACATGCCGAACATGGCTGTCAGGAGAAGTCCCCGTGCCGCCATCCAGCGCAACAGCGCCAATTCTGCATCAGCGGCTTCAGCCTTCATGGCCTCGACCTTCCGTGCGTCCATTTCTCGGGTCTTGCTCAGTAGGCTTGGCTGCTGAGCCATCGCGCCGAGCACGGCAAAAACAATCGAGTGCTGTTTGGTACTCGCTTCGCGCAATGTGGCTATCTGTGTCGCCAATGCGGGTTGGGATGTTCTCTCTCGAGCCTTGACTATGTAGTGGCGGGAGAATTCCTCGAAATACTCGATCTGCTGATCCAGCAGTGCTTTGAGTACGGCCTCCTTGGTGCGGTATTGATGCATCACCCCACCCTTGCTTATGCCGGATTCGCGTGCGATGGCATCGAGCGTCAACTGGCCTGGACCGTCGCGAGAGATGATCGTGAGGGCCGCCTGAAGAGCAGCGGTGCGCGTACGTTCCGACCGAGAGGGGTTGTCCATCTTATATACTCGTGGCGCTAATGGGTGTTCACACAGGGAAGCAATGAGCAATCCGCAAATTAGTGAGGAGCGACCGACACACAGGCCGTTCCTCAACCTTACGGTCGATAAGCTAAATAGCGCAATGATGTCAAGATTGCTGCCAATGGTCGATCCATTAGGGATTACCCATCATCTCAGGTCATTAGCTGCATATACGGTCGCGCAGGTGGCTTAATCTTTACTACAAATCGACAAACCGGCACTGCAGGTTTGGGTGCCTGGCATCTCTGAACCGACATGGGATTTCGATATTGATCGGCAGGACAACACTTTGATCGGCTTGAATTGCAAGTGGCCTTGGGGCTGTGAAAGAAATACGAACAGCAGTGCAAACATCAATTTCCTTCTTGTACGTCGCGCGATTTTAAAAACTCAAAAACAAACCAACTAGTCTGTTTACTTTTGAAATCTACGCTGCTACGTTGCTGCCAGATGGCGGCGACCAGCCCCAGGGCCTAATTGAGCGGAGATTGAGATGTACAAAATTATCGGGACGGATCGGGCCGTCCTGCTGGCGCTTTGCGCAATGCTGGCAGGTTGCACAAGCCCGGAACCCTCAGCCTATTCAGGGATTGCTTCCTCGTCCTACCTGAAACCCGACCCCAAGGATGAGTCTGGACGTATCCCATACAGCTACGCCACCGCCACAAACTGGCAGAGCTACGACAAGCTCATTCTTGATCCGGTCGTGATCTATCGGGGGCAAGATCAGCAGTTCGGCGACATATCCGAAACGGATAGGGTGGCACTCGCGAAATACATGCAGGCCACGTTCACAGATAAATTGCGCCACCGCTTTGCACTTGTTCATGATCCAGCACCAAACACGCTGCGCATCAAGTTGACGCTGACCGGCGCGACGACCAATACGGCTGTTCTCGCGCCTCTGACCCGGTTCGACTTGTCTGGCGGTCTCTATAACGGCGTCCAATCGGTTCGCGGTGGAGAAGGATTGTTCACCGGCTCTGTCATGTATGCGGTTGAAATCTATGATGCCGCAACCGCCCATCTGCTCAACGCATATGTGACCAAGCAATATCCCAATGCCTACAACATCGGCGCCACGATGGGGTCACTTGGTGCGGCAGAGACCGGCCTCGAAAAGGGTGCCGATGCGCTGGCAGAACAATTCAAATGAATAGTGAATGCAGCAGCGAAAGTCCGAAGAGGGTTCCGGCAAGAGCGGCCTTATCGAGATTCTGCCGTCATCCCTTGAGCGATCTAAGGAATAAGCCATGAAGCGCTGGATGACTGCTGCCCTTCCTGTCAGCTCCCGGGCCCTGCCCACTATCCTGGCGATGGCCTGCTTGATGCATACGGGAGCGATTTTTGGCGGGCTCGACACGAAAATTCCGAGCTGGGAATAACGCAATCCGGAGCGAATAAAAAAGGGACTATATTAGAATAGGTCGACCGACATAATTGAATGATGAACGATGCAGATTCCATCATCATCCGATCGCGGCGAAATCCTCCTCCATCAATTCAATAATGGTAGCAGTCTTTCGCTTTGCCGCCATATGCAGTTGCTCGGGAAGGTCGGCGAGCCTGGTAACCTTGACCGATTCACAGCCGAACCCCTTCGCGAGCAGATGAAAATCCGGCGTATAGATATCGACGCCAATCGGATGGATTTGACGTGCCGTCATATAGGATTTGATCTCGGCATAGCCTCGATTGTTCCAGAGCAGGACGATCACCGGCACTTCGGCCTCGCGTGCCGAGGCGAGCTCCTGGATAGAGAACTGCAATCCGCCGTCGCCGACAACACAGACGACGGGCCGCCGCGGCGTCGCCAATTGCGCCCCGATCGCGGCGGGCAAGGCATAGCCCAACGTGCCATAGCCCGTCGCGGAGCAGAACCACGAGCGGGGTGCAGGGGCGGCATAGGCCACGCAACCCGCATAAACCGGCTGCGCTGAATCGCCGACGATGATGGCGCCGGGGAGACTATCGCGAACAGTGTCCAGTATGGTCAGGCAGCTCTTGTAGAGCGGGCTCAGGTCATTTTGCACGGCATCCCGAGCCTTGGCGGCGCGAACCGCGCCATCATGCTGTTTCCTTAGGACGAGCGGCAGAAGTGCGGCCAGGGCTTCGCCCGCATCGGCAACGATCGGCAGGTCAACCAGCCGCGTGCGGCCCATTTGAGTCTGATCAATATCGATACGGATGCTTTTCCCACGGAATTTTGCGCCGCCATCTCCGTTGAAGTCGTAATCGGTCGGCCCGAATTCGGTACCGATGGCAAGAACCAGATCGGCCGCCTCGATCAGGTCGATGATTGGCTTCATCGCCGGACTTGATGGTACAGCCAATGGATGGCCAACCGGCATCAGACCTCGACCATTCACCGTCATAATGGTGGGCGCATCGAGTTTTTCCGACAACTCGCGCACCAATAACCCGGTATCCTGTGCGCCGCCGCCTACCAGCAGAACCGGCGCCTTGGCTTCATTCAGCCAGCCCGCCGCTTCCTGAGTTGCCTTTAAAGACGGACCCGGCCGTGCTGGAAAGGCCGCTGCCTTGATCGGCGGCAGCTTGTCTGCCGAGGCCGTGATGATATTCAGCGGCAGTTCGATATGCACCGGTCGCGGCCGGCTGCTGGAGAACACAGCAAAGGCACGGGCCACGACCAGCGGCAGCTCATCGGGCGTCGTGATCGTGTGGCTGAAGGCCGCGACCTGTTTAATCAACTGCCGTTGATCCTGCAGCTCGTGCAGCCAGCCGTCGCCTGAACCGATTTGACCAAAGGCGTTGACGGCCGAGATCACCAGCATCGGAATGGAGTCGCCATAGGCTTGCGCCATCGCCGTCGCGATATTGGTCATACCTGGCCCCGTGATGATAAAGCAGGCGGCAGGGCGCCCGGTCACCCGCGCATAGCCATCTGCCATGAAGCCCGCACCTTGTTCATGGCGAGGTGTCACGTGGCGCAATCTGGTCTTTGGCAGGCCGCGGTAGAGTTCTACCGTATGGACACCAGGAATGCCAAAGACGACCTCAATGTCATAGGCATCGAGCAGTTCCGCGAGATACATGCCGACGGTATTCATCTTGCCCTCATTCAATAAGCGCCCTGACTTCTTCGTTCGCTACCTTTGCCGCTAAACCGCCTCGATGATCAGGGCGTCTGCCGCAACGACGCCGCGCCCTTCCGGGAGGACCATGATGGGATTAACATCAATCTCGGCCAGGGTTGCGATATTTGCCTCAGCGTACCGGGCGACGGCCTCGATTGCAGCGACAAGAGCCGCTATGTCTCCCTTCGGACGGCCGCGGAATCCGTCGAGCAGCGGAAAAGTCTTCAACCGACGAATCGCGCGTTCGATATCCGCCTTTGTTGACGGCAGGAGCAGACGGCTGGCATCGCGCAGCAACTCGACAAAGATACCGCCCGCCCCGATCACCAAAACCGGACCGAAATGTGGATCGGTCGTGACGCCGACAAGAATCTCCGCGACAGCATTTTCGATCATCGGCTCCAGCAGGAAGCGATCGATATGCAGTCCCGGTTTGTAAGCTCGGACCTGTCGCGCAATCTGGTTGCCGGCCTCCACCACGGCATCGGCACCGCGCAATCCGAGCATGACGGCACCGGCCTCGGTCTTATGAGGCAACTGGTCGCTGACGGCTTTAAGGACCAGGGGAACGGAAAACGTGGCAGCGGCCTCGCGCAATCCGGCAAGGTCGGTCACGCGCCCAGCCGGCACCGGCAGGCCGGCAGCGGCGAGCCTTGCTTTGCTCGTTACCTCGTCGAGCGTACGGCGATTGTCTCCGAGCTTCCGCGGACCCAAGGGTGTCGCCGGTAGCCATTTCTTTTCCACGTTTTGCTGCGTCTCGGCGTAATCAGCCATGCGCCCCAGGACGTCGAAGGCATCGTGCAGTCCTTGCAGGGGGATGAGCCCTTCGGCCAATACCATCTGCCGCATTTCGTCAGGCATGGATTCCGGATTGACCGAAACAACCGCACCCGGTGTGGTGGTGGCGCGACTGGCATTTGCAATGGCCCGCACCATCCCGATATGTGCGGCATCGACTGTCCGATCGCCGGATTTGCGCCGGCCATGATCAATGACGATTGCGGCCTGATCATAGCCGCTGCTCATCATTTCGGTGAACATCGGGGTCAGCAGCTGTTCCTGCCCCCAATAGCCGGCGGTGAAATCGAGCGGATTGCCGGCGGTGCCATAATCCGGCAAGAGCGCCTTTACGGCCTTCGCCTGATTTTCCGAGGGAGGTGGCATCTCGAACCCGGCGGCACTTGCGAAGTCTGCCGCCATGCCGTTATCCCCGCCCGAGCTGGAAAAGACGGTCAGGCGGCGGCCTCTGGGTAGACGCCCAACCGATAGGCCCTTCAGCAATTCAAGAAATTGCGGCACCGTCTTTGTCGTCAGAATGCCGAGGTGCTCGAAGAGCGTATCATAGAGATCGTTCTGACCAGCCAGCGAACTGGTATGGCTGGCCGCCACCTTGGCGCCCATCTCCGACACACCAACTCGCAAGGCGACCAACGGAATACCCCGTGTTAGCGCCTTCCGGCAGGAGATGGCGAAGGCAGGAATATCGCGAATGCCCTCAAGAAAAAGGCCGATCGCCGTTACCTTGGGATCATCGAGGAGCACGTCTATATAATCCTCGAAACCCAGCACCGCCTGGTTGCCGGCGCTGATGATATAGCTGAACGGCACGTCCCGCTGATTCATCGACAGATTGATGCAAAGATTACCACTTTGGCCGATAACGGCGGCACCGCGCTTCGCCGTACCCAGGGGGTATGAGGTCGGCCACAGGCTGCCGTGGTTCATATAATTGATCACACCGAAGCAATTCGGTCCGACGATCGCGAGCTCGCCGGCTGCCTGCAGCAGGGCCTTATGGCGCTGCATTCCTGCTTCACCCAACTCGGAAAAGCCGGACGCATAGCAGACTGCTCCACCAGCACCGACCTTGGCGAGATCCGCGACGACCCCGATCGTTGCGTCTGCAGGGACGCTTATGAACGCGGCATCAGGCGGGACTGGTAGATCCCGGATGTGCCTTATGCAAGGAACATCCTCCAGTTCGGATTTTTTCGGATGCACGGCAAAGATCTGGCCGGTATAGCCCGCTTCCTTACAGCACCGGATCGCCACGCCGGCGCGATCGCCACCCAGGAAAACGATGCTTTGTGGCGTCAACAAGCGCTTCAAATTTCGCCGACGCGCGGCTGTCAATTGCCCAGTATCAACCAAGATCCAATCCCCCGCAGATGATAGAAAGCGACCCGATTTCAGGTCATGCTTGATTGCCGCCACCGCCAAAATTCCTCATCGGGGAAGCTGCGACTATTTCTTCGCCCGTAACGACTGCCAATCGGCATCCGACATGTGCTGGCCAATGAAGTTGAATTGCCCGGCGCCTTGCAGCCATTCACCGCCATCAATGGTCACCACCTCGCCATTGATGTAGCTGACATCGTCAGCCATGAGAAAGGCGGCGAGATTTGCCAATTCCTCGTGCTGCCCCGCCCGCTTCATCGGATTCTTGGCTTCGAAGGCAGCCGCCAGTTCCGCATTCGGCACCAGGCGTTCCCAGGCACCCGCTGTCGGAAACGGGCCGGGCGCAATGGCATTCAAACGGATGCCGCGCCCACCCCATTCAACAGCCAGCGACCGCGTCAAAGCGAGAACGCCTGCCTTTGCCATGGCCGAGGGCACGACATAGGCCGAGCCGGTCCAGGCATAGGTGGTGATGATCGACAGCACATTTCCCTTGGCGCCGGCGGCAAGCCATCGTTTACCGCAATTCAAGGTCACATAGGCCGATCCATGCAGCACGATGCCCAGTACCGCGTCGACAGCACGCGGGCTCAAGGATTCGCTCTGGGCAATGAAATTGCCGGCCGCATTGTTGATCAGACCGGTCAGCGGCGCTTCCTGCCAGATCCAGTCACAGAGGGCATCGACCTGTGCAGCATCCCGCACATCGCAACCCTTATAGGTGACACGGCCGCCGGTTTCGTCCATCAAGGCCGTAGCGGTCTCGACCAGGACATTTTCCCGTCTTCCGCAAATCACGATCTCCGCGCCAAGCGTCAAGAAGTGATGGCCGATAGATCGACCGATACCGGTGCCGCCACCGGTGATCAGAATGCGTTGGCCAGCCAGGAGATCGTTCTTGAACATCGGATCCTCATGTTTGCGTAGATTTTTGCCGTGGCTTCTTCCGCGGCACCGGGCCGGCGGCTTCCGGTTCGCCATCCAGCTTTTTCCGCTCTGCTTCCTCACGCGAGGATTTCGCGATCCTGCCATGCACCGATGCGGTGGCCGCTTTGATCGCGGTGGTTTTGCGCTTGGTAGAAGCTCGTTCGCCAAAAAGATCGAGTATCCAGTCACAGACAATCTGGTTTGCTTCCTCGAGTGAATAGGCATCCTTGTCCATTATCCAACCGAGCCAGAAACCATCGACCATCTGCGCATAGGTCAGGGCAGCGCGCTTGGCGTCGATCTTGACGCCCCGTTCCTCAGCTGCCTCTTCCATCATGCGCTGGATCCAGGAGCGATAGCGGCGGTACAATCTGGCGTGCAGCTCCTTCATGCTGTCATTCCAGGGCGCAACCCCACAGAAGGCCAGCCACACCAGGGCATTCTCGCGACTGCTTGCCGAGCGCATGAAGGTTACCGACGTCGCCGCCAAAAGACGTTGGAGGGGATCGTCGCCGACCGCGCGGATCGCCTGTCGCGTATCCTCGTCCGCCTCAGCCGTCTGGTGGCGGAAGGCTTCCAGCAGCAGGTCATCCTTGCCCTTGAAATAATGACCGATGAGACCCCTGGATAGGCCTGCCGCCTCGCAAATCGTTTGCACCGTGGAGTTATGATATCCAAGATTACCGATCGATTTGATCGTCCCTTGGATCAGGTCCTGGCGACGGGCGATGATTGTCTTGGTGCGCTTGGCGGCAGTGGCCATAAATTAGCTCCGATATTCCCTCAAAACGTCCCGCGCGATGATATCGCGATGGATTTCTGAGGTACCTTCCCAGATTCGCTCGATTCGCGCATCCCGCCAAAAGCGCTGAATTGGAAAATCCTCCATCATACCCATGCCGCCAAAAATCTGGACGGCATGGTCGGTCACGCGACCGACCATTTCCGACCCCTGCAAATTAACGATCGAGGCTTCGTGCCGGGTCAGGGTGCCCTGGTCCATCTTCCAGGCTGCCTCATTCACCAGGAGCCAGCTCATCTTTATGTCGCTGGCCATATCGGCGATCTTGAAGCCCGTTCCCTGGAATTCGCCGATCGTTTTGCCGAAAGCCTTGCGGGTGGCGGCCCATTCGCAGGCCATATTAAAGACGCGTTCCGCCCGGCCGACACAATGCGCCGCCAGCATGACGCGACCTGAATAGAGCCAGTCATTGGCGAAATCGAAGCCCTTGCCTTCTTCGCCGAGTATCTGCCGGGAATTCAACCTGACATCGTCGAGATAGATCATGTTGGGGTTATAGCCACGGGTACAGATCGAGGGCATGGGTTTGACCGTGACGCCCGGCGTGTCCTTGTCGATCAGGAAAGCAGTGAAGCGCTTACGGGGACCCTTCGGCGTTTCATCCATGCCGGTGACGGCAAAGAGCACCATGAAATCGGCGACATCGGCATGGGAAATGAATTGCTTCACGCCGTTCAGGATCCAGTCGTCGCCATCGCGGCGTGCGCTGGTTGCGATTGCCTTGGCATCGGATCCGCCGCCCGGTTCGGTCAAAGCGAAGCAGTCGTTGCGTTCGCCCCGGATGACCGGCATCAAATACTTCTCGATTTGCTCTCCCTGGCAGGCCAGCAGGATCTTGGTCGGCCGCTTGATCAACAGCGACAGGGCGGTTGATGGTCTGCCGAGTTCACGTTCGACCAGGGCCATGGTCTGGTAGTCGAGGCCGGCGCCGCCCAGTTCCACCGGCATGTTCATGGCAATGAAGCCCGCATCCTTGGCTTTTTTGCTGATCTCTGCGGCTAGATCTTCCGGTACGCGGCGCAGTTCCTCGACCAGATTTTCATGCGGGTAAAGTTCTTTTTCCACAAAAGCGGCCAATGAGTCGATCAGCGCCTGTTGTTCGAATGTGAGACTGAAATCCACGGTAGAAAACTCCCTAACGAAAGGTCGGCATGTCAGCGGCCGACGAAATTTGGCACGCGCTTCTCATTGGCTGCGGCAAGGCCTTCGGCATGGTCGGCGGTTTTCGCGCAGATCTTGCCGGCACGCTCTTCCTCGCTCAGTTGCTCGGCAAAGGTACGGCGATGGGCGGCATCGAGCAGATGCTTGGCCAGACCCGTGGCGACGGTCGGCGTCTTGGCCATGCGTTCCGCCCAGGCCATCGTGGTCGCCTCAAGCTCACCCTCCGCTACGACTTCCGTCACCATGCCGACAGACTTCGCCTTGGCGGCATCCCAGGCATCGCCGGTATAGACAAAGATCTTTGCAGCCTCGAGGCCGATCAAGCGCGGCAGCAACCAGGAGCCTCCACAATCAGGCGGATAGCCGACACGGGTATAGGCGCAGATGAATTTCGCCCGGCTGGAGGCGATACGAAAGTCGCAGGCCAGGGCCATGTCCAAGCCGGCGCCCACTGCCGCCCCATCCATCATGGCGATGGTCGGCTTCGGCAGCTTCGCCACCTCCTGGACAAGCTGGATCGCCTCACCGACCCAATCGTGATCGGGATGCGGACTTTTGCCATTGGCGATCTCTGCCCATTCCTTGACATCGGCGCCCGCGGAAAAGGCTCCGCCGCGGCCGGTGAAAACGATCGAGCGCAGATGCTCGGCTTTGGCGGCGTCCCGCACCGCCTTCCGCAAGCCCAGCAGAACGCCGAGATTGATGGCGTTGCGTGATTCCGGCCGATTGATGGCGATGATGCGGACAGGACCGCGGTCTTCCACCTGAACGATATCACCCATGGTTATTCCTTTCGATTAAGACGAGCTGCGCTTGCGGCGCAGGATGACGATATGGCCGATCAAGGGAGGAATCGTTGTCAGGACGATCATCAGGGACGAGATCGCCGCAATGGTCGGGTCGATCTCGT
>LNAP01003122.1_pt1 | contig 17507 bp, 19 predicted proteins | sample 602601 | NCBI WGS metagenome assembly LNAP01 (sample SAMN02440304, study PRJNA202911) | soil metagenome | biome: Subtropical and temperate rainforests or woodlands; isolation source: soil samples (1 kg each in a 20% v/v slurry with milli Q water) were... ... | reverse complement strand
GCAACTGGTGGGGATTTCGCTAGGCTAGCCGAGCCGTGAACGTCGTACTGCTATCGACAGATCCAAAAGGCGCACAAAGAGGTGAGCCCAGTCTTGGTAATAACGGTGGATTTCCATCTACAGAGCCGCGGCTTCTGTGATTACCAAGGCTGGGCTCTTTTGTATATCAAAAGACCCAGCTTTTTTTTGGCCTTTTTCCGTCACCCTCTGTCACCTAAGCTACAAGAATACAACCGATGAGGAGCCCCGACGTGGCTGAGCTTGACCGCAATTCCCCCCGCCCCCTTGATGCAAGCGGCCTCGAGCAGCTGTGCATTCTGGTGGTCGAGCCGACACTTACTCAGATCGGCGCCGGTACCGATCAGACCATCAGCCGCATCCTTTGAAGGAAATCATGCGCCATGGCCATCCTAAGCCCGAGTTTTGTCCCGCTGCCGCCGTTGACCTCTGCCCAGGTGAGGGCAGGTGCGAGACCTGGCGAAAACTGGGAGCAAGCACGCTTGCGTCTGGAGGTTGAGAACTACGCGCTACCGCCCGAGCATCACGATTTTGACCCAGGGGCCGATTACACCTGCGCCGGGTCGCACGATGAGTGTGAAGGAATCGAGTGGCAACCGGGCGAGTTGGACAACACCTAAACGGATAAAGGAAAACGGATCGTGAGTATCGAGGATATGAGAGATGCTGTCGCGAAATGGGCCAGTACGCAGCCGCTCATTCGCAAGGCGTATCTCTTCGGCAGCCGGGTACGCGGCACGCACAAGCCAAACAGCGATCTCGATGTTGCAGTCGAGATTTTCACCTTGCCGGGCGATGAATATCCATTAACCACCTGGATCTGTGAGGCCCAGCGGCTCAAAGCTTCTACCACCGGAGTCGTCCCCGTGATCATCGATCTCAATTGGTACGGAGGGCCAATTGAAACGCCGTGCGTTCACGCCGGTCTCCAAGACGGCAGTATCGTGGCTTTCGACGCTGATAACCCTACGTCGAGCCACCACACAAAATAAGCATGGATAGCAACATCAAACAGCCCTCTTCACTCTGCGGATCAGTGCTTTGTGTCGGGGGTTTCCGCGTTGCCGACAACATAGATGTGGCCTGTTAAATCATCCGCGGAGCTAGCGCCGATTAATTGCGGTTTAATCCATTTGCGTTTGATAAGACTGTTGGCTTTACCGTGGTGTTGGCGTCGCCAGTGGCCTCGCCGCCAATGGGTACGACGGAGGTTCCCGTGCGCAGCTGTATTAGAGGATGAGAATTCGCGACCGAGTAGGTATACCGTCGTATAGCCTTCGGACAGCAATCGTGATTTCAACTTCTCACGTTGTCTTGGGTTGGACTGCTCCCAACGTACCGCGTAGTCAGTTGGGGCGTCTCGACCTGGCTCTAGACGCCGCTGACCACCAACCGACTCTAGGTAGAACAAGACATTCACGATCAAACTTGAGGCTTTCTTTAATATTTCGCCGCCGCCAATGACTTCTGCACGCCGATTCGCCTTTAACGCTTTAGTTGAATCGGAGTCATCAGGTTGATCTAGAAAGTCGCTGGCGCGACGATCGATAGCATGCTCAATGGCCTGAGCCACCGGCATAGCCTGTTCCTCGTGTGTAAAATCCAAAAAGTAGCCCGGCATCATGACACCGTCACCGCCTTTCTTGCATGTCGAGAACCCAAGTTTCAAACGCAGATTGCCTTGTTCGCCGTATGGGGTCATCGCAACGAAAGCACCATCTAGGTACTCAAAATCTTCTCCCCAAGGGATACGGATTGCATCCCGCTTGCCAAAATGAACAAAGAACGCCTCATACGGTGGGTGCCAGCCTTCAAGCGTACAGTCCCCAAAATCCGTATGTTCCAGCATCTCGACCACATCATTAGTAAGGTCGAATATCTGGCGACCGCAACTTAAGAACTGCGCAGCGAGTGGCACCCAGTGAATCAGCTCTGCCAACTTTGCAAGGAGTGCGATCGCCGTATTGGCGCGTTCAGCCGGGTCTGGGAATTCCTGCTTAAACTGCTCCATTCCACCCTGGAAGGCCCGCTCAATTAGCTCATTTTGAATTTTATACATCAGGTGGTCCGCAACGCGCCCATCCTTTAGAACCAAGCTGGCGCGAGCAGCATCCTCCGCGAAGACCCACCAGAACTCTTTCTGATAGCGCACAGGAGCATAGGGCGAGAACTTCAGGCGGTCGGTGACGTTCATAGCGGTCTTCTTGATTAAATAGGGCGAGAAAGCGAAGAAGCTCCCATCTAATGCTGCTACACGGCAGTGTTGCTATCTATGCATGCTGTTCTGCCAGTTCTGAAGGATAGTCTGCGCTGCCATTTTTTGCGCATCTCCAGCGACAGGTTTGGAATAGCCTGCGACAGTTTTATTCTCTAAAACCACGACCTCGTCTGCGCTCAGACATTTCCTCGATCTCACATTGCCACTAGCGAAGGTGTATAGATTGCCAGTATTATAGTTACATGTTATTCCATGGAGGCCCCAACATGTTCAAGATGCTGTCCGCTGCCATCCCCGTCTCACTCATTTTTGCCACCCTCGTCGGCTGCGCTGAAAAGCCTGTGCTCGTCGATAATGGGCCAGTCCGCATTCAATCGTCGTTGATCAATGCTCGGTTACAGGAAGGTTGGAAAGGTACGGTCAAAGCTGTATCGACCGACACGCATACCGAAATGGCCGACTTCGTGAACGAGTCGCTGAAGAACGCGAAATACAACGTCGTGCACGGCGATTCAGACCTCACCTATTCGATTCGTGAGATCTACGCTGGGCCAGCTTCTGAGTACAAGGAAGCCCATACCGGTGCCGGCGCTGTTCTGGCCACCGGCGCATCTGTGGCCTTAACGGTAGTTACCTGTGCAGCCCTGAACTCTTGCACGTCACCTGGTGTGCTCGGAAACGGCGTGGCCATGAACATGACGGCGGCCACAAACGCTGCCAATAACACCAACGGTCAGTCAGTCGAAAACCTGAATAAGACCAACCTCGTCATACACAGCATTTGCCTGGGCGGTCATAGCTGTGCGAGTTCGGCAGCAGCAACCTCTGATCCTGCACTATCCCTGGATGATCTCCGCAAGGAAAATGCACAGTTAGGTCTTACCACCGCCATGCGACTGAAGAACAATTACTGAAGGCAAAAAAAACCCGGCTGTCACGAATGACGGCCGGGTGTGGTTTTTTAAGCAGCGAGCCATGCTCGCGATGTGACATTCGCTGCAACAGCGCAACGCGTTAGCAAAATCCGGTCTTCACCTGCGTCGCTCCAAAAGCCTTCGACGCTCAAATACCCATCTCCGTGACTCAGTACCCTCGTCCGATTCGGTAGCTGGCTTTCAAGCCCAGGTACACAAACTGCGTTCTCTCCGCGCACCAAGAGCTGTGCATCGGGAATGGTCCAGACGTCCGCATTGCCCGAATGACTCTCCGCAAGCCTGATCTTCCTAGACTTGACTGAGGAAAAGAGACCGCGATCAAAGTTTTCAATCAATGCCACCGCATGGACCGGGTCCATACGGTGAAGCCTGTACCCTCGAGCGCACAAACGTGTCGTTGCCGGCACCGCAAAAATGCCAATCCTCGCCAGACCATGCCTCAAGTCATTCATCGAATCGTTCACTGAACTGTTCATAGGTTTAAGCCCTCAGGGATTGTCTTGTCACCCGGAGATGCCGAACACCAGGTGAGAAATTGAAAATCCGTGAAGGCGTTAAACATCTCCACCTATCAGGGCAACCAACAGGCAAACCGCCTGAGGCCCGCTTTCATTTGTGGAGAGCAAAAACATGGCGATGCAGATCGTTACGGGACCAGCTACAAAGCAAAACTCGCCGGAGTGGCTCGCCTGGCGTGAGGGCGGAATTGGTGCCAGTGAAGCCCCAATAATCACGGGTACCTCGAAGTTCAGAACTGCTTACGAGTTGTTTCGCATCCGCCGAGGAATCGGCCCTCCCCCGCCTCCCAATCCATTCGTGGATCGGATTAGAGAACGCGGGCACCGCCTCGAACCCGTGGCACGAGTAGCATACGAAAGGCACACCGGATCCACGGTGACGCCTCTCATCGCGGTAAGCGCGGCGTTTCCTTTCATCAGAGCTTCGTTAGATGGCTACAACGGCTTCGACGCTATACCGGTCGAAATTAAATGCCCTGGAGATACAGCACACTCCCTTGCACTCAAAGGAGTTGTTCCTCCGGAGTACGTCGACCAGCTCCAGCAGCAGATGTTTGTCACTGAAGCCACGTATGCGCACTACTACTCCTTTGATGGGGTAAAGGGTGTGCTGTTGAAGGTCCCTCGCGATCAAAATCGGATAAATCAAATTTTGGTAGCGGTTCAGGACTTTTGGAATCGACTGCAAACCGGTAAGTGGGGAACAGATGAGTGGACCGCGGCAGCCGCAGCTTGGCTATCTGCAAACCACAACATGCTGCTCGCCCAGGAGCGCGAAGAAGCAGCAAGGGCGTTGCTTGTTTCTCTAATGCCGAAAGGGTTGAAGCGTCATGAAGGAAATGGCGTTTCCGTATCATTGAGCTCAAGAAAGGGAAATATTGACTGGCGAAAACTCTTTGCCGATCACGGGATAACAATGACAGAGGATCAACTCAATCAGTACAGGAGGGCTACCTCGGACAGCGTAACCATTCGTGATCTACAAGGAACGCCACTGAGCAGCAACGCGGCGCCGCACATCCGATCCGTTAACTCTTCAATGTCGAACCAAATGGTCACGGTACCTGCGTTACCAAAGCCATCTGCCCATGACGTACCGGTCGTACGCGATACAGGCCGGGAGTTCATTTTCTAAAGACCCACCGCCCCCCAATTTTTTGGGGGGCTTTTTTTTGCGTGGGTGCCCAGGTTCCGACAGGTGAACCATTAGGTCCACCTGTAAACCATCCCCAAGCACGAGGACTATTTATTGGAGCGGGTATGCGCAAATTCAAACTCTCGGCAAGTCAATCGGTTTGCCTGGCTTTAGCTGCCATTGGTTTAACTTTAGCGGTGTGCGGAGGTCGTACTTACCTGTGGATCTTAATTCCAATCAGCATTGGAATTAGCATGCCTTTTTACTCTCTGGTGAATACGGGATATTTCACGTATTACCCTCCAGAAAAAAGTATCGAAGTTACTACCCAAAAAACAAAGCAATTAACGTCGCCGACTAAACCAGATAGAGAAGTAAAGACATCGGATACCAAACAAAAAGACTACGATCTCCGTGATATTCCATACCCACCTAAAAGAAAGGGTGAGCAACCGATAACAAGTCTTCCATATGGGAAAGGACTGTCTCCACAGAAACAAACAACCAAGGTCTCTAATCCGAGGTGTGCCCTACTAGGTCCCAAGCCGTCAACTCTATCTGGAGCGCGCAGTCCAGAGCCCCCAATCGGGACAACGCTTTCGCTTTTCACCAACGCTGACTCCCCTTCTACACAAGAGCCTGAAGAGATTTTTGTGAAGCCAGACTGCATTTTTTTGTGAAACCCACCAAAAACCGTCGCCATTTTTTTGGCGACGGTTTTTTTTCCTATATTTTTTGTTTACATTAGCCCTAACGAGCAATATTCAAATTTTGGTCTACAAAAAAGACGCATACCAATTTTTGCACGCACTAAAGTGTAAGGAAACGGTAACATTTATGGCGCCTTTTTATTGACCACGCGTTTAACAGTTACCTATAATTTCCATCGTGGATCCAACCTAACGGAATTCGATGGATATTATGGTTACTTATATGTCATATGGCTTTGACAACAATCACGGCGCAACGGAAATCGGGCTTACTTCGCTTGGCTGTCTTTCCGTCGATGGAACGCCCCGCTGCCCCAGGTACCAAAAAGACTGCAATGTCCCATGCACAACTCATTGCATGGTTACCGCAATGAGTGACTTCCCTGAAGCCAAAGCGGAAATCCTGCTGGCCGGAATCTTGATTGCTTCGACTCATGCCGCATCGCTGGCAGAAATGCATGGCGCTTTGTCCAGTTTCGAAAACGCGATTCAGGCCACCTGTATCTAACAACTGGCACGGCCCACCCTTCTAGTTTCACACCCTCGCGCTGCACGGAAACAGTTTTTCGAACCGATTGCATCTTCTACTTACGCGTTATGGATTTGATTGACGCAATCTGTCACGTACGTATAATCAACTTCAGCAGCCCACAGTGGTCGCTACCAGAGGTAATGCTTCATGAACCACGAATACACCCCAATCGAGATTGGCTTGGATGCTCTCGGTGTTGTGCTTGGTCAGGACCCGCTTATTGAAGCCGGGATTAACGGACGTCTACTGACAAGCCAGGTGCAGGAGGTGAATGAACGCATTGAACGCTCCATGCTTGAATACCCAGAGATCCGAACTGAGATCCTGGCAGCAGGCATGAAAGTCCTACTTGAGGTGTCCAGTTCCTTGGAGCATTTCAGAGAGGTTGTTCTCCCCCGTCTGGATCGAACTGTGGACAACGTGGCTGCGTAGGATTTTCTGAATCAACGAGCCCCTCTATGGCAGCAGAACAAGCAAAAGCTCCGGAGTTGGAACTGAATCCGGAGCAAGATAGAAACACCAGCGATATCCCTGACTCCCTCCTGAGCCCCCCTGGGAAAAAGTCGCCATTCGAAAAACTGTGCGAGAAGTACATTTTGGATGGCGATCGCTCCCCTCTCCTCGTCAATCGAATCGCCTATGCGATGAATCAAGACGAGCGCGTTCGCAAAATCTGCCGCGTAAAAGCCAAAAAGAACGGCTGTGACCTCAATGATTTTGATGAGGTATTGCAACGCGTTATGGAGGTGTTCTTTCACTCCCAGCTCCCCAAGACTGTCGACACCGACGCTGTCTATGCTGTCGTTTACGCCGTCGCCAACAATGTGACCCGTGAGGTTTTTCGAGACCGCCAGAAACTGGTCGTGAATCACAGTTCTATTGAGGACATGCTGGAAAGGGGTGAGGAGATAGGGCAATCGACTCTGGTGGATCATGAAGAAATCGATCACGATCGTGAAATAGACACTCAAACTGCCACAAAGCGGATGGCAGAGGCACTTCAACGGGTGATAAGCGGAGAACAGACTGTGGCAGATTCCGGAGTATTCCAGATGGAACAAGACCCCCTAGTGCGTCTTGTACTTCAAAAACAAGAAACCGATGACGAAATTGAAACACCGGCATCCACCGCCCAGCGCAATTCAAAACCCACTACTGGGGAAAAGAAAGCACGCGGGCGCACCGAGCTATCTGTCGATCAGCAAGAATTGGTCGACATCGGCAACAAGCTGGGCCTTCGTAACCAGGACTATGCTTTTGCACTCGGCATTGGTCTCCCGCGGCTTTCCTCCTACATCTATGGGCGAACAGCTTCGGTACCAGACGACGTAATGAACAAGGCCCGGGCGCTGTTTGCAGAAGAGCCGCTTCGCGTCGAGCGGTTGAAGCGATTCAACCGGCCGATGAGCCAGATTTTCAAAGAATGGGAAACACGCCTCAATCCCAAGAACGATGAAGATCTCGCCACCATGCTGGGCGTGACCAAAATGACGATCTACCGCTGGCGCAACGACGAAACCAAACCTGACCCTACGGCACTGGCCAGGTACGAACAGTGGATCGATGAATACGAGAAGCGGTTTTCCCACATGCTCGAGCAGCGGTTAGCCAAGTAACCCAAAACCCCCGCCTCAGAAGCGGGGTTTTTTTTCATCGTTGAAAGCTCGGCTCGGTACGGAACGTACACCATGATTTGTCTTTATGATGCATACGCAGCTTCTGGCCACCACCACCATATCGCGACATTGGGACCTGGTATGGCGTTTCATGGTCTCTACGTAATTACCAGCCCTCCCACGGTTCTCACCCGGGGTAGTGAAGAGTTCTACTCGTTTATCGTGTCGGACTTAACGGGACGTATGCCCTGCTTGATTCCAGTGCACAGAACTCACTGGCAGCAAACCCCGGAATTTGAATCACAGCGAGTTCTGATCGAGGGGAATACTGTCCTTATACAAGAGAACTTGACGGCCCTCGTCCGAGACCTGGAGCCGGTGAAAATAATCTGGTGAGCAAAAAAAAACCTTCTGGACTTGGTCCAGAAGGTTTCTCTTATGTCAGCGCCCTGATGCAGGCCTGACTCAATGCAACGCGGGTGAAGCTGGCCATCGTGAGAACCTGATAGGCAGCGGCAACCCTCCCCTCCTCCAGCGCCACAGTCGCCAACGCATAAAGCGCGTCGGCCGGCACAAGCTCAGTCTCTAAGCTTCTGGAATCCTCGAACACGATCGTGATCTCATCATCGGACGTCAGTGATTGGCCTGAACACAGCCCATCAAAAACACCCGGAGCCTGGGACAGCACGAGGTCGAAGAACTCAACGAAGGCGCGAAGCTCGGCAGACTTCTCGTCAGACCAAGAGGTGCGCCCAGTGTCGAGGGAAGTTTGAACTGTGTGAAGCACGTACTCAACAGCATCCACCTCACGCAGAAGATCCTGATCCGCGGAAAGAAGCGCCTCAGTGAGCTGAGCGCCTGTACGCGCATCGGCCACACGGATGACTTCAAGATCACCGCCGGCGTCGCTGTAACGGCACTGGGAGATGACACGGATCATGGCTTCATAGGAGGTGTCAGCGTCCACCACATCACTGAAGGCTTCCCCACTAGGGAAAAGACCTGAAATGCGCAGGGACCGAGAATTGAGTTGAGTAGTTTGTGATTGCTGAATCATGGGGAATCTCCTGAAAGAGTATGCAGTTGAGGCGTTCCGCCTAACGGCCTTGCAACAGGAGATGGTCAACAGGAAGTTATAATCGTGCTCACACGGAACAGTACTCATGGATACTGTCAAGGCTATTTTGAATCCTCGTCGAGTGCTGTTATGCGTTATGGGTGATTATAGTGGCCCTTGGGAATTACCATACGGACTAGGATATTGCGGCCAATTTCTGCGAGAGCCACCCGAATCGTTGGGGTCACCCTGCACCCAACGCTACAATTCGCACCGCGAATCGACCTAACCTGCGAGAGACTATGAGAAACCTGGAGCGGATATTCAAACGACCCGCAGCACTGCCAACGATCTCGACTGTTGTCATGGACCTGTACGAGATGACAAAGGACTCCGCGGTTCCTCTGTCGAACATCGTGAAAAATATAAGCGCTGACCAGGTCTTGGCAGCGAAGGTGCTGAGAACAGCCAACTCCGCTTATTTTGGCCGTAGCGGGTCAGTGTCGCGTCTCGAGGATGCAATTTCGACCATCGGGATACACACGCTGCGAACCACTATCATTACGAACGGTCTGATGAAAGCGATTCCAGAAGTGCAAGGCATCGATATGCCCGCCTATTGGAAAATGGGGCTTCATACTGCGTTCATGGCTTCTCACCTGGCCGCAAAAACAGACCATGACCGTGATGAGGCATTCACGACAGGATTGATGCAGGGTTTAGGCGTGCTATTGATTCACCTTGTCATGCCGGATGAGGCGTCGGAAGTAATTCAACACGTAGGCCCTTTGGACTTTATGAAACGCCGAGAAGTTGAAATGGATCTACTAGACTTTGACAACGCGGAGGTGGCCGCTGAGCTCCTCAAACGTTGGAAATTCCCGGTGGCTATCCAAAAAGCGTTGCTCACGTATTCCAATGTTGAGCCACTACCCGATAAGCTTGGCCAATTGCTATCAGTATCCTCGGCCTTCGCTTTTAGTGTTGTCTCGGGGTTGGATGAATCTTCTGTTACCGAACGTGTTGATCCCAATGTCATTTTCGGATTCGGCTTAGCTCAAGATTGGTGGGCTGTCAGCCGAGATAGGGTATCCGCTTCGGTGAATTTGATGATTGTATGAAAACGAAAAGGATTCGTCGTGCTTAAAGGGCTCCGCCTTTATCAGGCCATAATTGACAGAAGCGATCTGCTATCTGTCCCGTTCGCAGTCGCCAGTAATCAGTGTGGATTCACTGCGGACTCTCTTGCCAGTTGCTTCGGCGATGTGTCGAGGTCCAAGCCGCATGTGTTACTCGATGTTCTGGATCGCAAACGTATCGATAAAATTGCCGCATTCTTAGGCTGCTCCGGGTTTCGTGTGCTGCAAATGGCAGACGTGTTCTGCTGGTCGGATTATTGCTTGATCCAGTCCTCCGCTGTGTTCAAGTCATCTTCAAATGCACAAGACAGCCGAGAAGCCGCGGACTACTTTGACTCCGTCACGAAATCGAACGTCGCCGGCTCAGCTGAATTCATCATTGATGAACTGATTGCCGCAACGTGGTCTACCGATCTGAGGGAGGCAGCGGAAAAGACGCAGATACCATTATTGAAGCTTCGGTCCTGGCGTGTTGGTAAACCCATGCCGACGTTGAAGGATTTGGAGGCCATTCGAGTCCTCGCAAAACACCTGGATATGGGGACGCCATTGGTGATGATGGCCCTTGGTGTGATCAAGCCAAACGACTTCATGATTGATGGTATTGCGGTCGACATTGAGTCCGAGCTGAACCATGCTTTGGACGTAGAGATACTGTAAAAAATCGCCCACGATTACCCGCGTAAAATGCACGGAAATAACACGTATTGATAAGATACTGGATGATTGCTAAGATCTGAACCAGGCCTACTGGTTGGATCTTCCTTTTGCCCAGGACTTGAAAAATGTTCAATGCACGCGTGACCACCTCTGACCTCCTCCGCCTAAAAATACCGGCCCCCTCGATAGAGGTGCTGGAGGAGATACACACTCTCGAGGGCAGCACCCTCACCTCCTCGATTGAACGCGCAAACGCTGGCGACGCTCAATCGATTGCTTATCTCCAAGGCATCTTTTTCTCAGTTCTCCCCGTGGTTACCGACCGCCTGGCCACCGCGAAATTAACTGCGCCAAGCATTCCTTTGCTTGTTGCCATCGGCCGTGAAGAGGGGCCTGTATTTGCAAAGGCACTGAAGCGCTGGGTAGATAGCGGTTGCCCAGAAAACGGCGACGGCGGGTACCTGCGTAGGACCTACGCCAAGGCATTACATGCCGATTTCAATAGGCCTGCGGGCAGAGATGTGGTCGAAGCGGCCAACGACGTTTCCAATGGCTCTGTCGATGTTGGTGTAGCGGTTGGCCAACCTGATGAGCCGCAGAAGCAGCAATCCGGAAAAAACTATGTGAACCGGCACGTGTATGGCGGGAAGGTTGCAGTTTGCTTCTCTGCCGATCAGACCCGGACCGAAGAGCACACCATTCGGATTGAAGCGGCTTTGGCGTCTGGTACCCGCACCTACAACTGGGAAGACAAGATCGCGATTCAGCTGTCGACACGGGAGCTACCCTCGGTGCTGGCAACTTTGCTTCAAATCCAGAGCAAGTTCGATGGCAAAGGCCACGGTGCGCAGAACGAAAAATGGTTCTCTCTGGAAAACCAGCCAGGCAAAGTGTTTTTATCGGTGAATGCTAAGGGTCTGGCCTCGAGGTCGTTACCGATCGGACCAGGTGATTGCTATTCGGTTATCACGTTGGTGATGGAGCAAATGTTGAAAAATGCCCCTTTCCTCACTGCTGAATCGCTGCTGGCCCTGATCAAACGAACCGGCCTCATGGCATCCTCGCAGGGTTGAACCCCTCACCTTCTATGCTTAGACGCCTGCATTCGCGGATAGCAGGAATTGCAACAGCTGGTCTGATGTTGGGGCTTCCTTGAAGCGATCTTCAAAAATGATCGCCACTAGGCAATTCAGCACCATTGGACTCAAGCCCTTCGACTTGTATTGCTTGTAAGCCAGATCGTCCTTCTTCAGCTGCGGCTCGTACTTCGCCAACAGCAATTGCAGCTCTTCCGGGCTCTGCGCATTGATCTCGTCGCGGATCGTTGTGCGCTGTGCAGCACCCCATTGCTCGAGAAGGACATTCATTTGATTCGCCGGTGCAGTCTGCGTAGCGGCCGCAGGCTTTTTGACAGTCTTTGGCGGTTTCGGTGCAGGAGCCGGGGCATCCGTTGAGACTGCCGGTTTCTGCTTGCTTGGCGCCTTAGCGTAGTTGTTGGTTACGGCTGCTTTGAAGTAAGCAGCAGGACTGGCGACAGAGTCCTTTTTCTTCATCTGCGCTTCGGTGTAGTCCGCTTGTGCCAGCAGGTACTCCTCATCATGACTCATTCCCAGCTCTTCGATGTCCTTGGCACTCAAGGACAGAGCCTTCAGCCGCTTAGAAACCTCAGCGCCTACGATCTCTGGTGCTGGCGATAGCCCAAGCTCAGGTTGCATCAGGGGCTCAAGCTTGAACCATAGCTTGTCGTACTTGCGGTTGTTTTTGGTCATGACGACTTCGATTTTGAAACGCCCTTCAATACTGTTGACCTGGTCGACTGCACGGCCAAGCATTTTATTGAAGTCTCGAAATTCCTCATGCGGGGTTGCTGAACCTGATAGCAGGACGCTCCAGGCGGTCCAATGCTCGCGAAAGGTTTCTTTCTGAGAGAACCCGTAGTATCGGGATACGAGCTCGTGCAGAGAGAGCGCGGAGTAGCTTGTGAAGTGATACTGCATTCGCAGATCAATCAGATTGAAAATTGTCGGATCGAGTAACCGGCGTTTCAATTCTGCGGGGAATGAGTAGCGGATTGTCTGATTGTCATCAAGGATATAGGCTTCAGCGATCAAGTTTGCGACGCCCCACCCACTTTTTCGACCTGGGCTTTCGCCTTTGTAATCGAACTCCACTTGTACCTGGGTCATGCCCTTCAGGACTTTTTTCAGGTGGTCCCTGCTATTCGAGGTCGTATGACCCACGTGTTCCTCAACCAACTTGATTGGGATATCGTGGACCATCTCAGTGTCTGGCCTCTGTTGGGCGAACTGAGTTAGTGTGTTGTACAGCTTGCGTTGCAGGAATGTGAAATCACTGGTCGTTGAAACGTTTCGCATCGCCAGGGCTTCAACAGCTTTCTTCAGCTCAACAGCTTTTGAGGGTTCAATCTCCCTGACCACCAGAATTTTCGGAGCACGCTTTCGCTTCGTGGGAGTTTGGTCCTCACCAGTCGGCGCATCAGGTGTCCGTTTAGTTCGTGGTCGTGTTGAAGAGGTGTCCATCTCAAATGTGCCATTGGGTGACTGTGGTGGCACATTACCCGAACGTTTGAGATGGGGTCAATCTTTTCTCGGTGCCATCTTCAGGGTCGAATTGTTCCATGGTTAGTGTTCAGCTTGAACGGTCAGCTTTTCCGCTTTTGCTTCTCGCCTGGTCAGTCCAAAAAAACTAACAACAGCTTGTTTCTGTTTTTACTGCTTTTTAGAAGCTTTGTTAGTGGACCCCGCAAAGCCACGGTTTATAAGGCCTCCAGCGCTTTTTGTGTGCCATCGTTAGGGCCTATAGTGCCAGCGCTCGTGGCATTTGTGCCCTCGTTAGAGCAGTGCTGTGCCAGGCTTAGTGAAATGTGCCTCCATTAGGGCATTCATGTGCCATCGTTAGATCCATCCTCCAATTGTGCCCCGCTTAGTGAAATTACCCACTAGCGATGGCACATCATCTGTAACCCGCGTATTTAAAGGCTTCCATCAAATTGGGGTGAGATGATTTTCACTTGTGCCTATCTAACCGTGGCACATCACAGCCAGAACGATGGAACTGCTGGGAGCCATTTCTGGCGGTTTACTTTAGCAATGCTCTAGCGATGGCACATTTGGGTTTTGCTAAGTATATCAAGGGGCTATGAGCGTCGACGGTCCCCTATAGATGGCACATTAAGTAGGCTCATCGTCCCTTAGTCCCAGAAACCCCTTCCGGTCCCCCCTATATGGCCCTGTAGCAACGCTGTGCCTGCGCTCTGAATCGATCACGTCAGCAACTGTTTTCACAGTGAAAAGCGTCTGTAATCGTGTCTGGCTATAACCCCTAACGCTGGCACATTTCAGAAAAGAGCAACTCAGCGCAAACTCTAACGATGGCACATTTCCGGATGGATCGAGGTTTATGGTCTCTAATGATGGCACATTTGCCTGTATGGCCCCGTGTTTTAGGGCTGTAGGTCTATTTTCGTGATTCTGCCGATTCCCGAATGGAGCTCAACTAACCGTGGCATATTTGAGGCCGACGACTTCGCCGGTGATTGTGAAAACCCGTTCGCACCAGGTTGAGCAGTGTGGATAGCCAACTGTGCCATGGCAAAGACCACTCGCCTGGGGTGTGTTTTGTCCGCCGGGCACGCTCGCGCAACCGTGTGCACCCGGCCAGAGGGCGCCGGCGTGCAGGTATCGGCAAATTGGACGTGTGCCTGATCGAAGGATCCGCCTTCACTTCATTGTGGGGGATGGGCATGTACGTCAGCCCAGGATCAGCGTAACTAAGAGGGCATTCCTTTGGTTTGCCGTAGTGCCCGATGCCGCTGTAGGAGGTGTTGACGGTGATGTGCTCCTTGCCAGCTATATATAGAAGTAGCGCCTGCCTGGAATCTGGCAAAAAAAAACCCCGCACGTGCGTGCAGGGTCGGGGGGGTTATCTGAATCCTAGAACTGAAACGCTGGATCACCAGTGTCTACAGGCTGCGGGGTTTGTGCATTTACCGGCGATTGCGCTGGGGATGGAGTTGATGCCGTGTTCTGCTGTGGTGCAACTTGAGAAGCATTCTTCACCCTGGGTGAAATGGCAAGGCTGATGTAGTCCTTGGCGCCGTTGACGCCGAGCTTCTTCCAGCCAGCGATGCGCATTTCATGGTTGAAGCCAAAACTACCTGCGTAGTCAGGGCCGTCTCCCACCTTTTCGCTCTCTTTGAACAGGCTGGCATTGATGCCTCCGATCGAGAGTGAATAAAACTTCTCTTCCGAATTGGCTTTTTGCTTCACCCAGACTGCGACGTCGAGTTTGAGCTTTTGGCTTTTTTCCTTATTAAGTAAGAACTCGACATACCCGATAAACAGCGGGGCTCGCTCAGACGACCGATCGGTGTTTTCGAAAATGGTTCCAGAGCCGTCAGCGAGTACCAGTGCAATAGAAGTCATGTGCATCTCCGAGGTATTTAGGGTTGGCTTAAATTGAGCCTTTGGGTGTAACTCGGTATGAATCACACGGCATTGTAATCGACTGCTAACACGTAGCTATATGTATTCGGTATTAAATAACGCCATGTGGTTGGCAGTAGCGCTCCACCCCGTCCGGTGCCGGCGCTGGCATGAAACAGGTGCGTTTAACGATTTTCACAGTGAAAATTGGTCATCGCCCTGGCTTCGGCTTGCAGGCTCAGGTACGTGACATTTCACAGTGAAAACCTACGGCGCCCTATCATCGATGCCTTTTCCACGATTTGGACATTGATGGGGAACCCGAAAAAATCCCGCCATCGCCGTAGAGCAGATTTTCACGGTGAAAACCTCTAGCTACGTGTCTTAAATACGGTGTCTCTGTCTTTAGGTTTTCACTGTGAAAACATTCTGGTCGATAAGCCGGCGACGGCCTCACGGGGTCTGCTGGCGTTCAGTCTGTGTGCCCATCGTTTGGGCGACGCCGGCAGGCAGATGGCCAGAGTTAAGTCGAGTGAGTCTTTCACAGTGAAAACCTGTATCTGCTCGCGTAACGCCAGACTCCACTATCTGCCTGTTTTCATAGAGAAAAGGTTCCTGCCCGAAGATCTGGTAACGGAGTCGTGGCTCAGCCCGTTAAATCCTTGGGAAGTTCATAAGGTTACCCAGAAGGTCTACGGCTCGAGTAAGCATTCCGCGGCAGGGTTTTCACAGTGAAAACGAGCAGTAGACTGGTGTTGCTTTTTCAGGAGCCTCGCAGGGACGGATCAGGGCTGACCTGGTGTAAGGGCGTGGTTAGTGGAAATAACTTTTTCACAGTGAAAACCTGTGGTGAACAGGTAGCTGTTCGTACCGGTCGGAGGCGCCTATGGATCGCTAACAACATGCACAGCTGCATGGTCGGTAATTTCACTGTGAAAACGAGAGCTGGCGAAATCTGGTTGAGCTTAAGTGCTGCATGCGACCCAGTTATGTTTTCACGGTGAAAAATAGAAGCGAGGATTTTCACTGTGAAAAACTCGCTCGAAACAGATCTGGCGCTGATTGCGCAAATCGAGGGGCAGGTTTTCACTGTGAAAAACAAGGGGTAGACGCCCAGGGCTGCCGAAAGAAGACGTACCCTTACCTGGAACAGTAGCCTGTAATACCGCCTCTTAATGAGTCACTCAGTGGGTGGTTCACACTGCGTAGTGGGCAATGCGCACTACATAATGCGCAATGCACAGTGTGTTGTGCAGAGCTCATACTGCTATAGGTATTTGGGTACAGCTTGTGAGTCAAAGGCTTCTATTGTAAGGGGCCGCGGGTGTCTGCGCCGGCGAGGTTGAATAGCCGAAAGGGAGGACAGTTGGATAAGAAGAAAGAGAGTTTTTCACAGTGAAAAACAGACGGCGCTGTGAAGGATTTTCACAGTGAAAACGACTAGATCTACCGATATTTCACAGTGAAAAAAATGAAGGAGCAGAAATCCAACCGTTAAAAATCAACAGGTTGGGAGCATTTTAGGGCTTAAAATTAGGGGCACTAGATCACGCCCGGGATGCTCAAAGCTTTGGACACATAGTGTCGAGGGTATGATCCAGAGGGGAGGGACATCGTGATGTGCCGGCGGCAGCGAGAGACTGGCGCCGTTTGAGTAGGCCGGAGACGACCCAAACCAGGTTGAGATTTTGCCTTAGTACTTTTCCGAATTCATGAGCTGGCACAAATGCCGTGTTTCGTTGGCGTAGCTTCTCGCCCGGTTCACGTCGTTTGCTAGGGCTTCAATGGCACGCTCCGCGGCTGGATCCGCGAGCGATTTCTCTGCAAGTTGTACGACCTTGAAGAGCGTCCAAGCTGCGATAAGGACAAGATCCTGAAATGGCTCATCAATGTAGGCGTCGCCAACGGGCTTGTTCCGCTTGACGTCGTGCCAAGCTGGATTCTTCATGAACATCGGTGTACCGCCCACGGCTAGCAAGTAGCCGTGAACAAGGCTGTTGCGGTAGTCGTTCAAATCTTCCGCGGCTTTCGCAGCGACTTTCAGCACCGCATTGCATTTATCGCTGAGGTTCGGGTTCCCGCTACCAAGCATCTTGAATTGGTCTTCAGACTTCTGCTTTTCGGTAAAAGGACGTGTTCCTGCCACGTCAGTTTCCGAGAGTGCCCAGAGTGCACGCTCAAGCGTCGTCTCGAAGAGACCATAGGCAACGATAAAAGACCCAATAAGCATCAGGTGGGCCGGCATCAGGCCCAACCCGTACAGGCGAGCTTGAATATCGAGCGATTCTGCGGGGTAGTTGTGCATACGGCATATCCAGTCGTCTTGGCTTTATGGTGATCAAGATACCGGCTGCACAGCAGTTGATGCACGCAATAGCTGGGCAATACCGCTGACAAGTGGCGTGGGCGCCCATACGGCACCGGTGGAAAGCTTCGCGTGAGGTAAAGAATGCTGTTCGACAGGTATGCAGCTGAGAGGGGGACCGCGGGGGAGGAGATACAAATCGAAATCACGCCACCGTCT
>LNAP01005048.1_pt2 | contig 17510 bp, 14 predicted proteins | sample 602601 | NCBI WGS metagenome assembly LNAP01 (sample SAMN02440304, study PRJNA202911) | soil metagenome | biome: Subtropical and temperate rainforests or woodlands; isolation source: soil samples (1 kg each in a 20% v/v slurry with milli Q water) were... ... | reverse complement strand
ACCCAAGCCCAACGTGTATTACTACTTCAAGTCCAAAGAAAACCTTTACCGCGAAGTGCTGGAAAGCATCGTCGAACCGCTGCTGCAAGCCTCGCAGCCATTCAACCAGGGCGGCCAACCGGCCGACGTATTACGCGCCTATATCCGTTCGAAAATCCGTATTTCCCGCGACCTGGCCTATGCCTCCAAGGTATTTGCCAGCGAGATCATGCACGGCGCCCCGCACCTTTCCGCCGAGCAAACCGCGCAGCTCAACGCGCAGGCCAAGCACAACATTGGCTGCATTCAGGCCTGGATTGATCAGGGGCTGATGGCCAAGGTGGATCCGCATCATTTGCTCTTCAGCATCTGGGCGGCGACGCAAACCTACGCCGACTTCGACTGGCAAATCTCCATCGTCACCGGCAAAGCCAAGCTGGATGACGCCGACTATGAAGCGGCAGCGGACACCATTATTCGGATGGTGATTGGTGGGTGTGAGGTGAGTGAGGAAAGCATCAAGCCGGTTAAAGTCGCCGGGTAATTCGCTCCTTTGACAATTCTGGGTCCCCGCCTACGCGGGGACGACGGCGGTTTCCCTAAAAACACCGTCATCCCGGCGCAGGCCGGGATCCAGAATCGCGGATAAATCCCCGTTCCGCGACTTAACCGATATCCGCCTGCAACCCCGCCGCCAACACGCCTTTCACCGCGCACTGTTCATCAATATCCGAGGTATCCCCGCTAATACCCACGGCGCCAATCACCTGATTGTCAGCGTCACGAATCAACACGCCACCCGGCGCGGGAATCACGTTGCCGTGGGCCAGCGTGTTTACCGCCGCAATAAAGCTCGGGCGCTGCTGCGCGTCATTGGCGATCAACCGCGATGCTTTGCCCAAGGCCACCGCGCCCCAGGCTTTGCCGATGGCGATTTGCGGACGCAGCATGCTCGCGCCGTCTTCGCGCAGCAGCGAAATCAAATGGCCGCCAGCATCCAGTACAGCAATGGTCAGCGGCGCAGCGCTGATTGCGCGGCCGGCCGATTGCGCCTGTTCGGTAATACGGGTGGCCAGTTGCAGGGTTAGAGCGCTCATAAGCCTTACCTTTCTTGTAGTTGGAAATGGATAGAGACACGCCACTGGGCGCTGCAATGGCGACCACAGAGGCAATCAGAAGACGACTTCAACTATCGCACCCAAAACAAAAAACGCAAGCAACAGATACAATCCAATTCTATTTTGTATACATAAATAAGTCCCCCTCCTTATAAGCCGCCAGGCACCCCGCTAAAACAGGCGTTTTAAAACATTTCCGCCCCTTCGCCATTTGCCAGAGAAAAATTGTTGACCGCAAAGTCATGGCCTGAATAGAATCAGCCGCAGCAAGTTGTATACAATTTAAGAACAAAAGAGGAATGAGAGCAATCGAGGCAGCCGTCCTCGTGATGCGCCGCGAAGGCATCGACACCGCGTTTGGTATTCCCGGCGCTGCGATCAACCCCCTGTACGCCTCACTGAAAAAAGTCGGCGGTATCGACCACGTTCTGGCTCGTCACGTGGAAGGCGCCTCGCACATGGCCGAGGGTTACACCCGCACCAACGCCGGCAATATCGGTGTGTGCATCGGCACCTCCGGCCCAGCGGGCACCGATATGGTTACCGGCTTGTACAGCGCCAGTGCCGACTCCATTCCTATCCTCTGCATCACCGGCCAGGCGCCGCGTGCCCGTATGCATAAAGAGGATTTCCAGGCCGTTGATATCACCAGCATCGTCAAGCCGGTGACCAAGTGGGCGACCACGGTGATGGAACCCGGCCAAGTACCGTATGCGTTCCAGAAAGCCTTTTACGAAATGCGCAGCGGCCGCCCAGGCCCTGTACTGATCGACCTGCCGTTTGATGTGCAAATGGCCGAAATCGAATTTGATATCGACGCCTACGAGCCACTGCCGCTGAGCCGCCCCGCCGCTAACCGCGTGCAGGCCGAGAAAGCCCTGGCCATGCTCAACGATGCTGAACGCCCACTGTTGGTAGCTGGCGGCGGCATTATCAACGCCGATGCCAGCGACAAACTGGTGGAATTCGCCGAGCTGGTGGGCGTGCCGGTTGTGCCAACCTTAATGGGCTGGGGCACCATTCCAGACGACCACCCGCTGATGGTCGGCATGGTCGGTCTGCAAACCTCGCACCGCTACGGCAACGCCACCCTGCTGGCCTCCGACCTGGTGTTTGGTATCGGCAACCGCTGGGCAAACCGCCACACCGGCTCGGTGGATGTGTACACCGAAGGCCGCCGTTTTATTCACGTTGATATCGAGCCGACGCAAATCGGCCGCGTGTTCAACCCGGACCTGGGCATCGTCTCTGACGCCGGCGCCGCGCTGGATATGTTTATCGCCGTGGCCAAAGAGTGGAAAGCCGCTGGCAAGCTGAAAAGCCGCGCCGTCTGGTTGGAATCCTGCCTCCAACGCAAACGCACCCTGCAGCGCAAAACCCATTTCGACAACGTGCCGGTAAAACCGCAGCGTGTGTACGAAGAAATGAACGAAGTGTTTGGCAAAGACACTTGCTACGTCAGCACCATCGGCCTGTCGCAGATTGCCGGCGCGCAGTTCCTGCACGTGTACAAGCCGCGCCACTGGATCAACTGCGGCCAGGCCGGCCCGTTGGGCTGGACCATTCCGGCAGCATTGGGCGTGGTCAAAGCCGACCCAACCCGCAAGGTGGTGGCGCTGTCGGGCGACTACGACTTCCAATTCATGATCGAAGAATTGGCCGTCGGCGCGCAGTTCAACCTGCCGTATATCCACGTGGTGGTGAACAACTCCTACCTGGGGCTGATTCGTCAGGCGCAGCGTGGTTTTGAAATGGACTACTGCGTGCAGTTGGCCTTCGAAAACATCAACGCCCCGGAAATTAACGGCTACGGCGTTGACCATGTGGCGGTGGCCGAAGGCCTCGGTTGCAAGGCGATTCGTGTCTTCGAGCCCAACGATATCCAGGCCGCCCTGCGCCAGGCTCAGGAACTGATGAAACAACACCGCGTGCCGGTGGTGGTGGAAATCATCCTGGAGCGCGTGACCAACATTTCCATGGGTACCGAGATCAACGCGGTTAACGAGTTTGAAGACCTGGCGTTGACGGGGGCGGATGCGCCGACGGCGATTTCGTTGCTGGATTAAAAGCGCCCTTCCACCCAACACAAATCAGTCCCCTCTCCTGCTTGCGGGAGAGGGCTGGGGAGAGGGGCTTTTGCGTTCAACCGCAGCCCTCTCCCCCGGCCCCTCTCCCGTAAACGGGCGAGGGGAGACAAGCGACCGAGGAGTACCTCATGCCACGCTTTGCCGCCAACCTGTCCATGCTGTTCACCGAAGTGGACTTCCTGGACCGTTTCGACGCTGCCGCCCAAGCCGGTTTTAGCGGCGTTGAATACCTGTTCCCCTACGACTTCCCCGCCGAAGAAATCAAAGCCCGTCTCAGCACCCACAAGCTGGAGCAAGTGCTGTTCAACCTGCCCGCCGGTGACTGGGCCAAGGGTGAGCGCGGTATCGCCTGCCACCCAGACCGTGTGGAGGAATTCCGCGCCGGCGTCGACAAGGCCATCGCCTACGCCAAGGTCCTGGGCAACACCCAGATCAACTGCCTGGCCGGCATCCGTCCGCAAGGGCCGGATTGCGCCACGGTGGAAAAAACCTTTGTCGACAACCTGAAATACGCCGCGGAAAAACTCCAGGCCGCCGGTATCAAGCTGGTCATGGAAATGATCAACACCCGTGACATTCCAGGCTTCTACCTGAACAGCACAAAACAGGCCCTGGCCATTCGCGACAAGGTCGGCAGCGCCAACCTGTTCTTGCAGTACGACATCTACCACATGCAAATCATGGAAGGTGATCTGGCGCGCAGCCTGGAAGGCAATCTGGCGGTGATCAACCACGTGCAGTTGGCCGACAACCCCGGCCGCAATGAGCCCGGCACCGGCGAAATCAACTACCGCTTTTTGTTCGCGCACCTGGACCGCATTGGTTACCAGGGCTGGGTCGGCTGTGAATACAAGCCGGCTGGCCTCGGCTGGTTGAAGACACATAACGCCATTTAAGGAGCATTCCCATGGCTAAAATCGGCTTTATCGGCACCGGCATCATGGGCAAACCCATGGCGCAGAACCTGCAAAAAGCAGGTCACACCCTGTTCTTCTCTGAGCACTTCGACAAAGCCCCGGCTGACCTCTTGGGCGACCACGGCATTGGCTTGGCCAACCCGAAAGAAGTGGCGCAGGAGTCCGAGTTCATCATCGTCATGGTGCCGGATACCCCGCAGGTGGAAGACGTACTGTTTCGCAAAGACGGCGTGCTAGAGGGCGTTGGCGCCGGCAAGGTAGTGATCGACATGAGCTCGATCTCGCCTACCGCCACCAAAGCGTTCGCGGAAAAAATCAAAGCCAGCGGCGCTGCTTACCTCGACGCGCCGGTGTCTGGCGGTGAAGTGGGCGCCAAAGCAGCCACGCTGTCGATCATGGTTGGCGGTTGCCCAAATGCCTTCGAACGCGCCCTGCCGCTGTTCCAGGCCATGGGTAAAAACATCACCCGCGTCGGCGGCAATGGCGATGGTCAAACCGCCAAAGTGGCTAACCAAATCATCGTTGCCCTGAATATTCAGGCCGTGGCGGAAGCCCTGCTGTTCGCCGCGAAAAACGGCGCAGACCCAGCCAAAGTGCGCGAAGCACTGATGGGCGGCTTCGCCGGTTCAAAGATTCTCGAAGTGCACGGCGAGCGCATGATTAAAGGCACCTTTGACCCAGGCTTCCGCATCAGCCTGCACCAGAAGGATTTGAACCTGGCCCTGGCCGGCGCCAAAGAGCTGGGCCTCAACCTGCCCAACACCGCCAATGCCCAGCAAGTGTTTAGCACCTGCGCGGCCATCGGTGGCAGCAACTGGGACCACTCGGCGTTGATCAAAGGCCTGGAACACATGGCCAATTTCTCCATCCGCAAAGACTGACCTCGTCACGTAGGTTGGGTTGAGCGCAGCGAAGCCCAACAAACCGTCCGCAGGACGGTGCGTATCGGTTTCAAAAGGGACCGATACGCGGAGCCTCCGGGCTCCTTGTTGGGCCGGCCCGTGTTGGGCTTCGCCTACGGCTCAACCCAACCTACCCGTGAATCTCCGGGTTCACGGACCCTTTTCGACCTCCCGGTAAGCGGTGTCACGGCCTGCGAGCCGGGTAGGTCGATTTCAGTCCACAGCCCTTGAATACGATGGCTGTGGACTGCAATCGATCGCAGCCATAACAAGAAAAGATCTCGGAGTAGCCATGACCCCTGACCCGAAAACCCTATTGCGCGACTTGTTCGCCACCGCCATCGACGCCGCCCACCCACGCCAGGTATTGGCCGACCACCTGCCCGCTGATCGCAGCGGCCGAGTAATTGTGATCGGCGCCGGCAAGGCCGCTGCGGCCATGGCCGAAGTGGTAGAGCGTGAATGGCAGGGCGAGGTGTCAGGCCTGGTGGTGACCCGTTACGAGCACGGTGCCAATTGCCGGAAAATCGAAGTGGTCGAAGCCGCGCACCCAGTGCCGGATGACGCCGGCGAACGCGTGGCCCGCCGTGTGCTGGAGCTGGTGAGCAACCTGCAGGAAAGCGACCGGGTGATCTTTCTGCTCTCCGGCGGCGGCTCGTCATTGCTGGCCCTACCCGCTGCCGGCATTTCGCTGCAAGACAAACAAGCCATCAACAAAGCCCTGCTGAAATCCGGCGCCAGCATTGGCGAGATGAACTGCGTACGCAAGCACCTCTCGGCGATCAAGGGTGGGCGCTTGGCCAAAGCCAGTTGGCCGGCCAGCGTCTACACCTACGCCATCTCCGATGTGCCGGGTGATGAAGCCACGGTGATCGCCTCCGGGCCTACTGTTGCTGATCCAACGACCTCACAACAGGCGCTGGCGATTCTGGCCCGCTATGGCATCGAGATTCCCGCCAATGTGCGCGCCTGGCTAAACAGTCCGGAATCGGAAACCGTTAAACCCGGCGACCCGTGCCTGACCCGCAGCCATTTCCAACTGATCGCCACGCCACAGCAAGCGCTGGATGCCGCTGCGGCCAAGGCTCAGGCCGCTGGTTTACCGACGCTGATCTTGGGCGACCTGGAAGGCGAGTCGCGCGAAGTCGCCAAGGTGCACGCCGGCATCGCTAAGCAAATTCAGCTGCATGGCCAGCCGATCAAACCGCCCTGCGTAATTCTCTCGGGCGGCGAAACTACGGTCACCGTGCGCGGCAACGGCCGTGGCGGGCGCAATGCCGAATTCCTCTTAAGCCTGACCGAGAGCCTTAAAGGCCTGCCCGGCGTTTACGCCCTGGCTGGCGACACCGACGGCATCGACGGCTCCGAAGACAACGCCGGCGCGTTGATGACGCCGAGCAGCTATAGCCGCGCCGCCGCCCTCGACCTAAGCGCCAGTGATGAGCTGGATAACAACAATGGCTATGGCTACTTCGCGGCCCTGGGCGACTTGATCGTCACCGGCCCGACGCGGACCAACGTCAACGATTTGATCCTTGAGAAGCCTGCCCAATGAGCCTGCCTACCCCCAACGAAAAAAAGTCCAAAGCGGACAAAAAAGTAAAAATCCTCGCCACCCTTGGCCCTGCGGTGCAAGGCGTCGATGACGTACGCCATTTGGTTGAGGCCGGGGTCAACCTGTTCCGCCTCAACTTCAGCCACGGCGAGCATGCCGATCACGCCATGCGTTACCAGTGGGTGCGCGAAGTGGAACGGCAGCTGAACACGCCCATCGGCATTTTGATGGACCTGCAAGGACCGAAACTGCGCGTCGGCAAATTTGCTGGAGGCAAGGTCAATTTGGTTCGTGGTCAGGCGTTCCGCCTGGACCTGGACAGCACGCCAGGCGATGAACGCCGGGTTAACCTGCCCCACCCGGAAATCATCGACGCCCTGCAACCGGGCATGAGCCTGTTGCTCGACGATGGCCGCCTGCGCCTGGAGGTCACGCGTAAACAAAACACCGGCGTCGACACTTTGGTCAGCGCCGGTGGCGAGTTGTCCGATCGTAAAGGCGTCAACGTGCCCGAGGCCGTTTTGCAGCTCAGCCCACTGACCAGCAAAGACCGCATCGACCTCGACTTCGGCCTGCAACTGGGTGTGGATTGGGTGGCGCTGTCGTTTGTGCAGCGCCCGGAAGACATCGTCGAAGCCCGCGAGCTGATTCAGGGCAAAGCCTTCTTGATGGCGAAAATCGAGAAGCCCTCGGCCGTGGTGCACCTGGAAGAAATTGCCAAGTTGTGCGACGCGATTATGGTGGCCCGTGGCGACCTCGGCGTAGAAGTGCCGGCCGAGAATGTGCCGCGCATTCAGAAGGACATCATCCGCACTTGCCGGCAATTGGGTAAACCGGTGGTGGTGGCCACGCAGATGCTCGAGTCCATGCGCTTCTCCCCGGCGCCGACCCGCGCCGAAGTAACTGACGTGGCCAATGCCGTGGCCGAAGGCGCCGACGCCGTGATGCTGTCGGCGGAAACCGCCTCCGGCGACTACCCGCTGGAAGCCGTGAGCATGATGAGCAAGATCATCCGCCAAGTGGAAAACGGCCCGGACTTCCAAGCCCAGCTCGACGTTAGCCGCCCGCAAGCCGAAGCCACCGCCTCGGACGCCATTAGCTGCGCCATCCGCCGTATCACCGGCATTTTGCCGGTGGCGGCGCTGGTCAACTACACCGAATCGGGCAGCTCCAGCCTGCGCGCCAGCCGTGAACGGCCGAAAACGCCGATTCTTAGCCTGACCCCGAATATCCAGACCGCACGCCGCTTGACCGTGGCCTGGGGCATCTACTCGGTGGTCAACGCACGCTTAAGCAAAGTGGAAGAAATCACCAGCACCGCGCTGGAAATCGCCCAGGCACAAAACATGGCCAAACGCGGCGACACGGTGGTGATTACCGCTGGCGTACCGTTCGGGCAATCGGGCACCACCAACAGCTTGCGCATCGAAACCCTGTTGTAAGAAATCCCATCTGGTTCACGCCAGTTTTGGCGCTCAACGTGCCCTCGTTGCGCGCCTTTTTTTATCGTTTGAATCGTTGGGCTTCGCTTTGCTCAACCCAACCTACGTCGGCGATCCGTCGGTTGGGTCGGCCCGCGTTCGGTGAGCAAAGCGAAGCCCAACGGGACTCACCGCAATGACCCAATTCTCCTACGCCAAACCCCTACTCAACGGCTGCAGCCAAATCTTCCTGCAGCAGCACCCGCTGTTCGGCGCCCTGTGCCTGCTGGCCATCGCCGTTGGCGCGCCGGATTTGCTTGGCGGCGCTTTGCTCGGTGGTTTTGCGGCTGCTCTGGCCGCTCACCGAAGGGGCTATGCCCAAGCCGATATCGACGCTGGCCTGTATAGCTACAACGGCATTCTCCTAGGCCTGCTGCTCTGCCACCACTTCGCCTGGTCAGCCCTGCTGCCACTGCTGATCATTGCCAGCGCCGGCGCTTCCAGCCTGATAGTCAACCGCCTGATGCACGGCAATCGCCAACGCCAATGGCTGCCTGCCTTTACCGCGCCCTTTGTGGGCTTGAGTTGGTTGGCCATAAGCCTGCTCCCCGCCACGCTGACGCCGCCGCTGCGCCTAGCGGGAACCCTGATACCCAGTCTCGATTTGCTCGGCATCGGTGCGGCGCTGCTCAAAGGCGTGGGTCAGGTGATGTTTCTCGGCGAGCCGTTGGCCGGCGCGATTGTGCTGCTCGGCCTATTCCTCGCCAGCCGCCGTGCGGCGCTTTGGGCGCTGGTGGGTTCAGCCGTCGGCCTGGCCTTTGCCCTGCAACAAGGCTGGGCTACTGGCAGCGCATTGAACGGGCTATATGGCTACAACTGCGCATTGGTGGGCGTGGCGTTGAGTCAGGTCTACCGTAAGCCGGTAGTCGTGGTGCTGGGCATTTTGCTCGCCCTGCCCCTACAACCTGGGTTCGCGGCGCTGGCGCTGCCCGAACTGACGGCGCCGTTTATCCTCGCTTGCTGGCTGGTGCAGGCGACTCATCGCACCTTGCAACGGGGCGCGGAAGACTCAAGGCCAAGGCGCCTTTCGTAGGTAGGAGCAAGTGCCGCCCACAAAAAAGCCGACCCGAAGGTCGGCTTGTTAACCACACACGCTATCAATGCGCGACGCGGCTGGTGCCGTTAACCGACATGATGCGAACTCGCTCACCCACGCGGAAAATCTCGTTTTCCTGCACTTCCTGCACATAAGCACGCATGCTGCCGTCGTCTTCACGAACGGTGATCTCGACGCCTTGTGCACGGGTCAGACCTTCTTCGGTCAACGAACCCAACAGGCCACCGGCGACGGCGCCGATTACCGCAGCAACAATGCTGCCGCGCCCACCACCGACCGTGCTGCCGGCCACACCACCGACGACGGCACCAGCACCTGCGCCGATTGGCGTTTTGGTGCCTTCAATTTTCACTGGACGCAACGATTCGATGGTGCCCATGCGAACGGTTTGCACGGTGCGCGCTTCGTCGCGCGAGTAAGAGTCGCCGGTCAGGCTGGATTGGCAACCGGTCAACGCCAGAGCAGCCATAGTGAACGATGCGACCAACAAAACAGACTTACGCATAACGGTACCTCCGGTGGATGTCTGGCTGATTGGACAGCGCCGATTGGCGAACTGTCACGGCGCCACGCAAGAATAAAATTGGCAGTTGCGCGGCACCCGACGTTCTTCTACCGCGTTAAGGCGCGAGACGCTCGCGCGACCAGTTGCCGTTCTCTAGACGATAGTTCAAACGGTCATGCAAGCGGCTCGAACGGCCCTGCCAGAACTCAATGCGCTCGGGCAGCAACCGATAACCGCCCCAGTGCGGCGGACACGTGGGGGCCGAATCGAGGAAGCGTCTTTCGGTATCTGCCAACAACGCCTCCAGCTCACCCCGGTCTGCTATTACATGACTCTGCGGCGACGCCCACGCCCCCAGGCGACTGCCTAATGGGCGCACCTGGAAATAGGCATCGGAATCCTCGGCGCTGACTTTCTCGACCCGCCCTTCGATACGCACTTGGCGCTCCAGGGCTGGCCAGAAAAACGTCATAGCGGCAAACGGACGAGCCGCCAGCTGCTCGCCCTTGGCGCTGTCGTAGTTGGTGAAAAAGGTGAAGCCTTGGTCATCCAGGCTTTTCAGCAATAGCACACGGCAATGCGGACGGCCGTCGGCATCGACCGTGGCCAGGGTCATGGCATTGGCTTCGACCGGCGCTTGCTCGGTATCGCGCGCGTCGTCGAACCATGCTTTGAACAGGGCCAGCGGCTCGGCCGGGGCTTGCGCCTCGGTGAGCCCGTCACGGGTGTAATCACGGCGCATATCGGCCAGGTTGGCAGTCATCACGCAGCTCCTAAATCATGAATGGAGGCGGACAAGCTTAGTTTTTCGCCTCGGCGGGCTTGTCCGAACCGGCAGCCTGCACCGGTTTGTTCTGCGCCACTTTGACCGATGCCGGCTTGGCCGCTTCTTTCGCATTAACCGTAGCTGGCTTGGCGGCTGCTGGTTTTTTCGCCGCGGCTTTTTCCGTTGCCGGCTTTTTCGCGGCGGCCACGGTTGGCTTGGCAGCGGCTTTCTTGGTGGCCGGTTTGGCAGCAGCCTTGGCTGGCTTGGCGGCCGGAATCGGGTCGTTACGCACCAACGCCTGGGCGGCAGGTACCGGCGCCGGTTGGGCGTACTTGGCGAGCAGCGCGACCATGGTGTCTTGCGGCGTCAGCATGATTTCCACGCGACGGTTAAGGGCACGGCCTTCCGGGCTGTCATTGGCGGCACGCGGCAGTACCGAACCAAAACCACGCACCATCAAACGATCATTTTTCAGGCCGCTCAAACGGAAGATGGCGGTAACGGCGCGCGCGCGTTCCAAGCTCAGTTCGCGGTTGCGGCTTTCTTCGCCAGACGGGTCGGCATGACCAAGAATCACCACGGCCACTTGTTTATCACTTTCCACCAGCTTGGCCACCCGCGTGATGGGGCCCAAGGTAACCGGCATCAGCATGCTCGGGCGGTCGGGGTTAAACGTGGAGTCCACTGGGGCCGAGACCACCAGCAGGTTGTCGCGACGTTCGAGTTGGAACTTGCTGCCGTCCAATGCGGTGCGCAACTTCGGTTCGTATTGGTCCATCCAGGCTTGAGCAATTTTGGGGTCCGGCATCGGCGCTGCGGCAGGAGCAGCCGCTTTTTCCTCGCCAAACGGCCACCACCAATGGCCAGCGGACTCTTGCTTGGCAGCACTAGCGACGGCCACTTTTTCAGATAAGGACTCAGGTTTTTCAGGAGAAGAGGCACAACCGGCGAGAACAGCACACACAGCGAGCGCAGCAGCAGACTTGATAGGAAACATTGGAACCTCAAAACACAAAAAATAGGTACTCAAGAGCCAGTGCGCTCAGCCCCCCGACACGGGAAGGCGCTGTAGCAAGGGCTGGCTCGCGTAGCTGGCTGCTTCTAACGGGCAGCCATGGCAACGGTGACGCAGAAGATGGATCAGCTGGTGAACCCCCAAGGCTCACCCCCAATACAACCGCTTAAAAAACTACAGGCATTCGCCCAACGTACGCGCCAACTTCTGCGCCCGTGGGTCCATCAATACGTAAGGGCCCAAGGTGTTGGTGACAAAGCCAAAGGCAACCTTACACGCAGGATCGGCGAAACCGATAGAACCGCCCGCGCCGGGATGACCAAAGGCACCTGGCCCCAGGCCATACGTGGCGTTGGCTACCCCTGGTTGGTCGAGCATGCAGCCGAGGCCAAAACGGGTTTGCGTAAGCAGGGTTTTATCCTCGCCGACGCTATGTTCGCGGGTCAGCTCGGCGAGCAGTTGACTCTCAAGCAAGCTGCCATCCAACAGACCGCTATAAAACCCCGCCAAGCTGCGCGCAGTGCCGTGGCCATTCGCCGCGGGCTGCTGCATACGACGCCATTCGGGCTTATTAGTGCTGGTCATAATCGACGGCGGGTTGGCAAACGCGCGGGTGCTCATGGACGCCGGTTCGCTCATCATGGTTTTCAGCAAACGCTGAGCCGAGGCGTCGCCGAAATTACCTTTAGCACGGGAAATCTCCGCGACGCGGTGGAACTCCTCATCCGCCAAACCAACATGAAAATCCAGGCCCAGCGGCTTGGCAATGCGGGCGACAATGGACTCGCCAGGCCCCTTGCCTTCCACCCGCCGCAGCAACTCGCCCACCAACCAGCCATAGGTGATGGCCGCATAGCCGTGGCCTTCGCCCGGCGTCCACCACGGCGCCTCCGCCGCCAGGGCGGCGGTCATGGTTTGCCACTGATACAGCGCCTCCGGCGGCAACATCTCGCGCACGGCGGGTAGACCGGCACGGTGGCTGAGCAACTGGCGCAGGGTGATTTTTTCTTTACCAGCGGCAGCGAATTCGGGCCATACCTCGGCGACCGGCGCATCCAATTTCAGCTTGCCCTCACCCACCAGTTGCAACGCAGTAACGGCGGTAAAGGTTTTGGTCACGGAAAATAGATTGGCGAGGGTGTCGGTATTCCAAGCGTGTTCACCGGCTTTGTCGGCGGTGCCAGCCCAGATGTCGATCACGGTTTCGCCGTCGATCTGAATGCACAGGGCGCCACCGCGCTCCTGGGGGTCGTCAAACAGCGCCGCAAAGGCGTCTTTGACGGCTTCAAATTTGAGATCGAAATAGCCTTGAACCTGCACGTTCAACTCCTTGAGCAGTTGCACAAATGGGCATCGTAACGACGCCCACTTGCCACACAAACCAGCCGAAAATCGGGCCGAGCGTTAGCCCTTGCCGCCAGGGCCGCCACCAGCAGCGCCTCCGCCAGGACCGCCATGGCCACCGGCACCGCCCTTGCCTTCGCCGCCTTTACCCTCACCTTTGCCCTTGCCTTCGCCACCCTTGCCGTTTTCTGGCTTAGGTGCTGCGGGCTGAGCAGCTACCACAGGCTTGAGCACGCCTTGCAGGGCGTCGATGTTGGCTTTGCGTACGGCTTTGACGAAGCCGTCGAACGGCCGGTCGGTGATGGCGATCAGGCCGAAGTGGCCGTTTTCGCCGTCCAGCAAACGCCCGGTTACCGGTTGGTCGAGGTATTGGAACAGGTGAGTACCAACAATCATCGGCTCCTTCACCGCCTCTTCCACAAAGTGCGCATAGGCTGGGCCGCGCTGCTCTTCGTTGTACACCTCGCTGACGCCACCCCAGAACGGGCCGCGGTCGCGGGAGCCGAAGTGGAACTCGGTGACCAGAATGGGCTTGTCCAGGGTCTTCAGCGCGGCGAAGTCGTAACCGTGCTGGGGTTCCTTGGTATAGAAGTTAAAGCTCAGCACGTCGCAATACTGCGCGCACGAGGCCACGGCTTCCGGGTTGCTGGCGGCAAACCGGCCGCCCAACAACATATGGTTTGGCGCGTGCCAGTTGAGCGCGTCGTCGATGGTTTTGAAGTAGGTGTCAGCGAACAGGCGCTGGAATTGCTGCATATCCGCTTCGATGGCCGGGTGCTCAGGATTCGGGCGTGGCGCCTGGAAACCTGGGTCTTCCATCAATTCCCATGCCGGCAGCTCAATACCCCAGGCTTTGGACAGGCCGTCCTGGTTGCGGTACTTGTCGCGCAGCATTTTCAGGAAGGCGCGCTTGGCCGGAACGTCGGTGGTCAGGTTCAGCGTGCCGTAAGCCAGGGCGTAGCGGGCATTGGGGTCATTGGCCGGGCCCGCCCAGGCCAGTTCGTTGTCGGCGAAGAAACCGAGCAACCATGGGTCATCGCGGTGATCGCGGGTGGCGATGGCCACGGCGCGTTCGGCGGCCATGGCAAAGCGCGGGTCGAACGGGTCGGGCATGCCGCCCCACCAATCGACACCCGTGCTGATGGTTTTGTAGTCGCCGCTGATGGACAACGGCAAGGTGTACGGCATGCGCTTGGCGGCGGCCAGCGACGGGTCGCTCCAGTTGCCGACCGTGTTAAAGCCCCACGCTTGCAGGCGGTCCAGGGTGTTGTCGGTCCAGCGCACCGGGTCGAAGGCTTTGGTCACGCACTTCTCTTCGGCCACTGCCGGCTTCGCCTCTGCAGGCGGAGTAACAACCGCTGGTGCTACCGGCGCTACGGCGGTGGTTTCGGTGGTGTTGGTGGTGTTCTCCGCATTGGCCTCAACATCGGCCGGCACTTCGCTTTCTTCATCATTCACCACTTGCGCGGTGCTCTTGTCGACGAGGTTGGCGCAGGGCTGCTCGGGGAAGGTGCGTTGCAGGTTGGCGCGATAGAAGTCGAACCAGCGGCCTTGGTCAAAGTTGCGACCCTTGGCGGCGCCGGTGTCGGCCCGGCTGCTGCTGCCACCGTAGTAGGCGGCCAACGGCTCGCCCTCTTTGGGCAGGCCGGTAAACATGGTTTCGCGGCCTTCAACGTAGGTGGCGCTGTTGCCGGCACTGACGGTGTTAACCCCCAGCGAATAGAACGGGTGGCCTTCTGGGGTTACCAGAAACCAGCGGCCGTCGCGTTTTTCCGTGCGGAAAAAGCCCGAGGCTTCAAACTGCGGACCGCCCAGCAGGCCGCCGTATTGATCGGTCTTTTCGCGCTTTTCCAGCCAGCTTTTAAGTTGGCCGGCTTCCTTGACGGCAGCGCCTTTGAGTTGCTCGTCGCTGGTGACCTTTTCCGGCCATTGGCTGCGGGTGTATTGGCCATAAGCGTCGACGATGCCGGTAAACAGTTGCTGCTCGGTTTCATCGCCTTCACGCACACCGAAGCGGCCGAGCAGCACACTCTGCGGCACATCCGGGCGGCTCATATAGATGCCGACGGCGGTGACCTTGCTCAGGTCCAAGTCGCCTTCAACGGTTTCGGCGAGAATCACCCGCTGACCATCCACAGTCCATGGCATTACCGGGCCGGCACGCATGCCATGGGCACGCGGCGAGGTGGCGTGCAGGGGAATTAACAGGTTTTGCGCCGGGCCTGCAGGCAGCGCGATACGGCTGGTGAGTACCTTGCCGTCACTGCTTTCCATGCGAATGTCGAGGGTCAAGGCCCAGTCCATGGCGTTCTGGATACGCAAGGTCATGACATTGGCTTTGGACCAATCCCACACACCGTTTTGCGGGGTCAGGCGCAGGTTGGGGTTGTCGGAGGGGTTGAACGTCACCCGCCGCATCGGCTCGCTTTCGGCCGCCAGTTCAGCGGTCAGCGAAGGCAGGCTGGCGTTCTGGGTCTGCACCTGCACCACATCGGCGGGGCTGACAAAGTTGAATAACGTCTGTTGCTCGGCGGCGAGCGCCAGCGGGGGCGCAGATACCATCAAGGCAAAAATACCGGGCAGTGAACGGCGAATCATGTGACAGGCTCTCCTAAACAACCAGCCAATAGACAGCAGACTTCGTGATTGATGCTGTCTTACGTAATTTCTCTACGGAACGGCGGCAAGGCATTGAGAATGGCCTTGCCATAGCGCTGGGTTACAACGCGCCGATCCAAAAGCGTGATAGTGCCGCGATCGGCCTCGGTGCGCAGCAGGCGCCCGCAGGCCTGCACCAGACGCAGTGAAGCATCTGGCACGGCGATTTCCATAAACGGGTTACCGCCACGGGCCTCGATCCATTCGGCGAGGGCCGCTTCCACCGGGTCATCCGGTACAGCAAAGGGAATTTTGGCGATCACTACGTGTTCGCAGTAGGCGCCGGGCAAATCCACCCCTTCGGCAAAACTGGCCAGGCCGAACAATACGCTGGCTTCGCCGCCATCAACGCGGGCTTTGTGCTTGTTCAGGGTTTCCTGTTTGGACAGGTTGCCCTGAATAAACACGCGTTTGCGCCAATCGCGGTCGACGCCGTCAAACACGTCCTGCATCTGTTTGCGCGAGGAAAATAACACCAGGGTGCCGCGTGAACCTTCCACCAGGCCAGGCAACTCTCGAACAATGGCGGCTGTGTGGGCGGTGGCGTCGCGCGGGTCGGCCTTGAGGTCGGGTACCCGCAGCACGCCGGCATCGGCATGGTGGAACGGGCTCGGCACAATTGCGGTAACCGCCACTTTTGGCAGCCCGGCGCGCATACGAAAACGGTCGAACGTGCCCAGCGCCGTGAGGGTGGCCGAGGTCACCAGGCAGCCGTAGGCGACGTTCCACAAACTGCGGCGCAGGGTTTCGGCGGCGAGGATTGGGCTGGCGTTGACTTCAATGTCAAACAGCGCGCCGCCGTCGGCCAGGGTCAGCCAACGGGCCATGGGCGGGCTTTGCTCCGGGTCTTCGGCGGTAAAGGCCAGCCACAGCTCCCAGTTGTTTTGCGCACGCGACAGCAGGCTGCCAAACAGCGGATACCACTCTTCGGCCTGGTGGCTGGCGATGCCGATGGACGCTTCGCCATCCATGGACTTTTTCAGCAGTTCGGTCAGGCCGGTAAATAGATCGGTCAGGCGCGAGAAGCCTTTCTTTAGTTCCAGGCCCATCTCGGCCAAGTGCTCTGGCACCACGCCACCGACAAAACGATGCCGCGGCCGCTCGCGGCCTTCCATATCTTCACCGGCCTTAAAGTCGGCCAGTTGCTCGCACGCGTTAAACATAAATTGCTGATTGGTGCGAATTTCCCGCGCCAGAATCGGCACTTGCTCAATCAACCGCCCGAGGTCGCCGGGCAGCGGATTTTGCGCCAAGAGCTTGGTCAGGTTTTTCGCCGTCAGCTCCAGCCAATCGGCGGTGGAGCGCAGGCGCGTGTAATGGGCGAAATGGCCGATGGCCTTGTCTGGCAGGTGATGGCCTTCGTCGAAGACATACAAGGTGTCGCGCGGGTCTGGCAGCACGGCACCGCCGCCCAGGGCCAGGTCGGCGAGCACCATGTCGTGGTTGGTGACAATGACGTCAACCTTGCCCATACCTTCGCGGGCCTTATAGAAGGCGCACTGTTGAAAGTTCGGGCAATGGCGGTTGGTGCATTGGCTGTGGTCGGTGGTCAGGCGCGCCCAGTCGGCGTCATCCACCGCTTCGGACCAATTGTCGCGATCACCGTCCCACTTGTTGCCGGCGAGTTTTTCGACCATCTCGGTAAACAGCTTTTGGTTGCCTTGGTCGACTTCAATTTTGAAGCCTTCCTCTTCAAACAGCGCGGCCGTCGCGCTCTGCGACTCGCCTTCTTGCAGCAGCATGTCCAGCTTGGACAGGCACAGGTAGCGGCCACGGCCCTTGGCCAAGGCGAAGGTAAAACTCAGGCCACTGTTGCGCATCACCTCGGGCAGATCCTTAAACACGATCTGCTCTTGCAAGGCCACGGTGGCGGTGGCGATGACCAGGCGTTTACCAGCGGCTTTGGCCAGGGGAATGGTGGCCAAGCTGTAGGCCACGGTTTTACCGGTACCGGTACCCGCCTCGACCGCCACGACGGCGGGGTCGCTGCTGCGTCGGCCTTCATCGTCAACCTTGATAGTCCCCAGCACCTTGGCGATCTCGGCAATCATCAAACGCTGGCCATAGCGCGGCTTCAGCCCTTTGGCTTCGAGAAAACGGGAATAGGCGCCCTGGATTTGGGACTT
>LNAP01004137.1_pt1 | contig 17518 bp, 19 predicted proteins | sample 602601 | NCBI WGS metagenome assembly LNAP01 (sample SAMN02440304, study PRJNA202911) | soil metagenome | biome: Subtropical and temperate rainforests or woodlands; isolation source: soil samples (1 kg each in a 20% v/v slurry with milli Q water) were... ... | reverse complement strand
GCGCCGAACGCAGCAACGGGTCGGCCGCCTCGGCCGCACACAGTTCCGGCAAGGGGCGCCACTCGATTTCGAAGTCGGTACCGGCGTGGCCCATCAGGCGCGTGGTGCGCAGGTGCAGGAAGGTGGGCCGCCGGGTGCGCCGGCAGTGCGCCAGCGCGCGTTGCACCTGGCCGTGGCCGGTGGCCAGGTCCAGGCCGTCGGCGAAGAAATAGTCCAGCCCCGGGCGCTGGCTGAAGGCCTGCGCAATCCAGCCGTCGGGCGTCTTCACCGAAATGCCGATGCCGTTGTCTTCGCACACGAACAGCACCGGCGCCGGCAGCCGCTGGTAGGCCGCCCAGGCCGCCGTGTTGAACGCGGTCTGCGCGGTGGCGTGGTTGGACGAGGCATCGCCGAAGGAGCAGATCACCACGCTGTCCTCGGGAATCGGCAGCGCGTGGCCGATGCGGCGCGCGCTTTCGATGGCCATCGCCGTGCCCAATGCCTTGGGCAGGTGCGAGGCGATGGTGGAGGTCTGCGGCAGCACCCACAGCGGCTTGCTGCCCCACACCTTGTGCCGACCGCCGCTGGCCGGGTCGTCACAGCTGGCGGCGAACGACAGCGCCGCGTCGAGCACCGGGTCCATGCCCGGCAGCTGACGGAAGCGTTCGGCCATGAACGCCCCGGAGCGGTAATGCAGGAACGCCGGATCGGTGTGCCGGGCCAGCCGCGCCACCAGCGCGTTGCCCTCGTGGCCGGACGAGCCGATGGTGTAGAAGACCTTGTTCTGGACGCGCAGCACGCGCGCCATCAGGTCAAGGTGGCGGCTGATCAGCTGCGACTCCAGCAGCGCGTCGAAGCCGGCGGCGTCGAGGGTGCTGCCGGGCAGGATCGGCGCGTCGGCGGCCGGACGCGGTGCGGAATCGCCCCGCCACTGCTGCACGAATTCAGTGAAATTGGTATCGCAGATCTCAGCCCGGTTGAGGGCCTTCATGCGTGCGGGAATCGGATCGGGAACCACGGCAAACATCCATCAGCCTCCGTGACGCGCGGCCCAGGTGGCCACGCCGCGAGCATGGCCGCAACCTGCGCAGGTTGCCAAGCGCGGGTGCAGCATGCGCGGTCACGTGCGGCGGCGGTGCTGCCATTGGTCGCGCGACTGGCCCCAGATCTCGATCGGCTTGCCGTCATGCGGCGGCGGCAACTCGCCCATGCGCAGCAGCGTGCTGCCGAGCTTGCGCGCCACGATCTTGGAGTTCTCGTTGGCCGCGTCGATGGTGTGGATCACCTCCTCCCAGCCCAGTGCGTTGAATGCCCAGTCGATGCTGGCCACTGCCGCTTCCGGGGCATAGCCCTTGCCCCAGCTTTCGCGGCGGATGCTCCAGCCCACTTCGGTGCCCGGCCAGTCCAGCGGCTGCCACGGGCCCATGCGCCCGACCCAGTCGCCGCTGCTTTTTTCGATCACCGAAAACATCGAAAAGCCGTACAGGTGCCAGCTGCCGGCCAGGCAGCTGAAGCTGCGCCATGCCTGGGACGGGGCCTGCACGCCACCCAGGTGCTGCATGACCTCCGGGTCGGTGCAGAAGCGCAGGAAGGCGTCGAAATCCTCGGCGCGGGGTGGGCGCAGGATCAGGCGGTCGGTTTCCAGCTGCAGGTCGAAAATGCTCATCGCGATGGCCGTCGGAACACAGGCAGAAATCATCGCAGAAGGCCGGGCGGCGCGCTGTGGCGGCCTCCGCAAAACGCAACAGGCCGGACGACGCCGGCCTGTTGCTCGCACGATCCATCCGTGCGGAGTTACTGCTTGTTCGAATCCAGCGCGGCGGTCTGGGTGACCAGCTGGCCGTCGATGACCGGCAGACGATCGCTGCTCGGCTTGTTGTCCATCTTCACGGTCTTTTCCACGCCATCGTAGCGGTAGGTGACCGCATTGTTGGTGCCCATCGGGATACGGTTGCCCGGCTTGCTGGCCATGCGCATGGTGCCGGTGGTGCCATCTTCATTGCGGTAGGTGACGTTGTAGCCGGTGACCTTGGTCGACTCGGAGGTTGCCGTTTCGGTGTGGCACTGGCGCTCGGTACGGTTGACCACGCGGCCACCCACGTGGCGCTTATCGACCTGGTTGCCGATCAGACCGCCGGCCACGGCGCCGGCCGCGGTGGCGGCTTTCTTGCCGTTGCCACCGCCCACCTGGTTGCCCAACAGGCCGCCGATGACCGCACCGGCGACGGTGCCGCCGACGTTGCCGTCGCGCTCGGGCAGGCGCTCCTGCACCACCACGTCCTGGCAGACTTCATGCGGGGTCTGGGTGGTGGAGGTCTGGCGCACCGGCTCGGTGCCGATCACAGTGGCGTAGGCCTTCTCTTTCTTGGTCAGCGGATCGACCTTGACGATGTCGGCGTATTCCAGCTTGCCGGCCTTGTCTTCAATGGCAACGGCATCGGTGCGCGCACCGTCGTCGGCCAGCGGGGTGGTGTCCAGGGTCGGCCGGGTCTGCGTCGCGGCTACCGGATCGGCGGCGGACGAGCCACTCTTCATGAAAGCAGCGGTGGCGATGCCGCCGACAAGCAGCGCGCCAGCGGCGACCAAAGCAGTGGTAGTAGTACTTTTCATAACCGGCTCCCTGCGGACGATCCGCAACGTTCTTGAGCGGGATTCCAGCATGCGGTGCCTGAACGGAATCTCCACACGGCGTGCACGCCCTCCTTACCCATTCAGGTTCTGTGTCATTGCAGGCCGTGATAGCGTTTACAGCTTCTGTCGAGGAGCGCGTCATGGCCAATCCGCTGTTGTTGCCGGTGCTGGAATGGGCACGCCGGCTGCGCTACCCCACCCTGTTCAAACTCACCGCCGGGCTGTTCGCGCTGACGCTGTTCATTCCCGACCCGGTGCCGTTCGTGGACGAGATCCTGCTGGGCCTGGGCACACTGCTGCTGGCCAACTGGAAAAACCGAAGCGCCGCGCTGCCGCCGGTGCTGCCGGGCAAACGCCGCGCGTGACGCTGGTCGACAGCCATTGCCACCTGGATGCGGCCGAGTTCGATGCCGATCGTTCCGAGGTGATCGCCCGCGCCCGCGCCGCGGGCGTGCACACCCAGGTGGTGCCGGCGGTGACCGCGGCGAGCTGGCCAAAGCTCCGTGACACCTGCCGGCTGGCCGACGGCCTGTATCCGGCGTATGGCCTGCATCCGATGTTCCTGGAAGCGCACCGGCCCGAGCACCTGGACGACCTGCGCGGTTGGATCGAGCGCGAACGCCCGTGTGCGGTGGGCGAATGCGGGCTGGATTTCTTCGTCGAGGGGCTGGATGCGGACCTGCAGCAGCAGTACTTCGTGGGGCAGCTGCGGCTGGCCCGTGAGTTCGACCTGCCGGTGATCGTGCATGCCCGACGTGCGGTGGATGCGGTGATTGCCGCGATCAAGCAGGTGGGCGGGCTGCGCGGGGTGGTGCACAGTTTCCCGGGCAGCCCCGAGCAGGCCGCGCAGCTGGACAAGCTCGGGTTCCTGCTGGGCCTGGGCGGCCCACTGACCTACGACCGCGCCCAGCGCCTGCAGCGGCTGGTGGCGCAGATGCCGCTGGAGCAGCTGCTGCTGGAGACCGACGCGCCGGACCAGCCCGACGCCGGCATCCGCGGCGAGCGCAACGAACCGGCCCGGCTGCCGGTGATCCTGGAGACTGTCTCGCGGCTGCGCGGCCAGCCCGCCGAGGACATCGCGGCGCAGACCACGGCGAATGCGAAGCGGTTGTTCGGGCTGCCGTAACGGCGCGCACTGCGCACCGCACACCGCACACCGCACCTGCCGATTTATCCACCGCACCTGCCTGTTTGCGCACCGCACCTGCCTACGCGGTACGGTCAGCTATACCGGTAGAGCCGACCGTTGGTCGGCTGCTCTTTACCGCGCCGAGCGATCAACCCAACGTTTCGGTTGCCGGTGTCGGGTTTCCGGGCAGCTGACCAACGGTCAGCTCTACGCGGCGGTAGAGCCGACCGTTGGTCGGCTGCCTTTGACCGTACCAACCGATCGACCCAACGTTGGACCGCAATGCGCCGGAACGGATCGGTTGCCGATGCCGGGTTTCCGGGCAGCTGACCAACGGTCAGCTCTACCGGCGGTAGAGCCGACCGTTGGTCGGCTGCTCTTGACCGTACCGAGCGATCGACCCAACGCTGCGCCGCAATGCGCCGGAACGGATCGGTTGGCGGTGCCGGGTTTCCGGGCAGCTGACCAACGGTCAGCTCTACCGGCGGTAGAGCCGACCGTTGGTCGGCTGCTCTTGATCGTACCAACCGATCGACCCAACGTTGGGCCGCAATGCGCCGGAACGGATCGGTTGGTGTTGCCGGGTTTCCGGGCAGCTGACCAACGGTCAGCTCTACCGGCGGTAGAGCCGACCGTTGGTCGGCTGCTCTTGGCCGTGCCAACCGTTCGACCCAACGCTGGGCCGCAATGCGCTGGAACGGATCGGTTGGGCGTGTCGGGGTTCCGGGCAGCTGACCAACGGTCAGCTCTACCGGCGGTAGAGCCGACCGTTGGTCCGCTGCTCTTGGCCGTGCCAACCGATCGACCCAACGCTGCGCCGCAATGCGCTGGAACGGATCGGTTGGCGGTGCCGGGTTTCCGGGCAGCTGACCAACGGTCAGCTCTACGCGGGGGTGGCGCTCTTTTTGGGCTTCATGAGCATTTCCAGCGCTTTGCCCACGGCGGCGAAGGCGAAGGCGCCGGTGATGTGGGTGGCTGCGCCCAGGCCGGCGCCGCAGTCCAGCTTCAGTGCCGCGTCTGCGCCGAGGTTCGGGCGGATGCCGCACACGGTGCCGTCGGCCTGCGGGTACTTCACGTTCTCCAGCGAATACACCGCCGGCACGCCGAAGTAACGCGACGCGTTCTTCGGGAAATTGAAATCGCTGCGCAGCTTCTTGCGGATCAACGCCATCATCGCGTCGTGCTCGGTGCGCGATACATCGCGGATCCTCACCAGCGTCGGATCGGTGCGCCCGCCCGCCGCGCCCACCGTCAGGATCGGCAGCTTGCGGCGCCGGCACCACGCAATCGTTTCCACCTTGACCCGGAAACTGTCGCAGGCATCGATCACCAGATCGAAATCGCGGTCCAGCAGCTCCACCATGTTCGACACGGTCAGGAACGAGGCGATCGCCTCGACCTGGATGTCCGGATTGATCGCCCGGCAGCGCTCGGCCATCGCCTCGGCCTTGTTGCGGCCGTACTGACCGGCCAGGGCCGGCAGCTGCCGGTTGGTGTTGGATACGCAGATGTCGTCGGCATCGATCAGGGTCAGGTGGCCCACCGCCGTGCGTGCCAGCGCTTCCACCACCCACGAGCCCACGCCGCCCATGCCGACCACCGCCACCCGGCGGGTCGACAGCAGGTCCACGGTGCCCACCCCATACAACCGGTCGATGCCGGCAAATCGTTCGCGCAGTACGTCGTTCATCGGCACATTTTACCGGCGCGCGGGCCGTCGGGAACGCCACATGGACAGGACGCACCGTAAGATCGACCGCAGCCACCCCAACGGACGCCACTGCATGAGCCAGCCCGCCACGCCCCACCGCCCCTCCGCCGCCTACCGCTATCTGTTCGTCGGCGTGCTCGGCCTGGTGGTCGGACTGATCGCCACCGTCATGGTCTCGCGTGCCATCCAGGCCCGCCAGGACCCGTTCCCCGATGCCCTCATGCACGTCATGAACCGCCAGGTGCAGCTGCTGCAGGACGCCCAGGCACAAAACCGCTGCACCCTGTCCGACAGCGTGCCGCGCCTGCAGACCCTGCGCTCGCTGTCCAACGACGTGGACCTGGCCTTCCCCGGCCTCAAGGACAGCCAGGGCTTCCAGCAGCACGCCAGCGCGTTGCGCGCCACGCTCAACCAGGCCCTGGCCGCCCCGCCCACCGACTGCGTCGGCATGGGCCAGCTGGTCGAAAAGATCCAGAACGACTGCAAGGCCTGCCACCAGGATTTCCGCTGATTCATCTGGCAGCCACCCTTGGGGGGCGGGATTGGCGCGCTGTTCACGTATGACACGACAGGATCTGCGGCATGCGCCCCAGACGCATTCGACCACCCCTCTGGCCAGGAGAACCACCATGAAGATCCAACTCATTGCTGCAGCCGCCGTCGCCACCGTCGCACTGGCCGGCTGTGCGACCACCTCGCCCGGCTATGGCAGCGGCGGTTACAACAACGGTTACGGCAACAACGGCGGCTACAACAACACCACCAACAACCGCTGCGCCGACTGCGGCATCGTCACCCGCATCAACCAGGTCGCCTCCGGGCGTACCGCGCCTTCGGCCACCGGCGCGATCCTGGGCGGCCTTGTCGGCGCGGTCGCCGGCCATGAGATTTCCGACCATACCGGCGGCAGCAAGGGCAACCAGAACATCGCCGCCGCCGCCGGCGCCGTGGGCGGCGCGCTGGCCGGCAACCAGATCCAGAAGAACGTCACCAGCGACACCTTCGACATCACCGTGCGCATGGACGACGGCCGCACCGTGGTGGTCAACCAGCGCGACCTGGGTGGCATCCGCGAGAACACCTATGTCCGCGTCGTCAACGGCAAGGTGATCCTGCGCTGATTACGCCGGGCCCCGCCGCGACGTAAAAAAAGGGCCCGCGCAAGCGGGCCCTTTTCGTGTTTCATCCAGCTGACGTCGGTGCGCGCTTAGAGCGGCTTCACCTTGTCGGCCTGCAAGCCCTTCTGGCCGGTCACTACTTCGAACTCGACCGCCTGGCCTTCCTTCAGGCTCTTGAAGCCCTGGGACTCGATCGCGCGGAAATGCACGAACACGTCCTCGCCGCTTTCACGGCTGATGAAACCAAAACCCTTAGCGTCGTTGAACCACTTGACGGTGCCCTTCTCAGCCATCTCAGCTACTCCCTAACTGTCTGTCTTGTTGTTGGATACGCCCTGACAGGCGGCTGACAGCAAGGGGGAAGCGAGGTGCAACGATGCAGCGGATCAGAAGATCTACCATCATCAGGCCACGATCCACGGTGACCTTGCCAAGCTCAGCGAGTGCAACTTAACCCGAGCAAAACGAAAAATCAACTGTGAAAAGCTTTCACATGTCAACCCTATTTCCCAGACCATACCGGACAGCATGGACTATTCATTCATCTTCTACCTGGTAGCCGCCCTGCTGGTGCTGACCGGCATCGCAGGCATCATCCTGCCGGCCCTGCCCGGCATCCCCCTGGTGTTCGCCGGCCTGCTGGTGGCCGCCTGGGCCGACGGCTTCGCCCATGTGGGCTGGGTGCCGCTGACCTTGCTCGGGATCCTGACCCTGCTCTCCTTCGCCGTGGACATCCTGGCCACCGTGGTCGGCGCGCAGCGGGTGGGGGCCAGCCGCAAGGCGCTGTGGGGCACGGTGCTGGGCAGCATCGCCGGGCTGTTCTTCATGCCGATCGGGCTGCTGGCCGGACCGCTGCTGGGCGCCCTGGCGGGCGAGTACTGGCATACCCGCGAACTGGGCCGCTCCACCAAGGTGGGCTTTGCGACCTGGCTGGGCATCCTGCTCGGGGTGGCGCTGAAAATGGCACTGGTGGTGGCGATGCTGGGCCTGTTCGCCTTTGCCTGGTTCTTCTGATGCGCGCGCTTTTCACGCCCCGCGCACGGGCCTGCCCGGCATAAACCCTGCTGCGGGACCACGGCCGGCGCTGGCAGGATCGGCGGGCAACGGCCACACTGTTCCCGAAACCCCATTCATCTTTGCCACCTGGCCTGCTTTCATGACCTCTTCGCGCCCACGCTCCGCCCTGTTCACCGCCTTGGCTTTGGCCTCTGCCAGCCTGCCCGTGGCCGCCCAGGAAGCGGCCCCCACCACGGCCTCGCCGGAGGCGTGTGCGCTGGTCGATACCGACGCCGCGCGGCTGACCTGCTACGACAAACTGTTCGGCCACACCCGCGGGGTCACCGAGGCCGCCGATGCCGCCGCCGTTGCCGCGCAGCAGGCCCGTCGCGACGAACGCCAGGCCGCGCGCACGGCCGAGGCCGATGCGCCGGCAACGCAGCGCGCCAAACAGCGTATCGGCGAGCTGTTCAAAAGCGACGGCCACGAAGATGCACTGGCCAACGCGGGCAAGGGTTCGCTGCTGGACAGCCGTTGGGAGCTGGCGCAGGACTCCAAGCTGGGCGCCTTCCAGCTGCGTGCCTACAAGCCGGTGTACCTGCTGCCGGCGTTCTGGACCAGCGACAAGAACCAGACCCCGCAGTCGCCCAACCCGGCCAACACGGTCACCACCCCGCAGCTGCTGGACAGCAACGAGCTGAAGTTCCAGCTGAGCTTCAAGACCAAGGTGGTGGAGAACCTGTTCGGCGACAACGGCGACATCTGGGCCGGTTATACCCAGAGCTCGCGCTGGCAGGCCTACAACGCCGAAAACTCGCGCCCGTTCCGCGAAACCAACTACGAACCCGAAATGATGCTGCTGTTCCGCAACGGCTATTCGATCGGCGGCTGGCGCGGGCGCATGAGCGGGATCAGCGTCAACCACATGTCCAACGGCCGCCCCGACCCCTTGTCGCGCAGCTGGAACCGGGTGATCGCCACGATCGGCCTGGACCGCGAAAACTGGGCGCTGGTGCTGCGCCCGTGGTATCGCCTGCCCGAAGATCGCAAGGACGACAACAACCCGGATATCGAGGATTACATGGGCCGCGGCGACGCCACCCTGACCTGGAACCGGAATGGCCATGAAGTCTCGCTGATGGCGCGCCATTCGCTGCGCGGCGGCGACCGTTCGCACGGGGCGGTGCAGCTGGACTACGGCTTCCCGATCAGCAACCTGCTGCGTGGCCACGTGCAGGTGTTCGATGGCTATGGCGAGAGCATGATCGACTACAACCACAAGGCCACCTACATCGGCCTGGGCGTGTCACTGCTGGAGTGGTACTGATGGCGGTAACGATCTGGCACAACCCGCGCTGCAGCAATTCGCGCGGGGCGTTGCAGATCCTGCGTGAGCACGGCATCGAACCCACCGTCATCGCCTACCTGGATACCCCGCCGGACGTGGCCACGCTGACGGCGCTGGTGGCGGCGATGGGCACCGGCGCACGCACCCTGCTGCGTACCAAGGAAGACGCGTATGCCGCGCTTGGCCTGGCCGATCCCACGCTGGACGACACGGCCCTGATCGCGGCGATGCACGCGCACCCGTCACTGATCAACCGGCCGATCGTGCGCACCCCGCGTGGCGTTCGGCTGTGCCGGCCGCCGGAAATGGTGCTGGAGATCCTGCCGGCCTGACGCCGGCCTGCGGCGGGTCAACCGCCGCAGCGACTCACGCAGCGGTCGCGTTCTTCACCGCAGCGCAGCGCCGGCGAACGGTTGCGGCAGAAGTCGGCACTGGCCTGGCACGAACGGCGCAACTCCGGGTTGTCGATCTTGTCGCAGCGACCGTCGCGCTGGGTGGCCACCCCGGTGCCGCAGGTATCGCTGCTGCCACTGCCCAGTGGGCTGGCCGAACAACTGTCGTACCGGCTCTGGCAGACCGCCATGCACTGGTTGGCGGCGGTCACCTCGCGCAGGCTGGGTGCCGGGTAGGTATCACCGCCGCTGCTGCAGGCAGCAAGCAGCAGGGTCAGCAGCATCACAGACAGCATCCTTGGCATGGTCGTGCTCCTTGTCGGGTCGGTGCGGATGCACCCTGCGCATCCCAGGCAAATGTAGCACCCGGCCGTCGCGGACGCCTCTTCCGCCCTGCGTGGGATCGAGGTGACAATGGCCGGGCCTTTTCAACGGGATGCCAGCGGATGGCCCGACCACGACGTTCTTTCTTTGCCTACGCCTCGGCCCTGCTGGGGCTGCTCAGCCTGCTGGGCGTGGCCTGCTTCCATTTCCCCGACCTGTTGACCAGCCGCGAGTTCCGCGCGGTCTACAACGAACAGTTCGCCCGGCACCTGCTGCTGGTAGGGCTGGCCGCGGCCTTCATCCTGGGGACGCTGGCGATCGTGCGCGACCGCAACAAGCGCATCGCGTTGGTAGGGGTATGCAGTGCGACGCTGGCGGTGCTGCTGGGCGGCACCAATGTGCAGTTCGATGCGATCGGCCAGACCCCCTACTCGCTGGGGCTGGACTGGTTCGTGCTGTCGCTGTTCTTCTCGGCGCTGGTGTTCGTGCCGCTGGAACGTTACCTGGGCAAGCGCGCGCTGTCGCCGCTGCGGCCGGGCTGGCGCACCGACGTGGCGTACTTCTTCATGAGCCATGTGCTGGTGCAGTTCATCCTGATCCTGGTCACCGCCTCCACCTCCACCGTGGCCGGGTTGGCGGCGTTCCCCACCCTGAAGCAGCTGATCCAGTCGATGCCGGTGTGGCTGCAGTTCCTGTCGGCCGTGTTCGTGGCCGACATGGCCCAGGCGCTGCTGCACCGGGCGTACCACAACGTGCCCTGGCTCTGGCGCTTCCATGCCGTGCACCACTCCAGCCGCCACATGGACTGGCTGGCCGGCTCACGCATCCACTTCGTTGAAATCGTGCTGACCCGCAGCTGCGTGCTGTTGCCGCTGCTGGTGCTGGGCTTCTCCACGCCCGCAGTGAACGCCTATGTGATCCTGGTGGGGCTGCAGGCGGTGCTGGCCCATGCCAACCTGGGCATGCGGTTCGGCTGGCTGGAGTACGTGCTGGTGTTGCCGCGGTACCACCATTGGCACCACGCCAGGCAGCAGGACTATGTCGACGTCAACTACGCCATCCACCTGCCGCTGGTGGACATGCTCATGGGCACCTTCAAGCTGCCCCGCGATCAGGCCCACTGGCCGCAGGAGTATGGGGTGATGAAGCTCGAAACGGTGCCCAAGGGCATCCTTCGTCAACACGTGATGCCGTTCCGCGCGCGCAAGACCTTCGACGAGTTCGTCGACTGAGCCGCACCGCCGAACCGGGCATCACCGCCAGTCGGTGATGCCTTCGCGCCGGTACACCTCGATGAAGGCCGGGCGCGCCTTGAGCCGATCGGCGTAGGCCTTGAGCACCGGCCAGGTGTCGCTTGGCACGGGCATGTTGCGCGACCAGCGCAGCAACATCACCAACATCAGGTCGACCACGCTCAGCTGCGCGCCGAGCATGTACGGCCCACCGGCCTGCAGGTGGTCGGACAGCCGCTGCCACGCGGCCTGCAGCCTCTCGCGGGCCATCTCGCGGGTAGCGCCGGCGCTGTCCGGCCCGGCCATTTCATGGGCGTAGAACCAGGCGCGGTACGCCGGTTGCACGGTGTTGGCACACCAGAACATCCAGCGGTACGCCTCGCCGCGCTCGGCAGTGCCCGGCGCCGGCAACAGGCCGGCCTGCGGATGCAGGTCGGCCAGGTGCAAAGCAATCGCCGCCGCTTCGGTCAGGACCTGCCCATCCATCACCAGCGTGGGTACCACGCCTGCCGGATTGAGCGCCAGGTAGTCGTCGGACTTGTGCTGCCGGGTCTCGAAATCGAGCAGGACCAGTTCGTGCGCGACACCCAGTTCGATCAGCAGCCAGTGCACCACCAGCGAGGCGGTACTGGGGGAACCATACAGGGTGGTGGGCATGCGCGGCGCCTGTCAGGGGAAGCCTTCGATTATGCGCCGTCTGGCGGTTTGCGATGGATACAGATGCACGCCTGCGCATGGCGGCGCTGTGGCTGTTGCGCCGCGCCAGGCAGGCCTAGCATGCGCAGCACCTTTCCCCCGGAGTGCGGCGATGCCCGAGCTGTCCCACCTGCTGGCATTCGGCCTGATCTCGCTGGGCATGGTGCTCACCCCCGGGCCGAACATGATCTACCTGGTGTCACGCTCTATCTGCCAGGGGCGCGCGGCCGGGCTGGTGTCGCTGGGCGGCATCGCGCTGGGGTTCCTGGTCTACCTGCTGTGCGCGGCGCTGGGCATCACCGCGTTGTTGATGGCCGTGCCGCATGCCTACGACGCCCTGCGCATCGCCGGGGCGCTGTACCTGCTGTACCTGGCGTGGCAGGCGCTGCGCCCGGGTGGGCCGTCGCCGTTCCAGCTGCGTGAACTGCCGCGTGACAGCCCGCGCCGGTTGTTTGCGATGGGCCTGTTCACGGCGTTGCTCAACCCGAAGATCGCGGTGATGTACCTGTCGCTGCTGCCGCAGTTCATCCAGCCCAGCGGCCATGGCAGCGTGATGGCGCAATCGGTGGTGCTGGGGCTGGTGCAGATTGCCACCAGCCTGGGCGTCAATGCGTTGATCGTGCTGGCCGCCGGCAGCATTGCCGCCTTCCTGGCGCGGCGGCCGCGCTGGCAGGCGATGCAGCGCGCGCTGATGGGCACGGTGCTGGGTGCGCTGGCGGTGCGGATGTTGGTGGACGTGCGGCGGTGACCGCAAAGGCGTCATTCAACTGCCGCCGCAACAAGCATGCAGACAGGAATGCCGCGTCTGGTCATCGGCGATGCGGCCGCACTGCCTGGCAGCCCGTGCATCCTAGCCGGAATGCCGATCCAAGTCCGAGCGTGCAGGATAGTTGCTATGTGTCTGCTGTGCAGACTCACGTATAGCGCGCCGAGGGCTATTGACGGGTGCCCTGTTGTACAGGTCGGCGTCATTGCTGTAGGCGGTAAGTGCAGCAAAAGCACCCACACCCGCAGCGATCTCAATCTGGAAAATCTGTCAGACGACCGCGACCGAAGCCCGGTCTCGCGCAGCAATCGCGTCCTGGTGACACAGATCCGATGAGGCCCTTCATCGGCAGAATGCTCCGTTGTTCGCGAGCGACGCTAACAGACTTACCCAAAAAACCGCCGAAGGTAAATGGCGTGAATGAGGATCGAAAATTTCGCACTTCTCGCAGCCGAATTCGGGAAATTCCTATATAACCGGCCCGACATGAAGGTCCATGATTGCCTGCACGCAACCACTTCAACAGGACACGGTAGCCGCCATGCAGCGTCAATGGAGATCATGTTATCGAGCTTCGGATAGCTTCTGCACAGAAATCAGCGACGATGACGACTCATAATGATCGTACCGCCGAGGACTAGAATCGCCATCGTTTTACTCGCAATTCTTGCGACGACAGCCACCATCGCTGTATGCGGATCAAGCAAAGGAAAATCCAAACCAACACTGCCTCCGCCATCGGAAGGCAACGACCGTACAACAGGCTCAACATCGTATCCGAGCGCGCTCGTCACCAGTAGAAAACTGAGTGCAGAAACCGTTCACCGTACCTCTGGGCGAGCATTTCTGGTCGAACGGCAAAGCCCGCTGCGACCAACGGGCGACGCCCTGAACTACGTACAGAGCCTGCTACCTGCCTCAGAGGCCGGCGATGCGCTGGCGACGTACGGCATATTCCTGGCCGCTCTGGACTGCGGAAACACGCTTTCCCAAGCAGGGCGCGTCTACCGGGAAATGAATCCCGGACAGGATCCAAGTGAACCGGGCCGACAATTGGACCAAACCATCAGAGATCTCCAAGAGTGCGAAGGGCTGCTCACCAGCCCGTTCTTTCAGCAACGGCATTGGCTCGAACTCGCTGCCCAGCAAGGCTCGGTGGAAGCAATGCTGATGTATCCGGTGAACGCCGATTATGTCGTGGACCCTATGAAAGATGCATCGGCGGTAGCTTCAAGGCGCGAGGATTGGAAGAGAGAATCCATCGTTCACCTCAGGAACGCCGCCTCCATGGGCAGTGCCGACGCACTCGCTGCCCTGTCCGACGCATATTCCAGAGGAATCATCGTCACGCCAGATCCCGTTGAAGCGTTTGCCTATCGGACGGCCTTCTTGCATGCATCAGGACATCAAGGAGGCACCAAAAGAAGTTCTCCGCCGGCTGAGAACCTCAACATGGCACAGCGCCGCCAGGCGGCGTTGCGACGCAATCAAATCCTGACCGAATGCTGCATATGAATCCCTTGGATAAAAATGACTCCAAATCAGTGACGAACATCCGTTCCATCTACATCTTTTCGATTATTTCAGCCGTATTGTTCGCAGTCATCTGCGCAGCACTCGCGTCACAATCAAAACGATATGGACCAGTGAAATGCAACATATGCACCGGGCTGCACATGCCCTACCCCAACGGAATTGTCAGAGAAGTCATCGACAACTTTGTAGCCCAGAACAGCCCCGGATTGCTGAATCCTTTCGCCGAAGCCATTTCAGCAGGCGATGTGGTGACCGTCTGCAATACCTCCGCGTGCGTCGATTACAGGTTGAACGATTCCGGTGCCTGGGAGGGCATTGCCGAGAGACCCATTAGAAATGCCGGTGGTGGCGGAGGCGGTGGTGGTGGCGGAGGCAGCAGAGGGAGTGGCGGGGGTGGACCCGTGGGAGGGGGGTGCCACGGAAACTGCGGAGGCGGATCAGGTACCGTAACGGTAGGGAAACCGACTCCCCCTGGCGGAAACCGAAGAGAAAACTGAGCGGACGCGCGCCTGTCAGCGAACGCCCTTATGACCAGACGAGTAAACGCCCCTTACGGGGCGTTTATTTTCAACAAGGTCAATCGGCGTCTGCGCTGCGCAATGCAACGATTACGCCACCACCACCGGAATCTTTCCGATGCGGGCCTGCCATTCGCGCGGGCCGGTGATGTGCACCGATTCGCCGGTGGAATCCACCGCCACGGTCACCGGCATGTCCTGCACGGTGAACTCGTAGATCGCTTCCATGCCCAGGTCGGCAAAACCGACTACCTTGGCCGCCTTGATCGCCTTGGACACCAGGTAGGCCGAACCGCCGACCGCCATCAGGTAGGCCGACTTGTTGTCGCGGATCGCTTCGATCGCCGCCGGGCCGCGTTCGGCCTTGCCGACCATGCCCAGCAGGCCGGTCTGTTCCAGCACCTGGCGGGTGAACTTGTCCATGCGGGTGGCGGTGGTCGGACCGGCCGGGCCCACTACTTCGTCGCGCACCGGATCGACCGGGCCCACGTAGTAGATGAAACGGCCCTTGAGGTCGACCGGCAGCGGCTCGCCATTGTCCAGCATTTCCACGATGCGCTTGTGCGCGGCATCGCGGCCGGTGAGCAGCTTGCCGTTGAGCAGCAGGGTCTGGCCCGGCGTCCAGCTGGCGACGTCTTCGGGGGTGATCGTGTCGAGGTCGACGCGGGTGCCCTTGGAGGCGTCATAGGTGATCTGCGGCCAGTCTTCCAGCGACGGCGGATCCAGCATCACCGGGCCGCTGCCGTCCAGGGTGAAGTGCGCATGGCGGGTGGCCGCGCAGTTGGGGATCATCGCCACCGGCAGGTTGGCCGCGTGGGTCGGGAAGTCCTTGACCTTGATGTCCAGCACCGTGGTCAGGCCGCCCAGGCCCTGCGCACCGATACCCAGCGCATTGACCTTGTCGAACAGTTCCAGGCGCAGTTCTTCGGCGCGGTTGGAGGCGCCACGGGCCTTGAGCTCGTTGATGTCGATCGGCTCCATTGGCCAGCAGCATCGCCTTCTCGGCGGTGCCGCCGATGCCGATGCCGAGCATGCCCGGCGGGCACCAGCCGGCGCCCATGGTCGGCACGGTCTTGAGCACCCAGTCCACAATCGAGTCGGACGGGTTGAGCATGGCGAACTTGCTCTTGGCTTCCGACCCACCGCCCTTGGCGGCGACGATTACCTCGACGGTATCACCCGGCACCACCTTGACGTTGACCACGCCCGGGGTGTTGTCCTTGGTGTTGGTGCGCTTGCCGGCCGGGTCGGCCAGCACCGAGGCGCGCAGCTTGTTGTCCGGGTGGTTGTAGGCGCGGCGCACGCCTTCATTGGCCATGTCTTCCACGCCCATGGTGGCATCGTCCCAGCGGACGTTCATGCCGATTTCCAGGAACACGGTGACGATGCCGGTGTCCTGGCAGATCGGGCGGTGGCCTTCGGCGCACATCCGTGAATTGATCAGGATCTGGGCCATCGCTTCCTTCGCGGCCGGCGATTCCTCGCGCTCGTAGGCGGCGGCGAGGCTCTTGATGTAATCGACCGGGTGGTAGTACGAAATGTACTGCAGCGCGTCGGCGATGGACTGGATGAGGTCTTCCTGCTTGATCGATGTCACGACTTGCTCGCTTGCTGGAGGCTGGCGGGGATTCAGCCCATCATTTTACCCCCCTCGCGCCGCCAAGGGGCATCGGCCGTAGCGCGCCCCCCGCCATCGCGCCGGCACGGCGTCTGCGGCACAGTGGCCCTACCCCTGTCACAACCGCGCCCCTGAGGGCGTCCTCCCGGCATGACCCCGACCGATACCTTCCAGACCCACCGCCCCCGCCTGTTTGCCTTGGCCTACCGCCTGCTGGGCAGCCGCAGCGACGCTGAGGACGTGGTACAGGACGCCTGGCTGCGCTGGCAGGGGGCCGACATCGCCAGCATCCGCGACCCGGAAGGCTGGCTGGTGACCGCCACCACCCGGCTGGGCCTGGACCGCCTGCGGGCGCGGCGCAACGCCCGCATCGACTACGTGGGGCCGTGGCTGCCCGAGCCGCTGGAGATCGCGCTGGATCCGGATCCGCTGCACGACCCGGCCCAGCGCCATGCGCGGGCCGACGAGGTGTCGATGGCCTTCCTGGCCCTGCTGGAGCAGCTGGGGCCGGACGAGCGCGCCGCCTTTCTGCTCAAGGACGTGTTCGACTACGACTACCCCGACATCGCTCCCCTGCTCGACCACAGCCCGGCCAACTGCCGCCAGCTGGTCCATCGCGCCCGCCAGCGCCTGCAGGCGGGCAAACCGCGCTTCGAGGTCAGCGCAGGGCAGCACCGCGACCTGCTGACCCGCTTCATGGATGCCTCCCAGCGAGGCGACCAGGCCGCGATCCTGTCGTTGCTGCATGCCAATGCCGAGATGGTGTCCGACGGCGGCGGCCGGGTCACCGCGGCCATCCGCCCGTTGCTCGGCGCCGAACGCATCGCCCAGCTGTACTGGGCGATCGCGCGGCGCAACGGGGCGCACCCGGCCCGGATCGGCTATGTCAACGGCGAGCCGGCCATCCTGCGTTTCCAGGGCAACCAGCTGCACTCGGTCACCCTGGTCAGCATCGACGGCGACCGCATCGCGCGGGTGCTGAGCGTGCTCAATCCGGAAAAACTCACCGCCCTTGTCACAGCGCGCGACGCGGGCGCGTCCTCCTGATGAAGACGGCCAATGGGGCCGTCATGGAGTCCACCATGTCCGCTTCTCCCCGCGTTCCCTATTTCCGCCTGGCCAACGAGGCCATCAAGGGCCTGCTGGCCACCAGCAAGGCCGTGCATGAGAGTTCGATCGACCCCACGTTGATGGAGCTGGTGTTCCTGCGCGTGTCGCAGATCAATGGCTGCGGCTACTGCATGGACATGCACGGCACGGCCCTGCGCAAGGGCGGCATCGAACCGCGCAAGCTGGACACGCTGCCGGCCTGGCACGAAAGCCGTTTCTTCGACGCCCGCGAACGCGCCGCGCTGGGCTGGGCCGAAGCACTGACCCGGCTGCCCGACGGCGCGCCCGCCGACGCGGCGTTCGATGCACTGGCGCCGCACTTCGATGAAAAGGGCATCAGCGACCTGAGCGTCGGCGTGGCCGTGATCAATGCCTGGAACCGTCTGGGCGCGGGCTTGCTGCCGCCGCTGCCGT
>LNAP01002690.1_pt1 | contig 17518 bp, 19 predicted proteins | sample 602601 | NCBI WGS metagenome assembly LNAP01 (sample SAMN02440304, study PRJNA202911) | soil metagenome | biome: Subtropical and temperate rainforests or woodlands; isolation source: soil samples (1 kg each in a 20% v/v slurry with milli Q water) were... ... | reverse complement strand
TTTCTGCATTTTCTGACGCCAAGGCGTCAATCTCTATGGCCTCAACCTGACAGGCCGAATGCTTAGCGTACGATTTTTTCCGATTTCTCTATCGACCCCTTAATTGTTAATTGTTAATTGTTAATTGTTAATTGTTAATTGTTAATTGTTAATTAACTATGCTTGTCTCGGAGCAGGTCATCCTTCACCGTTCCCTTTAGGCCGAAAACGGTCTCTGCTTACCACGCTGCCTCGTTAGTGTCCGAAACCGATCCCTTCCGGCACCTGGAGGACTGCAACAGGCTGTAAGGATCTGGAGCAATTCGCCCAGCGAGGCCGCTGAAGGGCGGGTGATGGCCCACTGGCGAAGTGGCCGCGCCGCGTTCCCGGATCTACTGAATGGTCCTCATAACCGGCAGACGAAAAAAAACCGCCTCAGGAGGGCGGTTTCTTTTGTTGCAGTCCGGTTAGGAGCCGGTCTGCTGGTCTCGCAAGGTGCATTGGTGTGCGAGTAGTGTACTCACACTATTTCCGAAATCAATCAATTATTTTCCGCTAATTTCCACCAAATACGGGCGCTTTTGAATACTGCCTGATTTTCAGCGCGTTGCGAATGCGATCCAACGCTAGCGCAACTGCATTACCATGGATATGATGGCCCCGCCATACGTAAATTGCTTTGATCGTCGGGTTGCACGAATAGTTTCGGACCGAGAGACGCGGCCTAGGAACCGCGCGGATGAAATCTTGAGGCCCATTAACCCGGCTGACCCTCGCAAGGTGCATTGGTGTTCCTAAGGCGTCATGTGTTCCGGAAAAACGCTTGAGGTAAGGCCAATTCAGAGGCCTTTAATATGAAGCGCAAGCCTAATATTCTGAGTGGACTGATCTCCCGGTTGCTGGCTCACGCCATGTACGAATGGATCTGCGACGTACTGGACGGCATGTAACTATGCCCCCTGCTGGGCTTCCCGCTTGATTGCGGGGTGACTGGGGATTAGACCCGCTGCGGCTTCTGCCAAAGCGGGTTTTTTCTGCCTGCCGTTTGGCCCTTGTTACAGCCTGCCTCAGGCCGCTATCGGCCAATAGCTGCCTGTCGTCACAAGCCGAAATCGCCCCAAAGCGGCCGTTTGCGGAAAGTGGCTCACCGTCATGAGCAGTCTACCCGGCAGAAGCGACCCGGGGATTTTCATCATTAGCAAACCAGGATAGGTGCGCCGCGTCCAACAGCTTGGTTAACAGGATGACCTATGTCGTGCCCAGAGGTCCTGAACTAAGATGGTCGGATATCCGCTCTATTTGGACGAGGATACCTGTAATCACTTAACGGGGAGACATGCATTCGCTACCCACCCTAGGTCAATGGAGCAGACGTGCAGGTGAGACGATATTGGGACCCCCTGCTACCCGACTGAGCAATTCCAGTCGGGCAACCTCGAATTTATTCCATATCACCCGATCGGCAAACTTGGGTAGCGAGATGGCTTCTCCAGAATCAAAATCCTCTAGCGCGGCATCCACAATGGCCACTGCGCCTTGATATTGGGTTTGCTGTGAACCTGCATACAAAATTGCTTGAACGCGTACTGCGACTTTATTGAAATGCTGCCGCAGCGCGTGAGATAGCGAGAGCAAAAAAGCGCTGTTCGCCGACTCAATGGCAGCACCGGAACTCGCCTCGAACACGGGCACCAGATTGATAACCGTTCCGGCGCCCCTCTTTACGAAACCATTTGCCAATGCGTAGAACAAGCGTACGGGAGCAGTGATCCCCAAGGCGATTGTGGCCCCTATCTCATTTTCCTCTGTGATGTCGTGATGGTTGATGAGCAATGTGATACTGGCGTCCTGGCTTAACAAGGCCTCGATGCGGACAACTTCGGCGGACACTGCCAAATCAGCATTCAGCACTTCCACCGATCGTCCGCTGGAGTCAGTGAGCGCTGCAGCAAGCGTCATTAATTGCGGCCGATCCACCGCAATTAAAATCAAGTCGTAGCCCCGCTGAGTCAGTCGGTGGGCGAAAGCTATGCCTATTGCTGTACCCGCGCCGGTTATAACGGCCGTGCCTTTATGAGTCATGCGGTTTGCTCCAAAGGCGGTGCATGTAATAGGGCCAGAGTAGTGAACGCCCGTATGTCGGTAAAGGCCGTAAAACCATCATTTTCGGCCTTGGTCTGGTCAAGTTTATGGCCGGAAATGTTGGCATTCCGAAGTTTCTCGTAGCTCAGTATCGGTCTTACTGAATTTATCCGGCGCAAAACGCTAACCCCCTCGAAATCGCGTTTCTGCTTGCAGTCCCGCGATTTTCGCGCATGCTTACGTTTCGCCTGTCACCAGACATTCATGCGTCAAGCCAGTGTTCAACTGGGCGAACGGGAGTTTTTATGCAAAGTGTGGCGTTAATCGTACGGCCCGATTTTCAAGTGATGAGCCTTGCTGCGCTTTCAGCTTTCGAGTTTGCCAACCTGGCCGCGGGTGAAAAACTCTACGACATCAGTGTGCTATCCGAGCATGGAGGCTTGGTCGCCAGCTCCCTGTTCACGTCGGTTGATACTCAGCAGTTCAACAAGACTGATTTCGATACCGTCTTGATCAGTGGTGCAATGGATCGCAGTTCGGCGTCGGACGGTATTCACTCCTTTCTGGTTGAAGCCAATGCACATTCACGGCGGGTAGGCGCTTTGTGCGTCGGTGCTTTCGCGCTTGCCGAGTCCGGATTGCTCGATGGCCGTCGAGCCACAGTGCACTGGGCTCGCGCCAAGGAAATGCGCGATAGATTCCCCGCAATTAAGGTAGAAGAAGATCGCATCTTCATCATCGATGGCAAGATCTGGACCTCGGCAGGCATGACCGCTGCGCTCGATTTAACCATCGGTATGGTCGAGAAGGATTACGGTGCCGCGCTGGCCCGGACCGTCTCGCAGCGGCTGGTGCTTTACCATCGCCGCGCGGGTGGGCAGTCCCAGCATTCGGCGATGCTGGAACTGAGTCCGAGCTCCGACCGCATTCAGCAATCGCTGGACTTCGCTCGAAAAAACCTGCGCCGCGACCTTTCCGTAGAAGACCTGGCGGATGCAGCGTGCCTGAGCCCTCGGCAGTTCAGTCGAAGCTTTCGCGAGCAGACCGGAAGCTCACCCGCCAAGGCCATTGAGAATCTACGTCTGGAGGCCGCCCGATTGATGATCGAACAGGGGCGACTAACGCTTGAGGCGGTGGCCTCGGAGACCGGCTTTGGCGACCGTGAACGCATGCGCCGGGCCTTCCTGCGCGTGTATGGTCAATCCCCGCAATCGTTGCGCCGGACCTTCGGTTCCAACGCTGAGGTATAAGCTTCTATTTTTTCGCAGCAGAATAACGGCGGCCATTGGCCGCCGTTATTCATTCTTGGAACGCTACTTTTAGAGCGTATAGATTATTTAATTTGAAGGTTGAAGTTGCGGTGCAGGTCGGCGGCCGGATGTGTAGGCCAAGGCCAAGGCCGTTGCTGCGCAGAGGGCACTGACAAAGCCAAGGTTGGCCAATGAGCTGTAGTGCAATGTCAGAGAGCCGAGACCCGCACCCAGTGAGAAACCGAGGTACATGAAGGAGGCGTTGAGCGACAACACCACTGGCGCGCTCGCAACGCCGGCCACGCCGACCAGCGTGGTTTGCTGTGCAGGATAAAAAGCCCAGTGCGCCACGCCCCAGGCAGCGATGGCGAGGACTATCGGCACAATGACAAACTGTTTGCCGATAAAGTGCGGCGCCAGCGACAGGACGACGAACGCGGTAGTGGATGTCGCCAACGCTGGCAGGATCACTGCGCGCGGACCTCTTCGGTCTACCGCCCGGCCGCTGATGGCCAGGCCGATTGCGGCTGAAACACCCCAGCCAAATAGCACGAAACCTATTGCCGGGCCATTTATAAGGGTGGTGGCCTCCAAAAGCGGAGCGAGATAGGTGTAAGTGGTGTAGCTCGCCATCGCCCACAACGTAGTGATCAGCAACGTATGCAATACCGCAGGCTGAGCCGCAGTTGAAATTCGCTGGCGCAGGCTGGCAGTAGCGAGTCCGGTTCCTATCTCGCGTGGAAGGCCTATCAGCAAACCGGCAACAGCCAACGCGGCAATGATCGCGACGCTGCCGAACGTGGCGCGCCAACCCATTGCCGCCCCCAGTACCGTGCCCGCCGGAACTCCCAGGGCAATGGCAAGCGACAGGCCACCGTTGACGATAGCGATGGCGCGGCCACGCTGTTCGGGAGGCACGACCACGCTGGCCAGTGCGTTCGCACCGGGTACATACACTGCCGCCGCGAGTGCCAGCACCACTCTCGCGGCCATCAACGACCAATAACCACTGGCCGTGAAGGCCAGCAGATTGGCCAGCGCAAATATCGCCATGGCACCAATCAGCAGCCTGCGCCGGTTCAGGTTCCCGGTCAGCGCAGCCAGCACTGGAGAGCTCAGTGCATAGGCCAGAGCAAATACCGTGACCAACTGACCCGCCGTGGCAACGCTAACGCCAAGATCCTTCGCCATTCCGGGAAGCAAGCCCGCGATCATGAAGCTTTCGGTACCGACGGCAAACGTGCCTAAGGCCAGCCAATACAGCGGCCGGTTGCTTTTGATGAATTGGGTTGAGTTCATGGTATTCCAGCTGTGAAAAAGTGATGGCGCCCTGTAGATCGCGTGTACACATAAAAAAGCCCCCGCGAGGGGGCTTCGTTTGGTATCTGCGCTAAAGCAACTCGAGCTTGGCGAAAGACGTTACGCAATCGCTTCTTCTTTATAGAACTCGTAGTCGGTGTAACCCACCTCGGTACCGCCAAAAAAGGTCGGACGGTCATAAGCGTTCAGTGGCAGATTGTGGCGCAGGCGCTCCGGCAAATCCGGGTTGGCGATGAAGTGGCGACCGAAGGCCACCAGATCGGCGTCGCCAGCCTGAAGGATGGCCTCGGCGGATTCGCCGTCAAAGCCACCGGCAGCAATGATCACGCCTTTGTAGTGTTTGCGCATCAGCTGGGCAGCGACCGGCGCCGGGTCGGCATTCTCGTCCTCGATGTTGCCCAGGATGCGCGGCTCGATCAGGTGCAGGTAAGCCAGGTTCAGCGGCGCCAGTTGTTGCGCGACGTAGGTGAACAGGCCTTCTGGATCGCTGTCGCCCATGTCACCCCAGGTGCCGCTCGGGCCGACACGAACCGCCACTCGATCACTGCCCCACACCGAAATCAGCGCGTTGGTCACTTCCAGCAGAAAGCGTGCGCGGTTTTCGAACGAGCCTCCGTAAATGTCGGTGCGCTTGTTGCTGTTGTCCTGCAGGAACTGGTCGATCAAATAACCGTTGGCACCATGCAGTTCCACGCCGTCAAAACCGGCTTTCACGCCACGTTCGGCAGCAGTGCGGAAGCTTTCCACCAGGCCTGCGATGTCTTCGATGGTCAGGGCGCGGTTCGGGGTATTGGGTACCCAACCTTCGGTGGTGTAAGCAACGCCGCCGTGCGGGACTTCCGATGGGCCGACGGGGATGCTTTTTGCAGGCTGCACGTCGACATTGGATTGGCGACCCGCATGATAAAGCTGCAGAAAGATTTTGCCGCCTTTAGCGTGCACGGCGTCAGTGACGTGTTTCCAGCCGACGATCTGGCTGTCGTCGAACAGGCCTGGTGCGCCGAGATAGCCGTTGCCGTTTGGTGCGGCAATTGTTGCTTCACCGATCAGGAATCCGCCTTCGGAAGTGCGCTGAGCGTAGTACTCGGCCATCAGGGCGCCAGGGCGAGCGCCATCTTCGGCACGCATCCGGGTCAGAGGCGCCAATACAATGCGGTGGGCGAAGGTGAACCGCCCGACTTTAACTGGGGAATGAAGTTTGGACATGGTTGCCTCGATTGAAGTGTATGTGTAGAGCCATTGGATATCCGCCCGGGTCGATAGCCATGTGGGCTTTCGGGGTTGGGGCGCTTGGCATCAGTAAAGGTGATTTCCCGGAGTGAATAAATGGGCCGCGTTTCCCATCACTTCGGACTTTTTGGCTGTAATGCTGGCGATCATGGAGATCGAACTGTCGATGTCCGGATAACGGCGCCCGCACTCATGCAAGCGCCGTAGGGTGCTCACTGGGCGTAGAGTGCCAATAGCTGAGCATTGAACTCAGTGACAAAGGCGTGTTCATCCGCCCCTGCATTAGCGCGCAATGGCTTGGCCCGCTCGACCAGAATTTCAACCGCGTCCGTACCCAGCACCGCTATCGTCTCGGCAATAAACTCATCCAATGGCATCGCCAGTTCCGCTTCGGAGCTATCCATCAGCTCGGTACGTACCCATGGCGGCGCGATTTCCAGCACCTTGACCGAGGTATCGCGCAGCATGAAGCGCTGAGACAGTGCATAAGAGTGCAGCGCGGCCTTGGTGGCGCTGTACACCGCCGTCAGCGCCATGGGCACGAAACCGAGTACTGAAGAGGTGTACGCCACATAGGCGTCATCGGCCTTCTTGAGGTGCTCGATCAGCGCCGAAGTCATGCGGATGGGGCCCATCAGATTGGTGGTAATGGTCGACGCTAGCAATTCGTCATCCACTTGGCCGGCGGCAGTGTCCGGCAACATGATCCCGGCGTTATTGATCAGCACATTGAGTTGCGGGAATTCGTTGATCAACTGTTTCGCGACCGCGGTAATACTGGCTGGATCGGTGATATCCAGTTCGACCGCGTGCATGCCCGGGTTGGCTGCAACGACGGCTTCCAGATGGCCCTTGCGCCGACCTGAGATAATTACCTGGTTTCCCAGTTTGTGCAGTGCTTCGGCCAGCCCACGGCCGATGCCAGAGCCGCCGCCGGTAATGAAGATGGTGTTTTGAGTGAGTTTCATGGGTGAGTCCTCTGAGATTACAGAAATGCAAAGCGTGAACAATGAAGGGGAAATATCGGTTACTTGGCGGCGCGAATGATCAGGTCGGCGACAACCGCAGGTTTGGAAATCATTGAGCAATGGCCCGCATTGACATGGTCGCTGACGGCGCCAATCTTCTTCACCATCAGCTCTTGAAGTGCCGGTGCTATGGCGTTATCAAGGGTCGCCACCAGATACCAGCTGGGCTTGTCCTGCCAGGCGGCTTGAGTGAGTGGTGCGGTGAGTGCCGCTACAGCGGTCGGACGCTGGTTTTCAAACAGCTGACGCTTCTCCTGCGCACTCACATCCTGAGCAAAGCCTTCATGGACACCCTCGTAAGTGAGGCTCGACGAACCCGCCTGATCTATGCGGATCTCGGCACTCATCAGCGACGGCTCGGCCAATGCGGTCAGCCCCAAAGCTGATTCGCCAATGTCAGGGGTAAAGGCGTTGATATAGACGAGGCCCGCCACCTTGGCGTGAACACCTGCCTCGCTGATGACCGCACCGCCATAGGAATGGCCCACCAGCAACACCGGTCCTGGAGCGGCGGCGATGGCCTGGGACACGACGTCGGCATCTGCTGCCAGCGACGTCAGCGGCAGGTTGACCGTGGTCGTACTCAGGCCGGCGGCTTCGATCAAGGCGCGCGATTTGTTCCAGCTGGTGCTGTCGGCCCAGGCACCGTGTACAAGAATGACGTGTTCGATAGTGCTCATGCCTTCTCCTGATTTCGGGTAGACGGGCGGGTTGCCCGTGCTGTGAATTCAGGGTCTATGCTAGGCGCGAGCTAAGAAGCAGATGGGTCGAAATACCGACGTTTCGGGACATCTCACTGGCTGCAGGATTGGCATACTCTGCAGAGAGTGCAGCCAGCATTAAGGCAACTTTCTGCACAGTGATCACCCTTGGTTTGAATGATCATCAGCAGGTGGCTTTATCCCTTGTCGGTTGGGCCATCAGTTCAGGTTCATGAAGGTTACCGGCACCCATGAATAGCCTGTGTCTTCCTTGCGCAGGCGCCCAAAGCCAGGGAACGGCATATGAGCACCACCGACCAGGGTTTTGCCCTCTGCCAACTTCACGAAAAGGTCTTCGCGGGTCTTGATTGCGGTCGGTCCGTCAGCGTCGAACGCGATACCCACTTCGGGATGTGGCATTTGCACAGCGACGACGTGGGCAACGTCGCCCCAGATCAGCAGCGATTGGCCCTTGGACGAAACCCTGTAGCCCACATGCCCAGGCGTATGCCCCGGGATGGCAACGGGAGTAATGCCCGACACGATTTCATCCATGCCCTGCAATGGCTTCCATTTGCCAGCCGCCAGATAAGGCGCAGCAGCAGCCTGGGCAATCTGGAAGAATATTTTTGCGCCCTCCGGCGCTTTTTCCGCAATGTCCTTCGACAGCCAGAAGTCACTCTCGGTCTTCATCATGGAAATCTGTGCCTTCGAGAACACGCGCTGGCCTTTGGCGTCGTAGATTCCGCCAATGTGGTCGGCGTGCATATGGGTCAGCAACACCAGGTCGATTTGTGCGGGTTTGTAGCCAGCAGCCTTCAGGTTGTCAGTGAGCTTGCCAAGTGACGGCCCTCCCCAATGGCCTCCGGTGCCCGTGTCGATGAGGATGAGTTTTGAACCCGTATTAATGAGATAGCCCGTTACCGAACCAGACACCTTTTGCGGATCATCGAAAAACGATCGCAGCAGCAGCGACTGGATGAGGGCCGGGTCGCCGCTGAGTAGCGATGAATCAATACTGATGCCGCCATCGAAGAGGGCGGTGACCTCGAAATCGCCCATCATCATGCGATAGAAGCCCGGGACTTGCTTGTGTTGCATAGGCGCTGCGGCCTGAACCGGCTCGACTGCGAAAAGTCCTGCGCCGATAGCCAGCGTTACTGCAAAGACGGCGCGAGAAGCTAGCGTGGAGAGTTTCATTCCCATTCCTTTTCGTTGGTAGAGGAGCACTGCAAAGGGACGAAGCCAACCGGCAACTCCCACTAGCGACCTACGGTACTGGCTGTTGATTGTAGTGGTCAACTAATCCCGGACACGACGTTAAGTTTTTTCTCGGCCTGAGCCGGCGTTAGCCCGCCATTAAATTGATGAGGCCGTATCCAGTTGTAGCGATGCATCAAATAATGACTGATGTCTCGTTGTGCCTGCTGAACCGACATATAACCCACTGAAGGTATCCACTCGGTTTTCAAGCTGCGAAATACTCGCTCCATCGGCGAGTTGTCGTAGCAATTGCCCCGGCGACTCATGCTCTGGCTGATGCGGTACCGCCACAGACGCTGACGGAAGTGGCGACTTCCATATTGCGATCCCTGATCCGAATGAAACAGCAGCCCTTGAGGCTTCCCGCGTTGCTCATAGGCCATATCCAGTGCTTTGGTGACCAAGTCAGCATCCGGGTTTCCTGATAACGCCCAGCCCACTATCCGGCGAGCATAGAGATCCATAACCACGGCCAGGTAGTGCCATTTCCCTTGCGCCCAGATGTAGGTGATGTCACCGCACCAAACCTTGTTTGGCTCGGGAACATCGAATTTACGATTCAGTGTATTTGGAATGTCAGGCCGCTCGACCGTTGCTTTTTTGTAGGCATGCGAGCCAGGCTGCTTGCTGATCAACCCCAGTTCCCGCATCAAGCCTCGCACCTTGAAACGCCCGATCTGCTCGCCATCATCCTGCATCATCGACACGATACTTCGGCTGCCAGCAGCGTTTCGGCTCTGGGTGAACAGTTCGTTGACTCGACTGCGTAATCGAATTCTCTCAACGCCCGGAGAACGCCGCCTGAGGTGATGGGCGTAGTAAGTCGAACGGGTGATTTCGAACACCTCGCACAAGCAGTCAACAGGTTCATGGGCGCTTAGCTGATGGATCAGTGCGAACGCTCGAGATCTTCCGACATCAAGAGCGCGGTAGCCTTTTTTAATATCGATTTCTCTCGTTCAAGACGGGCGATTCGGGCTTCCAGTTCCTGGATCTTTTGCTGCTCTGGGGTGAGCGCCTTGCTTTGCGGGGTGACGCCTGTGCGTTCCTGCAGAAGCTGACTGACCCAACGGCGCAGGGCCGACTCGCCAATGCCGAGTGAACGACTGGCTTCGATGCAGCTGTAATTTTGTTTGAGTACGAGGTCAGCAGCCTCGCGTTTGAATTCAGCGGAAAAGACACGACGTTGCTTGGTCATCTGACACCTCGATATGGCGAGCATTCTCGCCTAAATGAGTGTCCGGTTTCATTAGACCACTACAGATCTTAGTTCAGCATTCGAGAGGTCGTATTAAAAACGCGGCCAACGCCAACGCCTCGCTCCCTATTACTTCCCTTTCCAATTTCCCCGCCCGCCTCTACTCTGCCTTAACCCTTTCCCAGCACCGAGCACACCTCAAATGATGGACAGCCTCAGCGGCATCACGGCCTTCATTCAAGTCGCCGAAACCCGCAGCTTTACCGAAGCCGGTCGCTTGCTGGAGATCTCCTCCTCCGCCGTAGGCAAGAGCGTGGCGCGCATGGAAGAACGCCTGGGGGTGCGGCTGTTCCATCGCAGCACCCGCAGTGTCACCCTGACCACCGAAGGCGAGCTGTTCCTGGACCGCTGCAAACGCATCCTCAGCGAAGTGGAAGCGGCAGAAATGGAATTGCTGGAATTGTCCGCCACCCCGCGCGGCAAGGTGCGCATCAGCGTGCCGATCCAGAACGTGTTGATCATGCCGGTACTGGCCGGGTTCATGCGTGCCTACCCGGACATCGAGCTGGACGTGGACATGTCCGACCGCATGGTGGACGTGATCGAGGAAGGGTTCGACGCGGTGATCCGCACGGGCGCGCCGCAGGATTCGCGGCTGATGGCGCGCAAGCTGGGGGGGTTATCAATTGCAGTTGGTGGCGTCGCCAGCGTATCTGGAGCGTCATGGTGATCCGACACACCCGGACGATTTGATCCGCCACGTGTGCCTGCTGCACAAGTTTCCGGCCACCGGGATGATCGAGCGTTGGCCGCTGCGCGTCGACGATACGCACATCGAGCCGAACCTGACGCGGGCGTTGACCTGCACCACGATGGATCCGCTGACGTACCTGGCGATCGATGGGGTGGGGATTGCCTGCCTACCGGATTTTTCAATCCGTCAGCCGTTGGCCGATGGCAGGTTGAAAGTGGTGTTGGCGGACTACACCGACCACACCGGCAACCTGTGGATGCTCTGGCCTGCGTCGAAGCAGACCGCACCAAGGTTGCGAGTGTTGATCGATTTTTTCAAAGACAACATCTTGAAGGTTTGAATCAGCGTTGCAGTGCCTCGGCAATCGGCGCTTTGCCGAGACCGAAACTGAGCATCACCGCCAAACCGAGCACACCGATGGCGGCGCCCAGCCACAACGCTGAAGACACGCCGGCGTGATCAACCATCAAGCCGCCAAACAGCGAACCCGAAGCAATCGCCACCTGAAACGTGGTCACCAACATGGCGGAACTGGCTTCCGGCAATTGCGGCGACGTCAGTTGCATCCAGCTGCTCACACCCAGCGGAATTGCGCCGTAGGCAACACCCCACACCAGCACCGCCAACGTCACGCCCCAACCCTGCAACCCGGGCAAGGCCAATTGCGCAATCACCATCAGCAACACCACGGCGCCCAGCGACGCACGCAGGTGCGTGGTGATGCTCCCGGCCATGGCGAAGTTCGCCAACATGCCGACCAGGCCAAAGCCCAACAGAATCGCAGTGATCGCACTCGGCGAGAAACCCGCGTCATGCCCAAGGAACGGCGCAATGTAGGTGTACGCCGTGAAATGCGCCGCCACTACCGTACCGAGCAACAGCATGCTGCGGCGGGCATTGCTGCGTGATACAAATGCCACGAGCGCGCGCCACTTCAAGCCTTCACTGGAAGGCAATGACGGCAAGGTCAACGCTTGCGCAATCAGCGCCAGCAGCGCGAGCCCTGCGGTCACGGCAAACGACATCCGCCACGAAAACAGCGTGCTGACAAACGTACCAAACGGCACACCGAACACCGTCGCCAAGGTAATCCCGGCAAAGATCAGTGCCGTCGCTTTCGCCGCTTTTGACTCGCTGACCAACCGCCCGGCCGCCGCAATCGCCACCGCCCAGAAACCACCCAGCGCCACCCCCAACAAGCCGCGCCCCAACAACATGATCGGCAATGACGGTGCCACCGCCGAAACGACGTTGGACGCCACCAGCAACAGGGTCAACAGCAGCAAGAGGTGTCGCCGATTCATGCGCCCCGCGCCCAGCATGATCGCCGGCGCCGACACTGCCGCTACCATGCCCGGCACAGTCACCATTAACCCGGCCATACCATCGGTGATGCCCAGGCTATTGGCAATTTGCGGCAGGACGCCGACAGGCAGGTATTCGGTGGTGACAAAGGCAAAAGCGCCCAGGGCCACCGCGTACACCGACAGCCAGTCGCGCCAGGAGGACGGCTCAGCTGGCGCGAGCGCAGCGGTGGCCGGTGATGCAGACAGATCGTTCATGGCAAAGCTCCACAGTAATGAGTGGCGCCATGCTAGGTATCTGATCACTGCGGAAAAACAGTGCGCAGCTCCGATCACTGCGGATCAATCGTTCCGCAATCGAACAGGCGTGCCGCCATTAGCGCCTTTCCTGTCCGCAGTGTTCGGCCCTTTGGCCGGTTTTTCCGCAGGGCTGCGCTCCCTAGACTTCACCTCGTCAGCCAAACCCTACGAGGACATTCCCATGACAACTGCACACTCCCCTATTCGCGTCGGCATCATCGGCGTTGGCAACTGGGCTCGCCACGGCCACCTGCGCGTGCTTAATCTGCTGCCGCAATATCACCTGCAAGCGGTGTACAGCGAACGCCGTGAACGCGCCGAAGCCGCGGCCAGCGAGTACGCCATCAGCCAGGTCGCCGACTCTGTCGACGCGTTAGTCAATAACCCTGAAGTCGATCTGGTCGTGGTGCTCAACACCGCCCCGCAACACGAAAAAACCGTGCGTGCCGCCATCGCTGCCGGCAAAGACGTCTACTGCGAATGGCCGTTGACCACCACCACCGCAGACTCCGAACAATTGCTGCACCTGGCCAAAGACGCCGGCGTGCGTCACATCGTCGGCCTGCAACGCCGCCACGCGCCGCACAACCGCTACCTGCAAGACCTGCTGCAACAAGGCTACGTCGGCAAGGTGCGGTCCGTGCGGATGCACGTCAGCATGAATTACTTCCAGGCCTTGCGCCCCAACGCCCTGCGCTGGACCGCCCCCGAGGAAAACTTCTCCAGCGTCATTGCCATCTACGCCGGACACTTCCTCGACATGCTCTTCACCGCCACCGGCTGGCCAGTGAGCGTCTCGGGGCTGATGGTCAACCAGTTCCCGAAAGTGACCATCAAGGAAACCGGCGAAGTGCTGGACAGCACCGCCCCCGACCAGCTCGTGCTCAGCGGCATGCTCGAAGACGGCGCCGTCATTTCGATCCACATCGAAGGCGGCAAACGCAACGGCTCGGGTGTGCAGATCGACATCACCGGCGACCAGGGGGATCTGAAAATCACCAACCGTTCGGCGTTTGGCGATGTCGGCGACGACTATGTCGTCGAGGGCGCGCATGGCGATAACCTGACGCTGGAAGTGTTGCCCGTGCCTGAGAATTATCAGCGCCTGCCGGCCTCGTCATTGCCGTCAGCCGTGCTTGAACTGGCAGAGCTCTATCACGTGTATGCGCAGGATGTTGCCGAAGGCACCCATGCGGCGGCGACGTTCAACGATGCATTGCGCCTGCATCAGTTGCTGGATGCGGCAAAGAGCGGGACTCAAACTCCCCTGAAACGGATCGTGTGACGACTCATGCTTGTGAAACCCCTCGATATTGAACTATCGAGTATGAAACCTCGTTGGCGCAGCCGGGGCGGACACATGCCCGCCCCGAAGCGCCATTTAATCTCAGAGGCCATAATTGGATCGTCGCAGCCCGCCCTTTTACTCAATTGAATCCGGGAAACGTGCGCCGAACATCGGTAGGCCGCTGGCAGAACTGACTGTGGTCGCCTCGTCCTGGAGCACGTCCCAGTGTTCGACCAGAATGCCATTTTCGAGACGCACAATGTCTACTGCGATGAGCGCAGTCGGACTACCGTTTCCAGAGAAACGGCCATGAACCATCACTTTGTCATCCTCTGCCATTATGACGCTGGGTTCATACATCAGTGTATTGGGCAGACTTTTGATCAAGTCAAATAAACCCTGCCGTCCTGGAGGGATAAGCGCACTGTGCTGAATATAGTCCGCAGACCAATACTCCTCGGCTGCATCGTAGTCACGTTGATTAAATAAAGCATCGAAAGCTTTAAGTACGATAGATTTGTTTTTTACTTCAAGATTCATAGTTGCTCCTGATTGTATGTTGAGCTTGGGGAAATAGAACGCAGGCCATGCGAGTCCTAATGGACAGTTAAAACGACAGGGTTGGCCTCTAGAGCGCTTTCAAATTCCGTCAAGTCCGGTTGTGAAAGAGCGAACAAAGGACAACGCATCAGAGTTCCGCACGCTGTAGGCAATACATCCTAGTCCTGAGGATTTAACCGTATAAGCCGAAAAACCGACATTTCATGCCAAACCGTTCACTCTGACCGAGGACTTTCTATACACAAGTCGTCGTTGTTAAGCATGAGGAGCAACGGTAGATCTGAGTCCACGGCAGGCGCTTAGCCGCCTTTCATAGCTTACGAGTATTGGTTAAAGGCTTCCTCGTGATCGTGCGCGTGTACGAAACGACAAAGGCGTTGTTCAAAAACGCTTGAAATCTCGATGATTTGCAGAAACAAAAACGGGGGAGATCATACTGCGACATTTCCGCGTTCATAGCCCGCTATCGGACGACCTTTGCTGCCAGCCAAGGGTCGATTTTTCAGGACTTCGCGACAAGCAGGAAATCGGCCATAAGCAGCCATTCGCGAAGGGCAGCTATGGGTCGATACCGGCCGCTGCTTCCTGCCTCCCCTACCAGGTGTCCGAAAACGATCGTTTTCGGACACCTGAGCTTACGATCTACGCAATGTAGGGAAATAGAATTTCGGCCAGTGTCCGCAATCCAAAGCACCTTTACGGACGGGATAGATGAACGCCTCCGGGTACCATCGGGCCTTCATATGTTGTGGGGTGTAGTGGTCGGATTTCCAAATGACCGGCAAGCCGATCGGTCGAAAGGCTCGAATGGAGAAAGGCTGTCGTGAGCGGTGAACATGTAGAACACCGCCCTGCCAGCCCTTATGAAGCTTCCAATTCCGCGAATTGATTTATACGTACCGAGCCATCGGGAAATCTGGCTGTCACTTCCAATTCACCTCCCATGGCCTGCACAAAACGGCGAAGCGAGCTGATATACATATCAGCCCTTTTTTCCATTTTGGCGACGCTTCCTTGGCTGACGTGCAGTGTCTGCGCAAGTGACTCCTGGGACAGGAGACGTGCCCTGCGGATTTCCGACAGATCCATTTCTTTAAGCAGAGCAGCGGTTTTCTCAAGGACACGCGCTTGAGCTTCCGCAGACATTTTATCGTTCAAGGACGAAAAAGATTTTCTACCTGCCATTTTCATTCCCTCTGTTCGCTTTTCAACTCTTGGAGGTGGCTGTCATACAGGGTATCGGCCACCGGGATCATTTTTTCGTAGAAGCGATCGTCGCCAGTTTTGTCGCCACCGATGAGAAGAATCGCTGATCGAGTAGGATCGAATGCATAAAAAACTCTGATGGGCTTGCCGCCGCTTTGGATTCTGAGTTCGCGCATATGCTCATGTTTCGAGCCGTTGATACCGCTGCTGTACGGAAAAGGCAGTTGGGGGCCCTTTTTTATCAGCAGATTGACGTAAGCATTGACGTCCTCTTGAACTGGATCAAGCAGCTCATCCCACCAGCTTTCAAATTCGTCTGTGTATTCAACGTTCCATTCCATAGAGTGAATAGTATTCCGTGGAGTGAATGTTTACAAGCAATTCCTTGCGTTTGCTTGCGGTTCGAGTAGGCCCGCTAGCTTGGTAGTGACGAGAATGGCTATCAACTGAAAGCACCTAGAAAGGGATGTGGCTTGTAGCGTCGATATTCCGTGTGGGATGGGGCCGGGAAAAGTACTCGAGGTGGTGCTGAAAACCCAAGCTTTGGACAATGGTCAGACCCTGATGCGCTCTACCTCACTCAAGCTGATTTCATCGCTGCGTCGGTCATACAGCTGCGTCGTGCGGGTCGAAGAGTGATTCGCCATGGCTGCCGCGCTTTCCAATGTTCCGCCATTCTTCAGATAAGCTGTTATGCCTGTGGCTCGAAAGGTGTGATTGCCAATGCGGGTATCAATGCCGGCAGCAGCGGCACGACGGCGCACCATCAGGTAGGCGCTTGGCTGGGGGAGGGCGGTCCTGCTCAATTGCTTGGTGCCTCGTGCTATCGTCCTGAACAAAGGTCCTTTGCCGTCCAAGTCGATACCAGTCTCCACCAGATAGGTGTGCAGATACTCTTCCAGGGAGTGATGGCACGGCATCGTGTGTTGCTTACCACCTTTCTCCCGCAACCGAACCCACAGCCGGCGGTTCTGCGTATAGACGTCATCAACCTTCATAGCCAGCGCAGCACCAATGCGTGCAAACGAGAAAACCATCAGCCCTATCAATGCTCGGTCGCGCAGGCCAGCAGGCGTGCTGATATCGATGCTATCGAGCAACTGACGGGCCTCGCTTGGATCGAGCACCGGGGTTTTACCCGTTCGGCTGGTATGGCTAGGCCCGCGGACAGACGCGGCCGGGTTATGCGGCACGACCTGGCCGACAACCAACCAATCAAACAAATGACGTAGGGCTGCGAGACGTTGCTTTACGGAAGGCACGGACAGCCGCTGCAGCTGCAGCTCGATCCAGGTCGACACATGCAGCGGGGTGATGGCAGACAAGCCAGGCACACCGACTGCGGCGCACCAGGTTAGAAACTCGTCCGCTGCTCGGGCATAGGCGCGTCGTGTGTTGGGATTGCGGATATTAGCCGTGAAGAATTCCAGAAAGCGCACCCCTGCGCGCTCACCGGCCTGACCGACCAGCACCGGTACCGGCATCGACCCCGAAGACAGCACAAGACCGTTCATGGCAGCTCGATCCCCAGCTTCTCCTTGAGCACTTCCTTGCCGTAGGCCTTCCCGAGCTCCAGCAAGACGCCGAGCCCTGCGACACCCGCCTTTTCGGCCCCGGCTTTGGTACGCCGCCAGACTTCGCCGTCACGAACGGTATCGAGAAATTCATGACCTTTATAGGTCAGGCGCATAGGCGTCCAGTTGAAACGGCTTATGCCGCCGGTATCAAGAGCGACCAACAGATCCGCTTCTGCCAGAAGCATTACGTGATAGGCCACCATCTCTGCAGAGTGTCCGGGTACATCTAGCGTTATGAGCCCTTCAGGTTCGTCATAAGCCTCAACGGCCAGCAGGATCTCGCGCACCAGGTCTTTGTCGAGCTTCATCGAACGTTCTCCGGGATATGTATGATAAAGGACATTATCATACATAGAGCAGATCAGGGCTGGCTGTGGTGGGGGGCAATAGAGAAAACGGAAAAAATCGTACGCTAAGGCCAAGCGTGTTTTGCTAATGAACTGTGCTAGCAGACAAAACCAGCGGCTAGCACAACAT
>LNAP01002689.1_pt1 | contig 17518 bp, 18 predicted proteins | sample 602601 | NCBI WGS metagenome assembly LNAP01 (sample SAMN02440304, study PRJNA202911) | soil metagenome | biome: Subtropical and temperate rainforests or woodlands; isolation source: soil samples (1 kg each in a 20% v/v slurry with milli Q water) were... ... | reverse complement strand
CCGACCATATCGCCTTGCCGATCGAGTTGCCGAAAGAAGTGGCAGCCGCTGAAGGGGGAGGCGCCGGAGGAACACTTCAGGCGGGTGGCTGAGCAGTGGCGCACGTTGGGGCAAGCATGAGTAACCAGGCGTGTGGAGTTCTGCTGGTGCTGGGTATGGCCTGGACATCGGGGTGTGCGGTGGTGCCCGTTGATCGCTTTACCTTGGAGGTGGATTTGCCAGCCAATTTTCGCGTTAAAAGCGCCGCTAACTACAGCCCCGCAGCAGGTGAACGTTGCACCTTGCCTTGGCGTCGAGGCAAAAGGCCCGAGCGGAAGATTTTTAGTGTTCCCTACAGCCCGGTAGCCAGCCGCGTGACCCAGGCGCTGCCCCTGACTGAAACAGTCGAGGGCTGCCCGTTGGTATTGCGCAGCGTGGAGTTTGATTTTTATGCGCGGTGGGGCGCGCGCGATACGGATGTTGGCGGAGATATTGCGGCTATCCATATTCAGGATCGTTTAGACGCGGATGGGCCGGGGAGGCCTGAGTCGGGGGGGCTGGAGTTGCAAGCACGATGCAGGTGGTTCTTTCGCACAGTGGGGCCGGTGCATGCGATCAGGAAAATTCTCATGTGCAGATCAGTGGATGCAAATGGGCTTTCAGGTAAAGCGTCGGCAGGCGGCGCTGTGCAACGAGATCGACTGGCGGGGCAAAAACTCAGGCTGGTGTTGAACCTGTCTGACGAAGAGCTACCTGCCTTTGACGATAACTGGGTAGCTGTTCCAAACGGCTGGAGGCGGTGCCGGGGTGAGAGTTTCGAAGATATGTTCGCGTACTGCCGGGGCAATACGACCGACTTCAAGCCTATAAAAATGCCTGATGGACGTATCTGTGATGTTTATCCAACGTGCAACTAACAGGGAGTGAAGTCATGGAGTTGGAGGCATGGAAGCAGGAGTTTTTCAGTGACAAGATGCCGGCGTGCCCACGGCGAGGGCACTGGGTGAGTTTTTGTTTGGTCGATGAAACCGGCAATGGCAAGAATTATGGGGGGCTGCCGTACTCGTTCCATGACAGTGCCGGGCAACAATACAGCGGTAGATTGAATGGAGAGGGCTTCGCCAAAATAACGGATTTTTACTGTGGTCCTGTGGTGCTTACGTTGGATGAGCCCTATACCGGGACAGAAGTACCGTATCACCGACTGACGACGCGCCTGACTTACAAGCTACCCATCACCGAACTTCAGGTTCGCGCCGAACGAAGCGAGTTTTCTACCGGGGATGGCCAGCGTCTCGAGGGCAACCCAGCAAGACGACAAGCCGATCGGTTCTACCAGGTCGAAGTGCGCGATCTGGTTCGCCATGTTGCCCACCTGCCACCGCTGGCGCCACGGTCTCACGGCCCCCAGCCACATGCCCTGAAAATGATGGCCGACCTTGGGTTTGGCCCACCCCAGCCCGAGTTGTCGGGCGTGGTGCTGTTCCCCAACCAGCACACGGCGCTGGAAGTCCGACCCTTGCGGGCACTGCGCCCGATGCTGTCGAAGGACGACGAATTCTGTGCCTTGAATCTGTACCAACTGGCATTGATGGCGACCTTGAGTTACTGCCGTTTTGGCCAGGAGCCGGCCACTCACCCGCAAGATGAAGTCCATTTTCCTCTGGACCCCAGCATCGGCCATCTATTTGCTGAAAAACTCGCGGGGTATCAGCAGGCCTGGAGGGTTGATGCCGAGCAAGTCCGGCGTTTTTACCCGCTGTATGAGGATGTCCCATACTCGCGGCGTTTCGAGATCCTGCCCTTCGACCCTCAGTTGTATCCGCAGAACAGTCCGCAGCTGGAGGCGAGGCAGGAGCATCCGGCGCGCCTGCATTTTTTCGATGACGAAGAGCAGGGTACCGATACCCAGGCCTTTATCAGCCATCACGATGAAGTGGTACTGATTGCGGTGCGGGGCACGGCCAGTGCGGCGGATGGCCTGCGTGACGCGAATGCCCACCAGGTACCTTTCGCGGACGGCATCGGTAAGGTCCATGAAGGCTTTTACCAGGCGTACCGTGCCCTGCGTGACTTTGTATTGCGCTATCTGGATCAGTTCTACAGCGGCCAACGCATCGTGATTTGTGGCCACAGCCTGGGTGGGGCCATCGCTTTGTTGCTGGCCGAGGGACTGCGCCGGGTCAAGGATGCCGACTACAACGTGTTGCTGTACACCTACGGTGCCCCGCGCGCCGCCGATGTTGAATTCACAGGGGGAGCGGCTGCCCTGGTCCACCATCGTATCGTCAACCACAATGATCCGGTCCCCAGCGTGCCGGCGACCTGGATGAACACCACGGCCAAGCTATGGGTGCCGGGCGCTGTGACCTTATTCGGCGCGCCCGCGCCGGGAGGCCTGTTGTTTGCTGCGGGGCTGGTGCGGCTCGGTGGCCAGCCCTATCGGCATCACGGCGAGCAGCAACACTTCATGCCGATCATCCTGGCGGACGGCACACAGTCCTCGGTGCTGTGGCAGCCCGGTTGTGCGTCGGTGCAGGAGGCGGCGTGTAATCGCGCTTTGCGTTTGCACGGTGATATGCCCGATCGTGACAACCTGCTCAAGCAACTGTTCCAGGCCAGCCAGCACTTCATGGTTGCCAGCTACGTGCCGGCGGCGTGGGCCACGTTACGCCGCTGGCAACAGACACTGGATACCCGCGGCTCCCTGGTGACGGCACGGGAATACGCATTGATCGACCACGCGCTGAGCACCCTGCGCCGACAACTGCAGGACAAACGGCTTGAGCTGCACCGTCGCAGCCCGGCGAACGGACGCGGCCATGAGCATTACGATGCCTTGACCGCTGAAATCGACCGATTGCAAACCAGTCGCCAGCGTCTGGAAAGCCTGCGCTGGCGCCGTGTGGAAGGGCGCGATGTATACGGCAGTCACGCTTCATCCTCAAACCTGCAACCCAGCCTGGCTCGTTGGTTCAGCCACCCGGAAAACCATGAGTTGCCCCAGGTGGCAAGCATCCCGCCGGCCTTCGAGGGCGATCGGGACAAGGGCCAGACACTGGACCTGGACTCGATCGTTTAGCCTCGCGGGTTACAAAAATGTCACCTGCGCTGGCTGGCGTTTCATCAACACTTTGCCGTTGCGGATCGAATACAGCGCCAGGCCCTGGCTGCGAATGACTTCATAGTCGCTGTTTGCCGACAGGATCAGCAGGTTCGCCGGTCGCCCGGGCTCCAGGCCGTAGCGGTCGCCCAGGGCCATGGCTTTGGCGCTGTTGTCGGTGACCAGGTCCAAGGCCCTTTGCAGGTTGCTGTAGCCGAGCATATGGCAGATATGCAGCCCGGCCTCGAGCACCCGCAGGATGTTGCCGTTGCCCAGTGGGTACCAGGGATCGACGATGGAGTCCTGGCCAAAGCAGACGTTCATGCCGGCCTCCAACAGTTCGTTGACCCGGGTCACACCCCGGCGTTTCGGGAAGTTGTCGAAGCGGCCTTGCAGGTGAATGCTTTCGGTGGGGCAGGAAACAAAACTGATGCCCGAGTGGCCCAGCAGGCGGAACAGCTTGGCGCAGTAGGCATTGTCGTAGGAACCCATGGCCGTGGTGTGGCTGGCGGTGACCCGGCTGCCCATATCGCGACTGCGGGCTTCTTCGGCCAGCACTTCGAGGAAGCGCGAGTGCGGGTCGTCGGTTTCATCGCAATGCACGTCGACCAGGCAACCCGTGCGTTCGGCCAGGTCCATAAGGAACTTGACCGAGCTGACCCCTTGGTCGCGGGTGTACTCGAAATGGGGAATACCGCCCACCACATCGGCGCCCAGGCGAATGGCTTCTTCCATCAGTTCGCGGCCATTGCGGTAGGACTCGATGCCTTCCTGGGGAAACGCCACGATCTGCAGGTCGATCAGGTGGCCGCTCTCCTGGCGGACTTCGAGCATGGCCTTGAGTGCGGTCAAGTCCGGGTCGGTGACGTCCACGTGGGTGCGCACATGCTGGATACCATGGGCCGCCAGGGCCTGGATGGTCTGCTTGGCGCGGGTCTTGGTGTCCTCCTGGGTGATGGTGGCCTTGCGCTCGCCCCAGCATTCGATCCCTTCAAACAGCGTCCCGCTCATATTCCAGCGCGGCTCGCCGGCGGTGAGGGTGGCGTCGAGGTGGATATGCGGCTCGACAAATGGCGGTACCACCAGGTTGCCAGCGGCGTCCAAGTCGTCTGGCCCCAGGGTCGGCGCGGCGGTTTGTGGGGTAATGCTGGCGATCCGGCCATGTTCCAGGTGCAGATCATGCAGGCCTTCACGGTTGCGCAGGCGGGCGTTGATGATATGCATGGGCAAGTTCCTCTTGGGCAAAAAGCAATCAGGCAGACAGCCGCCAGATCATCAGCGCGACGCCGATGTCCAGACGGTCATTGGGGTTGTCCAGCGACAGCCCGCACAGGGCCTCGATGCGCTGGACGCGATGGGTCAGGGTGTTGCGGTGGACCGCCAACCGCAGGGCAGCAGCCACAAGGTTACCATTGTCCAGGAACCACGCTTGCAGGGTCGGCATCAGGCTCGGGCCGTGACGTTGATCATGGCGCAGCAGGGGCCCCAGGCGTTCCTGGAGAAACTGGTCGAGCAACCCGCGATCGCGCACCGCGCTCAGTAGCTTCAGCACCCCGAGTTCATCGTAGACACAGATACCGGCATGTTCACCAAAGCGCCGGGCGACCGCCAGCGCCTGGCGCGCTTCATCCAGGGCCTGGGCCAGGCCGGCTGGCGGATGTTTTGCCGCGCTCAAGCCGATGCACAGCTTCAGCGGGGCCAGGCGCAGGTTCAGGGGCTTGAGCCAGTTTGCCAGGCGTTGCCGGTTGTCACCGGCGGGCAGCAGCAAGGTCCACTGCCCAGCCCTGCCGAGCACGGGCAGACGCGAAGGATGCTCGGCGGCGAACTGGCGCAATCGGCGAGTAATGCCATCGTGCTGGCGGGCCAACTGAGCTTCGGCGTCCGCGGCCACGGTTTGCGCAAATAGCGCCTCGCCACCGTCCAGTTGCAACTGCACCACCTGCCAATCCCCGTCCAGCGGCATGCCCAGCTGGCTGGCGCGATGCAGCAGCAGGTCGAGGGACTGATAGTCGCCCGCCAACAGGCGCTCCAGCACCTCATGCCGTGAGCGTCCGAGTTGCTCGGCCTCGATCAGCGCGGAGCCGATGGCCTGGGTCACCAGGACCATCTTCAGGGAATAAGGCTGTTCGATCAGCGGCATGCCGACGGCGTCGGCAGCTTCCAGCAGTCCAGGGGGGATTGCCTGGATGTAAGCCGGCCCGGTCAGGATTACCAGGCCGGCGACTTGCCGCGCGCAGGCTTCGTCGAGCAAGCGCAAAAGGTTGGCCTCGTCACGGGGATGGTTGATGCCGGTGACGAACACCAGTTCGCCGCCCAGCACCCACTCGGCAATACCGCTGTTCTCGGCTACATAAGGCCAGCGCACGCCATTATCCAGGCCTGCGCTACCCGCCCGCAGGCTCATGCACTCCAGCCCCGGCAGGGCCAGTACATCCGCCACCGTCAGGCTCATGCCTGGGCGTCAGCCGATGGCACCCGCACCCGCAGGACGGCGGTGAGCGCGATGTAGGTAGCGGCCGCAGCGATAATCCCCACCAGTGGCGCGACCCACGGTGAGCTGAAGGCCAGCACCGTACCCACGGCATAGGCAATCAGCCCCGGCCAATTGAAGGCCGGCAAGCGCACATCTGCCAGCCGTGGATAGTGGCCGCGGTAGCGATAGAAAAAGTCGGCCATGATCACCCCGCCAATCGGTGGGATCACTGTGCCCAGCAAAATCAGGTAGGGCACCAGCATGTCGTACATACCCAGCAAGGCAAGCAGGGTGCCTATCACCGCGCCGACCAGGGTCACGGTCTTGCGGCGCCTGGTGCGCAGCAGGTTGCAGCCGGCGACGGCAAAGTTGTAGATGGTGTTGTCCTGGGTACTCCAGATATTGAGCAGCAGCATGGCCATCGCCGCCATGGCGAAACCTTGCAGCAGCAACACCTCCACCACATCCGGTTGCTGATAGACGATGGCGCCGTAGGCACCGATCAGCACCATCAGGCCGTTGCCGACAAAAAAGCCGATCAGGCTGGCCAGCACCGCCACCTTGGCCGAGCGGGAAAAGCGCGTCCAGTTGGTGGCCTGGGTGGCACCGCTGACAAAGGTGCCAAACACCAGGGTAATGGCCGTGGACAAATCCAACTCACTGCTGGGCACCACGGCGAGCAAACCTTCCAGCCCGCCGACTTTTACCGTGGCCACCCACATCGACAGCAACAACAGCAGGCCCATGGCCGGGACTGCAATGTAAGAGAGAATTTCCAGCCCCCGATAGCCCACGTAGGCCGTGGCGCAGAACGCCAGGCCGAACAACACCATCAGTGCCAGTACGCTGCCCTGGCTCAACTCGAAATACTTGCCCAGCACCACGGCCGCCGTGGCGGTGCCCCAGGCGTACCAGCCAATCTGGGTGAAACCCAGGATCAGGTCACTCAACTTGCTGCCCACTTCACCAAAGCAGAAGCGCCCCATCAGCACCGAGTTCAAGCCGCTCTTGAAGGCGATGTACCCCAGGCCTGCGGCGTAGATACCCAACAGCAGGTTACCCAGGGCCACGACCCCGAGCATCTGGGTAAAACTGAAGGCCACCCCCAGCTTGCCGCCGGCGAACATGGTCGCGGTAAAAAAGGTGAAGCCCAGCAACACCATGGCCGTGGAGCCAAGGCCCTTGCGTGCATGCATGGGCACTTCGCTGAGAGGGTAATCGTTGCCCGGTTCGTTCTGCGTCATGTGCCGTTCCCCTGTGAGTGACCCAGGGCCTGTTGCAGCGCCCGTGCCAACTGCCGGGCAGTGATGGGTGCACGGTGAGCACTGTGCAGGTTGCACAATATTTGGGGGTGGGTAGGGCAGGGAGGCGGAATGGCTTGTGGATTGTGCCCAGCCCGGCACTAAAGTGGTGCGGCGGTGATACAAATGGGATCACCGGTCCAGGGTGTCAGTCGAACAGGGTCTGGGTGATTTCCCCGCGGTGAAAGGCGAAGGCTGCTTCAAGATCACTTTCGATGGTGCGGCCGCGTGACAGGGGCGGCAGGTTGTCGAGGCTGAAGAAGCCGACGTCGGTGGTTTCAAAGCCTGCCACGGGGGCGGCCTGGTCGGTGCGTTCGCAAAGGAAGTACAACTTGTAGAAGTCGCGTACGTCAGGCCGATACAGGCCCTTGGCTTTGTGGGTCACGCTGTACAGCGCCCGTGCGGTAACGCTCAACCCGGCCTCTTCGCGAAGTTCCTTGATGATGTTTTCCGCAGCGGATAACCCGATATCGGCGTAGCCACCCGGCAACGCCCAGCAGCCATCCGTTGCTTCGCGCACCAGCAGGATTCGGTCGCCTTCGATCAGCGCGCCACGTACATCAATCATCGGCGTTGAGTAACGCTGGGCGAAGTCCGAAACCAGGCCGGTAATGCGCTCCAGAGGAACTTGCCCCAACTGCGCGAGCATGCTGTGGGCAATATGGGCGATCTCTTCCAGGCGTTCGCGCTCGAAGTCATCCGTGCAAAAGTGCAGCCCGGTAGAGGCCAGTGCCTGCAAACGCTTGGCCTGTGCCAGCCAGGTGGATTCCATGGTGTGGTTCCTTGGTTTGCTTCAAAACCTGGTTTTATTCGCTGCTATCGTCGAGGGCAAGCCAGGGATGGAGCAATCCATGGCTAGGGAGGTGTCCCCTCGGTTTTGTAGAGGTGCTTTATTCACCGCGATAAATACAGCCACTGGTGCAGGTCTCATGGATACGAATGGCGCTGAGTTCCGGCAACAACGGCTTCAGCTCATTCCAGATCCACTTGGCCAGTACTTCGCTGGTAGGGTTTTCCAGGCCGGGGATGTCGTTGAGGTAGTTGTGGTCGAGGCGCTCATAGAGCGGCTTGAAAATCGCCTTGATCTCCGAGAAATCACGGATCCAGCCGGTATGCGGATCGAGGTCGCCGCTCAGGTGGATGGCCACCTTGAAGGAGTGGCCGTGCAGGCGCCCGCACTTGTGGCCTTCGGGGACGTGGGGCAGGCGGTGGGCGGACTCGAATGTAAACTCTTTGAAAATTTCCACGGTATGACCTGTAAGGCAGGAGTTTCTAGGGCTGTGTGCGATTGTCAGTGTGGGGTGAGCGCTTTATGGGCCCAGGTGACCGACTTGGCGCGCATTCTAACCTGTTTTATCGGGCAACCAGGCGGCGTGCGTAAAGCGCTGTTACTCCTGGGACCATAACGTTGTACTGACCTTGACCCCATCCCCACACGGCAATGAGCGCTGCGACCCTCGGCGCTCCAGTTCGGCATACGCACGGGCACACTGCACCTGGCTTTGGGCAGCGGCGTTATCAATGCTGATATTGCCGGTGGTTTCAGACACCAGGTTGCCGTTTTTCTCCAGCCGGATCAGTGGCCGTTCGGGCTGCATTTCAAAGCGACTTTTCGTCGGTTCGGTACTCAGTGCCAGGTCGGTGGGGGCTGCCGGCAACTGATCTTCGGTGACGCCATAGCGCGTGAGAAGCGAGAGATTGGGCAAGTCCTGCGCGCTTGCCTGGCCTGCCGCCAGAAGCAGGAACATGCCAAGGCTGTACATTTTTTTGCGATTAGAATGCATGGTTGTATCTTTCCAAAGTTGTTTCCTGGTGGGCTGGATTGAAGAACAACTTATTATTATCGCAACCACGTTTAGGGCAGGGTGTATCCAGCCAGAAAGAAGAGCCGTGGCGGTTACCGAACTGCGTACCTGGTTCATAAACCTTGAACGAGGAAGGGCTGAAACTGGTGTTACTGCAACCAGTAATCAGGGCGGTAGTGACGAGGCCCAGGAACTTTATGGGTTTCATAAGGGGGAGGTCCGCGTTGAATTTATCAGTGTTTTACAGGGTTGCCCGCAAGCCAGGCAGCTCATTGCAGGGCTAGGCTTCTTCGCTCTCGAACTCCAGCAAGTCGCCTGGCTGGCAATCCAGGGCGATACATAGCTTGTTCAGGGTTTCGAGTTTAACGCCTTTGATCTTTCCGTTTTTCAATAGCGATAGATTGGCTTCGGTAATCCCAATGGCATCTGCCAGTTGGTTGGAGCGAATCTTCTTCTTCGCCATCATGACGTCCAATCGAATAATGATTGTCATGGGTTAGATGATGCTTTTGTTTTCATCGTCGATAACTTTTGATTCGGCCACTGTTAATGAGAATGCACACAGAAAGATGCCTTGTATGATCGCATACATAGCGCCGGATGATACACCCACGGTAAGGGTGAACGTACGCTCGCCGGGCGCTACGCCAATTTTCGGAAAAATAAGGCCTGGTGGCTCAGAGCGCAATCAAGCGCTCACCCAATCGGCCACTATCGGCCAGTTCAAGGAACTCATCGCCCAGCCGCTGGCTTTCACTCATCGCGGTTTGCCAGTACTGGTTGCGTCGCGCGTCATCCCCCATAAAGCGCTTGAAGTCGCTGCGATCCGGCAATTTGCCGTGGGGCAGTTGGGCCAGGTAGTCCCGTGAGGGGGCCACCAGCAACACATCCTGCAGACCCTGTGGGCTACTGCGTCGCCACGGCAGACTCTTGTCGAACCAGCCGGGGATGACTCGATCAGTGAAGTGCGGATACAGCACAATGTCATCGCCGTGGTAGGGCAGGTCGAGGTGGTAGTCCAGCAGGCCACCATCGCGATAGGTGCCGGCACCGGCGCCCGGCAAGTCGCGTACGCCTTGCATCACCATGGGGATCGAGCCGGACGCCAGCAGGGCCTGGCGCAGGTTGCCCGGTTCCAGGGCGAGAAAGCGCGAAGGGAAATCCGTGAGCGGGTGCAGTGGCGGCGCCTGGCGCGGGTCGTGGATGATCAGCCGTTCAAAATGCCGGGACAGCCGCGCACGGCCGCGCAGGTTATCGGCGATCACCGAGGACAGGCCCAGGCCCAGGCGCCCACGGTGATCGTCGGCCAACAGGCCATGGCTTTTGACCACGACTATATTCAGACGATAGTGCGGGTTATCCAATAGCGTCGCATCGCGCCCGGCCAGCAGGTCGTCGAGCATGCGCTGGCAGCTCTGGCTGACCTCGGCCATGGTCACGCCCTTGGCAAAGCGTTGCTCGTTGTACAGGCGCCCGAGGTCGAGCAGGCCCTGTACCGGATCCGGCAGGCAGGCGCTGGCAAAGCGCCAGGAACCGATCGACGCGCCGATCAGCGCACGCTCGCGGGGGGCACGCGCCAGCCAGTCACCAAACAGCGCCAGGTCCAGACCCTGAATGCCCAGGGCCTTGGGACCACCGGCCGCGCCGGGCAGAATCCCCACATCGGCAGGCTGGAGGCCTTGTTCGCGAATGCGTGCAAAAGCGCGTTGGCCAGCCTTGAGCGTCAGGGCGGGGAACTTGATGTGAATGGCCGTCATACCGATCTCTGTGCAGGCGAGCCGGGCAGTATAGGAAATATTCCCCGGAGCCTGGCAAGGTGTTGTGGGACAATTGCCATGGTGGCAATTCAGTTTCAGTTAAGTTGCGACCCGTACTGTGGGGGCCGTAGGCAAAACATCCTGAAATGGAGAATCATCATGAAATACCTCACAGCCGTTATCGCCGCCAGTATCATCGCCCTCACCACCGGCCTGGCCCAGGCCCGGGACCTGGGACCGGATGAAGCGCTGAAACTGCGTGACGCTGGTACCATCCTGTCGTTCGAGAAGCTCAACGCTGCCGCCCTGGCCAAACATCCCGGTGGCACTGTGCATGAGACCGAGTTGGAGCAGGAGTACGGCAAATACATTTACCAGGTTGACCTGCGCGATGCCCAGGGCGTCGAGTGGGATGTGGAATTGGACGCTGTCACCGGGCAAGTCCTCAAGGATCATCAGGATACGTAATGAAGGTAAATCTACGCACCGGCAGTCGACTGGCGCTGGTGCTCCTGGCCTTTTGCTCGGTGGTGGCTGCCCGGGACCTCAACCAGGATGAAGCCCTGGAATTGCGTCAGCAAGGGGTGATCCTGTCCCTGGAGCAACTGCTGCAGCAGGCCATGGCGCGGCATCCCGGTGCCAGGTTGCTGGAGGCTGAGCTTGAGAGCAAACACGGCAGTTACGTCTATGAGGTGGAGCTGGTGACCACCGATGGCGTGGTCCGGGAAATCAAACTGGACGCGACCACCGGCGCGCTGCTTGAAGACGAGGAAGATGACTGATGCGCCTGCTTCTGGTGGAAGACCACGTACCGTTGGCTGATGAACTGATGGCCGGGCTGAAAGCCCAGGGCTATGCCGTGGATTGGCTGGCGGACGGTCGCGATGCGGTGTATCAGGGGCGCAGCGAGCCGTATGACCTGATCATCCTCGATCTGGGCCTGCCTGGCTTGCCGGGGCTTGAGGTGCTGAGCCAGTGGCGCGCCGCCGCGCTGGCGACCCCGGTGTTGATCCTCACCGCCCGCGATTCCTGGGCCGAGCGCATCGCAGGGCTCAAGGCCGGGGCCGACGATTACCTGAGCAAGCCGTTCCACCCCGAGGAGTTGTACCTGCGCATCCAGGCCTTGCTGCGCCGTTCCCATGGCCAGGCCAATCAGCCGACCTTGCAGGCGGCGGGCTTGCACCTGGATGAAGGCCGTCAGTGCGTGATGCGCGACGGTGCCGAGGTGCAACTGACCGCTGCCGAGTTTCGCCTGCTGCGCTACTTCATGCTGCATCCCGAACAAATCCTTTCCAAAAGCCATCTGGCCGAGCACCTGTATGACGGCGAGACCGAGCGCGACTCCAATGTCCTCGAGGTCCACGTCAACCATCTGCGGCGCAAGCTCGGGCGCAGCGTGATTGAAACCCGGCGTGGCCAGGGTTATCGCTTTGGCGCCAGCCCCGCGTGAGGTCGATCCAGCGGCGGCTGAGCCTGGGGCTGATCAGCGTGATGGTGATCGTCGGCCTGGTGCTGGCGCAGACCAGCCTGTGGCTGTTCGAAGTGGGTCTGCAGCGCTACCTGGAAGCGGGTCTGCGCAACGACAGCGAAAACCTGCTGGTGGCCCTGGTGCGTGGGCCCGGCGGCGTGCAACTGGATGAACAGCGCTTGTCACCGGCCTATCAACGGCCGTTTTCCGGGCATTATTTCCGTATCGACTTCAGCGACAACCACTGGCGCTCCCGTTCATTGTGGGACCAGGAACTGCCGCAACTGCCCCAGGCCGGCCTGAAGGGCAACCTGCAATTGGGCCCGGAAGGCCAGCAACTGCTGGTCCTGCGATCGGACTACAAGCGTTTTGGCCAGTCGATTTCCATCAGCGTGGCTCAAGACTACACGCCCGTGCGGGAAAGTTTTCGCCTGATGCGCCAGGTCGGCCTGGTCCTCGGGCTGGCGGCGCTGCTGCTGATCCTGATCCTGCAACGGGTCACCGTACGCCGGGCCCTGCGCCCGCTGGAAACTGCGCGCGAGCAGATTGCACAGCTGCAACAAGGCCAGCGCTCGCAACTGGATACCCAGGTGCCGGTGGAGCTGGAGCCGCTGGTGGCGCAGATCAACCACCTGTTGGCCCATACCGAAGACAGCCTCAAACGCTCGCGCAACGCCCTGGGTAACCTCGGCCATGCCTTGAAGACCCCGCTGGCGGTATTGTTGAGCGTGGCTTCCAGCGAGCAGCTCAAGGACCAGCCACAATTGGCCAAGTTGTTGCGCGAGCAGTTGCAGCAGGTGCAGCAACGGCTCAACCGCGAACTCAACCGCGCGCGTCTGGCCGGTGAAACCCTGCCCGGCGCGCTGTTCGACTGCGACAGCGAACTGCCGGGCTTGCTGGCGACCCTGAACATGATCCACGGCGAACACCTGGAGTTGAGCTACCAGGTTCGCCCCGGCTTGCAACTGCCCTGGGACCGCGAAGACTTGCTGGAGCTCTTGGGCAACCTGCTGGACAACGCCTGCAAATGGGCGGATGCCGAAGTGCGTTTGAGCATTGAGCAGACCCCGGAGTGTTTTCAACTGATCGTCGAAGATGACGGCCCGGGTATTCCCGAGGCCCAGCGCGACCAGGTTTTCAGTCGTGGCACCCGCCTGGATGAACAGACCGATGGCCATGGCCTGGGGCTGGGCATCGTGCGGGACATTGTCGATGTATGGGGCGGTACATTGCGGTTGCAAGAGAGCCCACTGGGCGGGCTCAAAGTGTTGATCGAACTGCCCCGGCGCCACACCTGACCGGCGGATACGGGTGCCGATTTGCAACAAGACTTTTCTTACAGAACCTGGCTCGCGTAAATTCGCTTATAACAGCCACCACGCAGGCCGTGTGGAACAGGTTAAAGGCACCAGGATTTTCTCTGTTTCGCGCGCGGCAGCTACCATAGGGCTCGTCAGCCGGTCACGCGGCTGCTCGGTACCTAATAAGAAGGATAAAAGGTGAATCTATGCAAATGACCAAACGCTTGAGCCTGTTTGCTGCTGCCGCAGCCCTTGTCGCCAGTTCCTCGGCACTCGCCGCCCCAACCTTTATCAACGTCCTGACCGGTGGCACCAGCGGCGTGTACTACCCGATTGGGGTGGCGTTGTCACAGCTGTACAGCAACGGTATAGACGGATCGAAGACCTCGGTGCAGGCCACCAAGGCGTCGGTGGAAAACCTCAACCTGCTGCAAGCCGGTCGCGGCGAGCTGGCCTTTGCCCTCGGTGACTCGGTCGCCGATGCCTGGAATGGCGTGCAAGACGCCGGCTTCAAGGCTCCCTTGAAAAAACTGCGGGCGATTGCCGGCACCTACCCCAACTACATCCAGATCGTCGCCAGCAAGGAGTCTGGCATCACCACCCTGGAAGATCTGAAAAACAAGCGTATCTCCGTCGGCGCGCCGAAATCCGGTACCGAGCTGAACGCCCGCGCCATCTTCAAGGCTGCTGGCCTGAGCTATGAAGACATGGGCAAGGTCGAGTTTCTGCCGTACGCCGAGTCGGTCGAGTTAATCAAGAACCGCCAGTTGGATGCCACCCTGCAGTCCTCGGGCCTGGGCATGGCGGCGATCCGCGACCTGGCCGCGACCCTGCCGATAACCTTCGTTGCCATCCCGGCGGATATCACGGCGAAGATCGATAACGCTGCCTACCAGGGCGCGGTGATCCCGGCGGGCACTTATGACGGTCAGGACAGCGATGTAGCGACTGTGGCCATCACCAACATCCTGGTCAGCCATGACGGCGTGACCGATGAGGTGGCCTACCAGATGACCAAGCTCATGTTCGACAACCTCGATCGTCTGGGTAACGCCCACTCGGCGGCCAAAGATATCAAGTTGCAGGGCGCGGCCAAGGGCCTGCCTATCCCACTGCATCCGGGCGCCGAGCGTTTCTACAAGGAAGCGGGCGCACTGTAAGGCCCAGGTGGGTGCGGTGCGCAGTGCCAAGCGCTGCGCGCTATGCCAGAGCGGTGAATAGCCTGGCGCGCACAACGCGCCAGGCTTGTTGGCATGTCGATGTTGTAACGTGGGAGTGACCTGCATGAGTGAGCACGATCAAGGCCTTGCCGCCAGTCCCAGGGATTGGCCGCGAGCGCTGTTCTACGTCGCGCTGTTGTTTTCCGTCTTCCAAATCATTACCGCGGCCTTTCATCCGGTCTCCAGCCAGATTCTGCGGGCCGTGCATGTGGGCTTTCTGTTGCTGGTGGTGTTTCTGTGTTTCCCGGCGCGTGGCAATGCTCAGCCCTGGCAGCCGATGGCCTGGCTGCTGGGGCTGGCCGGAATGGCCACGGCGTTCTACCAGTGGTATTTCGAAGCCGACTTGATTCAACGCTCTGGCGACCTGACCGATAGCGATATGGTCATCGGTCTGGTGCTGATTGTGCTGGTGTTTGAGGCGGCGCGGCGGGTGATGGGGATTGCCCTGCCGTTGATCTGTGCGCTGTTCCTGGCCTACGGCCTGTTCGGCCAGTACCTGCCAGGCGATCTGATGCACCGCGGCTATGCCATCGACCAGATCGTCAACCAACTGGCCTTTGGCACCGAGGGGCTGTATGGCACGCCGACCTATGTATCGGCCACGTACATCTTCCTGTTTATCCTGTTCGGTGCGTTCCTTGAACAGGCCGGAATGATCAAGCTGTTCACCGATTTCGCCATGGGCCTGTTCGGCCACAAACTCGGTGGCCCGGCCAAGGTTTCCGTGGTGTCGTCGGCGCTGATGGGCACCATCACCGGTTCGGGGGTGGCCAACGTGGTCACCACCGGCCAATTCACCATCCCGTTGATGAAGCGCTTCGGCTACAAGTCGGCGTTTGCCGGTGGCGTGGAAGCGACCTCGTCGATGGGCAGCCAGATCATGCCGCCGATCATGGGCGCAGTGGCCTTTATCATGGCCGAGACGATCAACGTGCCGTTCTTCGAGGTGGCCAAGGCCGCGTTGATTCCGGCCATGCTGTACTTCGGCTCGGTATTCTGGATGGTTCACCTGGAAGCCAAGCGCTCCAACCTGCGTGGCCTGCCCAAGGACGAATGCCCGAACCCCTGGGCCGCGGTGAAGCAGCGCTGGTATCTGTTGATTCCGCTGTTTGTGCTGATCTACCTGCTGTTCTCCGGGCGCACGCCGCTGTTCTCCGGCATGGTCGGCCTGGCCCTGACGTCCATTGTGATTCTCGGTTCGGCGATCATCCTGCGGGTCTCGTCCAAGGTGATGCGTTTTGTCTTCTGGATCGTCCTGGGTCTGCTTTGCGCGGGCTTCTTCCGGCTCGGTATCGGCATGGTGTTCGGGGTGGTGGCGCTGCTGGTAGCGGTGTGCTGGTTTATCAAAGGCGGCCGCGACACCCTGACCATCTGCCTGCATGCGCTGGTAGAGGGCGCACGGCACGCGGTGCCGGTGGGGATTGCCTGCGCCCTGGTGGGGGTGATTATCGGTGTCGTGTCGCTGACCGGGGTGGCGTCCACCTTTGCCGGTTACATCCTTGCCATTGGCCAGGACAGCCTGTTCCTGTCGCTGGTGCTCACCATGCTCACTTGCCTGGTGCTGGGCATGGGGATCCCGACCATTCCCAACTACATCATCACCAGTTCGATCGCTGCACCGGCACTGCTGGACCTCGGCGTACCGCTGATTGTCTCGCATATGTTCGTGTTCTATTTCGGCATCATGGCCGACCTCACACCGCCGGTGGCATTGGCCTGTTTCGCGGCGGCACCGATTGCCAGGGAGAGCGGCCTGAAGATCAGCTTGTGGGCGGTACGCATCGCGGTGGCGGGGTTCGTTGTGCCGTTTATGGCGGTGTACGAGCCGGCGCTGATGCTGCAGGGCGATAGCCTGCTGGCCACACTGTATGTGGTGGCCAAAGCGATGCTGGCCATTGGTATCTGGGGCGCGGTATTTACCGGCTACTTGCAAGCCAGGCTGAGTTGGTGGGAGCGCCTGTTGGGCTTCTTCGCCGGTGGTAGCCTGATTCTGGCGACGCCGTTAAGCGATGAAATCGGCTTCGTCATGGTGGGCCTGTTGATCGCACAGCACTGCTGGCGTGCCCATCGTGCCCAGGCGGCCACTGTGTGATCGGTCTGTGTCTGGGCTTGGCGGGCGCGGTATGGGCACAAGTGCCTACGCCTGTGTTTACCCTGGCCTGGACGCATACGATTGAGAAAGTGCGCTGGGAAGAGGATTACCGTGTAACGCCTGAGGGCCTGGTGTTGGGCGAGGCGCGGGTCAAGGGTTCCGGGGCCGGTATGGAGATCCCGCACGGCGCCGAACTGCGTGATGGCAGTTGGCATTACCAGCGTCAGTTGCCGCCCTTGCAGCCCCTGCGCCTGGGCCGCACCCCCGAGGCCGGGGATTATCAACTGTGTTTCAACCAGCAGTGCCAGTGGCTGAGTGCCTGGCTCGGCCCGCCCCAGGCGAGCCAGCCGGCGGTAGAGCTGTGGGGGTGTGAGCTGGAGGTTGCGTCCAGCCCCCGGCCCCGCACCTTTTAACCGCGATCAGACCCGGAACTGGTCCATCAACCCCTGTTGCTGATTGGCCAGGCTGTTCAGCGTCTGGCTGACCCGCGCCGATTCATTGGCTTGTTCCGACAGCGACTCGGTCACATCACGAATCGTCGCCACGTTGCTGTTGATCTCCTCGGCCACCGCGCTTTGCTGCTCGGCGGCGCTGGCAATCTGCAGGTTCATGTCGCTGATCACCGTCACCGCATCGCCGATCTGGCGCAATGCCGTGACGGCCTGGCCGACCTGTTCGACACTGCCTTGGGCCTGGCGATGGCTGTTGCTCATGGAGCTCACCACTTCCTGGGTGCCGTTTTGCAACTGTTCGATCACCTGGCGGGTTTCTTCCACCGACTCCTGAGTGCGCCGTGCGAGGTTGCGCACCTCGTCCGCCACCACCGCAAAACCACGCCCGGCTTCACCGGCACGGGCGGCTTCGATGGCGGCGTTGAGGGCCAGCAGGTTGGTTTGTTCGGCAATCGCGCGGATCACTTCCAGCACTGAACCGATCTGCTCGCTATTGGCTGCCAGACCTTCGACCTGGGCCATCGCCGTGCTCATGTCGGCAGCCAGGTGGCCGATGCTGGTGGTGGT
>LNAP01002688.1_pt1 | contig 17519 bp, 19 predicted proteins | sample 602601 | NCBI WGS metagenome assembly LNAP01 (sample SAMN02440304, study PRJNA202911) | soil metagenome | biome: Subtropical and temperate rainforests or woodlands; isolation source: soil samples (1 kg each in a 20% v/v slurry with milli Q water) were... ... | reverse complement strand
GTCCCACGGCCGCAGCGTGCTGGCCTTGCGCCCGGCATGCGCCAGCTGCATGCCGGCGATCGCGCCCTGCGCCTTGATGAAACGGGTGATCGGCTGCCACGCCTGCAACTGGGCCTGGTTCCACAGGCCGGTGTCCTGCGGCGAGATGCGTCCCTGCGCGGAAACCGCCGAAGCTTCGGCGATCACCAGCGCCGCGCCGCCGACCGCACGGCTGCCCAGGTGCACCATGTGCCAGTCGTTCGGCACGCCGTCGGTGGCCGAGTACTCGCACATCGGCGACACCACCAGGCGGTTGCGCAAGGTCAGGCTGCGTTGGGGAAACGGATCGAACAGGTTCATGGGGAATCCAGCGTCGTGGAACTGCCGAGATGCAGGCAGAGTCCCATGGAATCAAGCCGCCGTGCCGTCGCGCGCGGCGAACGCTGCGTCCGGCGCAGCCAGCCAGTCGGCGATGCGCGAGGCCAGCGGCGCCGGTGTCTTCATCCAGCCGAAATGGTCGGCCGGCAAGCCGTCCATGTCCTCGCGCGTGATCACGTCCACGCGGCGCTCGCCCGGACCCAGCTTGCCCAGCAGCCACTCCAGCGACGCCGGCGGGCCCAGCCAGTCCTGCTGCAGGCGCAACGCCAGCAGCGGCAACTGCAACGCGGCCAGCTGGCGCTCGAAGTCCTGCGCCATCCCGGCCACTGCATAGCGGCCGCTGCGCCCGCTGCGCGCCCAGTCGGCGATCACCCTGCGCGCCTCGTTGCCGCCAAAGCCGATCCGCCGCCCGGGCAGATAACCCACCAGCCCGGCCAGCAACGGGGCCAGCGCGTAAGCCACCCCGATCAGCCAGCCATGCCGGAACCGGCGCCAGTACGGCGCACCGCTGGCAACCAGCACCAGGCCGGTGAAGTCGTGCGGATGCAGGCTGGCGTAAAGCAACCCGAGCTGGCCGCCGAGGCTGTGCCCGCCCAGCCAGCAGTTCGCCTGCGGCCAGCGGTGGCGCACCGCCGCCATGCCGGCGGGCAGGTCATCCTGCAGCAGTTCGCGATAACCCCAGTCGCAGCGGCGGCCGGCGCGCCGATCGCTGGAACCGATGCCGCGCCACTCGTGCAGTACCACCGCGATGCCCCTTGTCGCCAGCGCCTGGGCCAGCGGCAGGTAATGCCGGGCCGGTATGCCCATCGCCGGAATCCAGTACAGCAAGCGCTGCCAGACGCCAGCGGGAAGCACGGCCAACAACTCGTAACGGGCGCCGTCGGCAACAGCGACCGGGATGACCAGCGGCTCGGCCGCTGCAGGAATGCTTTCGATGGAATGATCGGACATCCCGACAGGCTAGCGAATTGCCCCCGCCACTACAAAAAAAGAGGCCGGCTTGCGCCGGCCTCCTCAAACGGATTCCGCCACCACGATCAAACGGGGGTGACGTCTTCGGCCTGCAAGCCCTTCTGGCCGTCGACGACCTTGAAGCTGACCTTCTGGCCTTCTTGCAGACTCTTGAAACCCGAACCGGTGATGGCGCGGAAATGCACGAATACGTCAGGGCCATTATCACGGCTGATGAAACCGAAACCCTTGGCGTCGTTGAACCACTTGACGGTACCTACTTCACGATCCGACATGACTAACTCCGATCCTATCCAGACGCTGAGACAAACCGGCCCCAACGGGCCGACGGTTCACTGAGCATGCAGGGTCCGGTGCAACAGTCGGATTCAGGAAATCCTTACCGGGCACTCACGTAGCCAAGCAGACGCAGCGGCCCAAGCATAACGGATTTTCAGCCCGTGAGTGATTTGTCAAGCAGGCTGTCGCGGACATGATTCGGGCAGGAAAAAACCGGGCATCTCTGCCCGGTTTCCCCTACAAACGCGGCAATCAGGCCGGGGTCACTTCTTCGGCCTGCAGGCCTTTCTGGCCCTGCACCACCTTGAACGACACCTGCTGGCCTTCCTGCAGGCTCTTGAAACCGCCGCCGGTAATGGCGCGGAAATGCACGAAAACGTCCGGGCCATTGTCGCGGGCAATGAAACCGAAGCCCTTCGCGTCGTTGAACCACTTGACGGTACCCATCTGACGATCAGACATGTTAATCACTCCACAGGTTTATAGACGCGACCGCCAAGAGAGCGACCGGCCGGCTTGACTGGTATGCAAGGAAACAACCCAGGGGTGAACGATGAGGCAGATCGCGGATCAGCTGCATCGGGCCACAAACTCTGCTGACCCCGGCAAACACAGTGGGCGGATCATAACGGCACAACGGGGCGGAACGGAATGGAGCCAATTCACCGTTTTTTGCCGGTTCCGCGATAAATTCAGATTTTCTTGACCTTCGGCGCGGTCTAGTGGTCGCCAGTCACCCGATCCATCACCCGCTGGCCGCCCCGGCCCGTCGGCATGGTCATCAAGTCGAGGAGCGCCATGATGTCTGCCCTGTCCCGCCTGACCCTGGTCAGCCTGCTCGGAGGCCTGCTGCTTGCTGGTTGCGCGCAGCACCCTGCCACCAGGACGACGACCACCTCCACCACGACAACCCCGTCCACCTCCACCACAAAGGCCGCCAGTACCCCGCATCGGGAGCACGCCGCCCCCACCCGCAGCGAGCCTGCCGCCGAGCCCGACCTGTCCGGCAACACCGGCATCGCCGCTTGCGACGATTATCTCTCCAGTTACCTCGCCTGCCATCGCGCAGCGGCGATCTACGCGCCGGACCAGTTGCAATCCCGCTACGAGGCGATGCGCAGCAGCCTGTTGCGCGATTCGAAGAACCCGGAGATCCGGCCGCAACTGGCGGCACGCTGCAACTCGCTGGCCAGCCAGCTGCGTCAGGCCCTGCACGGCAAGTCATGCACGGAGAACCCGGCGCCGGCCGGCACGCCGTAGCTCCATCGGGCAGTAACGGGGCGCCGGCTAGCCGGCTTCTCGCCAAGCCGCACGCAGCAACCGCGCCATCGCCGCGGGCTGGGTGCTGCCCAAACGGATCTCCGGGGTGCCGTGCCAGCGGGCGGTATCGGCTATCGCCCCGGCCACCGCCCGCACCAGCGCCGGCTCCGGCGACACCCCGGGTTCCAGGAACAAGGCCTTGACCTCGAAGACCCCGGCATCGCGATGGGCCTTCGCATCGAGCCGGCCGACCAACCGGCCGCGATGCAGGATCGGCAGCACGAAGTAGCCGTAGCGGCGCTTCGGTGCCGGCGTGTAGCACTCGATGGTGTACTCGAAATCGAACATCGCCAGCGCCCGCGCGCGATCCCAGACCAGCGGATCGAACGGCGACAGCAGTACGGTACGGGTGGCACGCAGGCTGCCGGCCAGCGCCTCGTCCAGCGCCTCGGCGTGGTCGCGGTGCACATAGCCGGGCGTGCTCCAGCCCTGCACCGGCACTGCCAGCAGTTCGCCGCTGGCCAGCAGCGGTGCCAGTTCGCGATCACTTACTTTCGGCTTCAGGCGGAAATAGTCGGCGATCCAGCCAGCCTGGGTCACTCCCAGCGCGCGCACGCCATCGACGATGAAACGCTGGCGCAGTTGCGCCGCCGAGGGCGCGGCGGCGGGATCGAACGGCGGGTCGAGCCGGGCCAGCACGTTCGCGGCCAGGTCATAGACGCGTTGGAAGTTGTCGCGCCGCGCCACCATCAGCTCGCCCAGCGCAAACCACGCCTCCAGCCAGCGTTTCTCCGGTTTCCACTCCCACCAGCCCGGTTTGCTGGCGCCGTCCCTGCGCGCGAAATCCGCCGCCCGCACCGGGCCGGATGCACGAACCGCCGCCAGCAGCGCATCCATCTCCGTACGTTGTTCGCGATGCATCCGCGCCGCATTCCGATGCGCCCAGTGATGCGTGCGATGGCCGTGCCCGCCACGATGCCAGGCGACATCGGCCGCGCTGACGAAGCACGCCTCGTGCGCCCAGCATTCGGCCAGCCGGCCCTGCGCCAGCGCCTCGTCCAGCCAGCTCATCGGATAGTCGCCCAGGCGCGAATGCAGCACCAGGTAGGGGCTGCGTGCGACCACGTGGATGGTGTCGATCTGGAGCAGGCGCATGCGCTCGATAGCCACCACCACGTCATCGCGCCGGGGCCGTCGCCGCGGCGACCGCAGCAGACCTTGTGCGGACAGTTGCAAGGCCCGCGCCTGCGCCAAACTCAACATGCGGCCATCACCTGAAGCGGCGCCCAATGGCGACGCATCTTCACAACGCCATGACCTGGATATTGAGCCGGCATTTACAAAGCCCCTGCTAGCGTGAAACCCGAGTTGGGCCGGCCGGGGGGATCCCGCCCGATGGCGTGCGGACATCCGCACAACCTCACCGATCATTCTGGCATGGAGTACCGATGATGAAATCCCGCAAACCCTTATTGACCGTCCTCGCCGCCAGCACCTTGCTGTTCGCCGGCAGCCTGATCGCGCAGCAGGACATGCCGCCGCCGACTCCTCCTCCACCCCCCACAGACCAGGCACCGCAACCACAGCCGGTCCCGCAGACACCTCCGGCATCACCAGCGCCGGCACAATCGAGCATGCCGGCGACACCGCCACCAGCTCCGCCGTCGGCCAGCACGGCAGCCGCACCGCCGACCGGCCAGGCCGATGCGGCCACCATGAACACGCCGGCGGGCGAGCTCAGCGTGCATTCGAGCATGCCGCCACCTCCGCCGGCCGGTCCGGCGCCCGCTTTCGAGCAGTTGTCCGGCGGTGGGAAGTACATCAGCGAGGACCAGGCTTCGGCCTATCCGCTGCTCGCCAACGACTTCCTCTATGCCGATCACAACCGTGACGGCCGGGTCAGCAAGAGCGAGTACCAGCGCTGGACCGCAGGCAAATAAGTCCATACGCAACAGACGCCGGCCGCGCGCAGCCGGCGTTTTCACGTGCCAGTCACCGTCGCCCATGACCGCTCCGCTAGACTGACCCGCCGCCCTGCCAGAAACTTTTTCCCATGAAGCGATCGACTGCGGCCGTCCTCCTGGCCTTGTCCGCCGGCACGCTGGCCACCGCCGCGCACGCGCAGAACCCGGACCCCACCGACATCCGCGCCTGCACCGCCATCGAGAGCGACGCCCAGCGGCTGGCCTGCTACGACCATGCGACCGGCCGGGTCAACCTGCCGATTGCGCAGAAGCGGGTGGACGAGACGACCACGACGCCGAGCATCTTCAGCCGCGACCGCCAGAAGACGTCCAGTGCCGGCGTGGAACCCAACAGCGAAGTGGCCACGCCGCTGTCGCTGCTCGACAGCCGCTGGGAACTGTCGCCGGAAAGCAAGCTCGGCACCTACAACATCCGCGGCTACAAGCCGGTGTACGTGCTGCCGGTCTTCCTCACCAGCAACCAGAACAACCAGCCGCACAGCCCGAACCCGAACAATACGGTGACGGACCAGGGCGAGCAGTTGGACAACGTCGAGGCGAAATTCCAGCTCAGCCTGAAGGCCAAGGTGTGGCAGGGCGTGTTCGGCGACGCCGGCGACCTGTGGGTGGGCTATACCCAGTCCTCGCGCTGGCAGGTCTACAACTCGCAGCTGTCGCGCCCGTTCCGCGAAACCAACTACGAGCCCGAGGCGATGCTGGTGTTCAACACCCACTATCAGGTACTGGGCTGGGATGGGCGGATGCTCAGCATCGGCTTCAACCACCAGTCCAACGGCCGCAGTGATCCGCTGTCGCGCAGCTGGAACCGGGTGATCGCCAACGTCGGCTTCGAGCGCGATGGCTGGACCGTGATGCTGCGTCCGTGGTGGCGTGTCCCGGAAGCACGCAGCGACGACAACAACCCCGACATCGGCAACTACATGGGCCGCGCCGAAATGCAGGTCGTGCACGAGTGGCGCGGCCAGGAATTCGGCATGCTGCTGCGTCACTCCCTGCGCGGCGGCAGCCGCAGCCACGGCTCGGCGCGCTTCAGCTGGAGCTTCCCGATGGCCGGCAACCTGCGCGGCTACATGGAAGTGTTCAAGGGCTACGGCGAAAGCCTGATCGACTACAACCACAACGCCACCTACCTGGGACTGGGCGTGTCGCTGCTCGACTGGTACTAGGTCGGCTCGCAAACGACGAAGGCCCGGTGCAAGTGCCGGGCCTTCGCGTATCTGCGGATCGCGGCCTGGCCGCGCCGGCGATCAGTGGTGGTGCCCGCCGGCACCGTGCACGTGGCCGTGCTCCAGCTCTTCCGCGGTGGCGCCGCGCACGTCGGTCACCTCGATGGCGAAGTGCAGGGTCTTGCCGGCCAGCGGGTGGTTGGCGTCGATGAAGACCACGTCGTTCTCGACCTTGGTCACGGTGACGTTGATCTGGCCTTCCGGGCCGTTGCCCTGGAACTGCATGCCGGGCTGGATGTCCTCGACGCCCTGGAACGCGGCGCGCGGCACTTCCTGCATCAGCTCCTCGTGGCGCACGCCGTAGCCCTCTTCGGGCGCCACGTTGGCGATGAATTTGTCGCCGACCGCGCGGCCTTCCATCTGCTTTTCCAGGCCCGGCACGATATGGCCGCTGCCGTGCAGATAGGTCAGCGGCTCGCGACCCTCGGAGCTGTCGATGACCTGGCCCTCGTCGTCGGTCAGCGTGTAATGGAAGGCGGCAACGGAGTTCTGGGCAATCTGCATGAGATTCTCGCGAATAGGTTCAAGTCCGCCGGCCAGGTGCCGACACGAACCGCGCAGAATACCAGAACCGCGCAACCGGCCTGCGGGCTACGTCGGGATTGGCGATACTGGAACTCATGAGCCTGCTGCCAAGCCGTTGCCCACCCCGTTTCCCGATCCGCCTGCTGCTCGCCGCCAGCCTGCTCGCCGCGCCGATGATCGCCCTTGCAGCGGCGCCGGCGACACCTGCCACCACCACCCGCACCGGACTCGCGGCGCAGATCGACGCACAGATCGGCCAGCCGCGCTTTGCCGCCGCCAGATGGGGCATCGCCGTGGTGTCGCTGGACAGCGGCCGCACGCTGTACGCGCACCATGCCGACCAGTTGCTGCAGCCGGCGTCCACGGCAAAACTTTTCACGGCGGCGCTGGCCCTGTCCGTGCTGGGCCCCGACCATCGGATCCCCACCCGCCTGCTGGCCGGCGAACGCATCGCGCACGGTCGTCTGAACGGCCCGCTGATCCTGTACGGCATGGGTGACCCCACCCTCGGTACGACCGGCAGCGCCGACTGGGCCGACCAGCTGGCAAGCCAGGCGGCGGCGCGCGGCCTGCGTTTCGTGCATGGCGACCTGGTCGCCGACGACAGCTACTTCGCCGGTCCGCTCTACGGCAGCGGCTGGGAAGCGGGCGACCTGCAGAGCTGGTTTGCGGTGCCGTCCTCCGCGCTGAGCGCGCAGGAGAACACCGTCAACGTCACGGTGAATCCGGGTTCCGCACCCGGCCGCCCGGCCCGGCTGGAGTTCGCTCCCGCCGATGCTCGCCCCGACCTCGACGATCAACTGCTCACCGGCGCGGCGCACACGCCGAACGACATCAACCTGTACCGCGCACCGGGGAAGCCCACCCTGCACGCGTTCGGCAGCATCGCCGCCGACGCACCGGCGCAGCATTTCAAGCTGGCGATGACCGATCCGGCCCTGCTCGCCGGCATGCAGTTGCGGCGGGCGCTGCAGCAGCACGGCATCCACGTCGGCGGCCAGCTGCGGGTGGTGCACTGGCCGCAGCAAGAAGCGGCGCGATTCGCCCAGGCGGGCGTGCTGGGCGAAGTGTGGTCGCCGCCGCTGCGGGAGATCGTGCAGCGCGGCCTGAAGCGCTCGCAGAACCTGTACCTGCAGAACCTGCTGCTCGGCGTGGGCGCGCAGCAACCGGCCAGCACGCCCGGCTTCAGCAGCGCCGAAAGCCGCGGCATCGAGGCGCTGCGGCAGCTGCTGCTGCACATCGGCATCCCGCCAACGGCCAGCCTGATCGAGGAAGGCAGCGGGCTGTCGCGCCGCAACCTGGTCACGCCGAACGCCCTGGCGCGCCTGCTCAGTTACCTGGCGGCACAGCCGTATGCGGAAATGCTGCGCCAGGCGCTGCCGGTTGCCGGCGTGGACGGCAGCCTGGCCGGCCGCATGCGCCGCACCGCGGCCGAGAACAACGTGCATGCGAAGACCGGCAGCCTGGCCTACGTACACGCGCTGGCCGGCTACGTCACCACGGCAGCCGGTGAACGGCTGGTGTTCGCGATCATGCTCAACAACTACCAGCGGCCGGAGGGTGCGCCCAGCGCGGGCAGCGACGTGGATGCGATCGCGGTGCTGCTGGCGAACTATCGCGGGCGCGACTGAGAAGGAGCCGGATCAGCCGGCGAGCCGGGCCCGTGTGTCCTTGCCGATCTTCTCCGGCGTGTCGGTGGAGGCATAGCGCTTCACCACCTGGCCGTCCGCACCGACCAGGAACTTGGTGAAGTTCCACTTGATCGACTCGCTGCCGAGGATGCCCTTGCCTTCGCTCTTCAGCCACTTGTACAGCGGATCGGCGTGCTCGCCGTTCACCTCGAGCTTGGCGAACAGCGGGAAGGTCACGTCGTACTGGGTGCTGCAGAAGGTCTTGATCTCGGCCTCGTCGCCGGGTTCCTGATGGCCGAACTGGTCGCATGGAAAACCGAGCACCACCAGGCCCAGGTCGCGCTGGTCCTGCCACAGCGTCTCCAGTCCCTGATATTGCGGGGTGAAGCCGCATTTGGATGCCACATTGACGATCAGCAGGGTCTTGCCGCGCCATTCGGCGAGCGAGCGCTGATTGCCATCGATATCGTGAACGGTGAAATCGTAGACGCTGGACATGGACGGACTCCGTCTTGATGGATCCATCCAGCAGCATACGCCATCGTCGACCCTGCCCGTGGCATAGAATGGCGCACCCGTCCGCAGGCCACTTTCCCGCCGTGATCCGCTTCGTCGATGTCCACAAGTCCTACCGCGTCGACGGCAAGGACATTCCCGCGCTGCAGCCGTTCAGTCTCGACATCGCCGACGGCGAGGTGTTCGGCATCATCGGCCTGTCCGGTGCCGGCAAATCGACGCTTATACGGCTGATCAACCTGCTCGAACGGCCCAGCGGCGGGCGCATCTTCGTGGGCGACACCGAGATGACCGCGTTGGCCGAACCGGCGTTGCGCGCGCAGCGGCGCCGGATCGGCATGATCTTCCAGCACTTCAACCTGCTCGCCTCGCAGACGGTGGCGGACAACGTGGCGTTCCCGCTGCGGCTGGCCGGCGAACGCGACGCCGGCGTATTGCGCGCACGCGTCGACGAATTGCTGGCGCGGGTGGGACTGACCGCGCACGCCGACAAGTACCCGTCGCAGCTTTCCGGCGGCCAGAAGCAGCGCGTCGGCATCGCCCGCGCGCTGGCCAATCGGCCGTCCATCCTGCTGTGCGACGAGGCCACCAGTGCGCTCGACCCGCAGACCACCACCTCGGTGCTGGAGCTGCTGGCCGAAATCAACCGCGAGCTGAAACTCACCATCGTGCTGATTACCCACGAGATGGACGTGGTGCGCCGCGTGTGCGATCGCGTGGCAGTGCTCGACGCCGGCGCGATCGTGGAGCGCGGCGCGGTCGCCGACGTGTTCCTGCACCCGCGGCATCCCACCACGAAGCGCTTCGTCAACGAGGCGTTGCCCGAGGAAGCGGCCAGCGAGCTGGCGCCGTTCGCCCGGGTGCCCGGACGCATCCTGCGCCTGAGCTTCCGCGGCGACGCCACGCTGACGCCGGCGCTGGGCCGCGTCGCCCGCGAGACCGGAGTCGAGTTCAACCTCCTCGCCGGCCGCATCGACCGCATCAAGGACCTGCCCTACGGCCAGCTCACCTTGGCGATGCAGGGCGAACAGGTGGACGCCGCGCTGGCCGCGCTGCGCGAGGCCGGCATCGAGATCGAGGAGTTGCACCGATGAACCCGCTGCAGAAACTCTTTCCGAACATCGACGACTGGGGCGAGATCGGCCGCGCCTGCATCGACACCCTGCTGATGCTGGGCGGCTCGCTGGCGCTCACCGTGCTGATCGGCCTGCCGCTGGGCGTGCTGCTGTACCTGACCGGCAAGGGCCAGCTGCGGCCGATGCCGAAGCTCTACGCAAGCACCTCGCTGCTGGTGAACATCCTGCGCTCGGTGCCGTTCATCATCCTGATGATCGTGCTGATGCCGGTCACCTATGCCCTGGTCGGCACCAAGCTGGGCATCCGCGGCGCGATCCCGCCACTGGTGATCGGCGCCGCGCCGTTCTTCGCGCGGCTGGTGGAAACCGCGCTGCGCGAAGTGCAGCAGGGCGTGATCGAGGCCAGTCAGGCGATGGGCGCCAGCCTGTGGCAGATCGTGCGCCACGTCTTGCTGCCCGAAGCGCGTGGCGGCCTGTTCGCCGGCATCACGGTCACCGCGATCGCGCTGGTCGGCTATACCGCGATGGGCGGCGCGATCGGCTCCGGCGGCTTGGGCGATCTGGCCTACCGCTATGGCTACCTCAGCTACAAGTCCGACTACATGCTGGTCACCGTGGTACTGCTGATCGTGCTGGTGCAGCTGCTGCAGATGATCGGCGACCGCATCGTGGCGCGCTACGGCCGACGCTGAACGGGTATCTTTGCATCTGGCGGTATAGACGGCTATTCTTGTGCGCCGCACAAGATCATGCCGTCATGAAACTTCTCCTGCCCGCCATTGCTGCCGTCCTTTTCCTGCTGCTGTTGGCCGGCTGCTCCGGCTCCGGCAAACAGGACGGCAACGTCCTCACCGTGGCCGCCACTGCGGTGCCGCACGCGGAAATCCTCAAGCAGGCCAAGCCGCTGCTGGCGCAGGAAGGCGTGGAGCTGCAGATCAAGGTGTTCGCCGACTACGTGCAGCCGAACACCCAGGTGGCCGAGAAGAACATCGACCTGAACTACTTCCAGACCAAGCCCTACCTGGACGCGTTCAACCGCGAACGCGGCACCCGGCTCACCATCATCACCGGCGTGCACATCGAGCCGTTCGGTGCGTACTCGCACAAATACAAGAGTATCGACCAGCTGCCCGACGGCGCCAGCGTGACGCTCCCGAACGACCCCAGCAACAACAGCCGCGCGCTGTTGCTGCTGGCCAAACACGGCCTGATCACGCTGAAGGATCCGACCGACGAGATGGCCACGCTGAAGGACGTCACCGCGAATCCGAAACACCTGAAGTTCCGCGAGCTGGAAGCGGCGATGCTGCCGCGCACGCTGGACGAGGTGGACCTGGCGCTGATCAACACCAACTACGCGCTGGCCGCCGGGCTGAATCCCACCAAGGACGCGCTGCTGATCGAGAGCAAGGACTCACCCTACGTGAACTACCTGGTCGGCCGCCCCGACAACCAGAACGACCCGCGCGTGCAGAAACTGGCCCGGGTGCTGAACAGTCCGCAGATCAAGGCGTTCATCGAGCAGAAGTACCACGGCGCCGTGCTGCCCGCGTTCTGACGATGCGCTCTCACCCCTGAGTCACGGGAATCTGGAACACCCGGCGCAGATACGCCACGTAGGCCTCGTCTTCGCACATGTTCTTGCCCGGCGAGTCGCTCAGCTTGGCCACCGGCTGGCCGTTGCAGCGGATCATCTTGATCACGATGTTGAGCGGCATGGGGCCCACGTCGTTGGTGAGGTTGGTGCCCACGCCGAACGCGAGCTGGCAGCGGCCGCGGAAGTGCGCGTACAGCTGCATCACCTTGGGAATATCCAGCCCGTCGCTGAACACCAGCACCTTGCTGCGCGGATCGACGCGGTTCGCGCCGTAGTGCGCCAGCACTTTCTCGCCCCAGGCGAACGGATCGCCGGAGTCGTGGCGGGTACCGTCGAACAGCTTGCAGAAATACATGTCGAAATCGCGCAGGAACGCATCGAGCCCGTACACGTCCGACAGCGCGATGCCGAGGTCGCCGCGATACTCCTTCGCCCACGCTTCCAGTGCCGCCACCTGGGAATCGCGCAGGCGCGGACCCAGCGCCTGGTGCGCCTGCAGGTATTCGTGCGCCAGCGTACCCAGCGGAGTCAGGTTGAGCTTGCGCGCCAGCCACACGTTGCTGGTGCCGGCCAGTTGCTCGCCCAACCCCTCGCGCAACAGGGTCACCACCTTTTCCTGCCACACCCGCGAGTAGCGCCGGCGCGTGCCGTAGTCGGCGATCTTGCAGCCGGCGTAGTCCGGCGTATCGCGCAGCAGTTCGATCTTCGCCTGCAGCCGCTGGCGCCCCTGGGAAAGGTCGAGGCCGCCGCTGGTGTTGCGGAAGTACACCTCGTTGACGATCGCCAGCAGCGGCACCTCGAACAGGATGGTGTGCAGCCACGGCCCGCGGATGCGGATCTCGATCTCGCCGTTGGCCGCCGCAGCCGGTGCGATCTCCACGTACTTCTCGTTGAGCTGGAACAGCCCCAGGAAATCCACGAAGTCGCTCTTGATGAAGCGCCACGTGCGCAGGTAGTCGAGCTCGTCCGGTGCGAAACGCAACCGGCACAAGGCTCTCAGCTCGGTGCGGATCTCGTCGATGTACGGCACCAGGTCGATGCCCGGCGTGCGGCACTTGAAGCGGTACTCGACCTGGGCGGCCGGATACTGGTGCAGCACCACCTGCATCATCGAGAACTTGTAAAGGTCGGTGTCGAGCAGCGAATCGATGATCATCAGTGACCCAGGCGGGGAGCAAGATGGGCCATTATCCACGCGAACCGCAGCTTGTTCCGCGCAAAAATAAACCCCACCAGCCAGGGGAGGACTGATGGGGTTTGTCAGGCGGCATCCAGGGGAGGAAATGCCGGCCCCTCAGTGACGCGCTGTACTGCGTCACTTCCTGTCGCCATCTCGGCGATACGTGGACTTAGTGTGGCCGGCGGCGCGTGAGTTCAACGTGCATGTCGAAGTTTGTTCAGCTTTCTGACAGGCTTGCTGCAACGGGATGGACGAAAGCGACTCGAGCACCACCACCTACAATTTCTTTACTTCCATGCGGAATCGACCATGAAGCTGTTCGCCATAGGCCTGCTCGTGTTGTGCCTGGTACTGCCCGCGACGGCCGCCGAGCTGAAGGTCGAGCTCGGCCATGGCGTCATCACCTATCGCACCGAAACCCTGCTCAAGCGCCACGACGCGCGCGACATCAGCGTGCCCGGCGATGTCGCGTTCCATCGCACGACGCACTACCGTGCCGTGCCGCTGGCCGCCCTGCTCGAAGGCATCGGTCCCGACGACCACCTGCAGTTCGTCGCCGGCGACGGCTTTGCCGCCGAGATCCCCGCCACCTTGCTGCTGAACACGCAAGGCAGCACAGCCTGGCTGGCGATCGAGGACCCGTCCCGACCCTGGCCCGCGCTGGACAAGAACCGCGGCAGCGCCGGGCCGTTCTACATCGTGTGGACCCGGCCGCAGGCCGCCCGCGTCGGTCCGGAACAATGGCCGTACCAGCTGGCCCGTATCCGCAAGCTGGCCGGCGTGGCCGAGCGCTTCCCGGCGATCCTGCCCGATCCCTCGCTGCTGGCGGACAGCGAAGTGCAACGTGGTTTCGCCGTCTTCCAGTGCACCTGCTTCGCCTGCCACACGCTCAACGGCCAGGGCGATTCGAAGCTCGGCCCGGACCTGAACCTTCCGCACAACCCCACCGAATACCTGCGTGCCGACCTGTTGCGCGCCTTCATCCGCAACCCGCAGTCGCTGCGGCAATGGCCGCAGGCGAAAATGCAGGGGTTCGACACGCACGCGCTGTCCGACGCCGATCTCGACGCCGTGCTGGCGTATCTGCGGCACATGGCCGGGCGCAAGCCGGAACGCTGATACACGGCGCGACCGCGGCCGACGATGCGGCCGAGCCGCCCATCGGCGAACTCGCATTCCGACCTGCCCGGCAACCGATTGCCGCGAACACGCCACGCCAGGTCAAGGGTGTTGCTGCAGCAGCGCCAGCAGCATCCGTTCACGCTGCGCCTTCGGCTCGCGCGCCAGCTTGCGCACGCTGGCGTGGAACGCCGGCCAGCGGCGCCCGGAACGCTGGAACAGCACGGCGAACGCCGGTGTCCATCGGTCGTACAAGCCGAACGGCAACAACCGCGCATTGTTGACCGGCATGGCGACCCAGGTGTCGTAGCGGTGGTCGTCCGGCCAGTCGCGATCGCGCCATTGCGCGTAGCGGGCGTGGAACGCCGCGATCTCGCGTTGCTTGCCCGCCTCCATCGCCGATGCGTCCACGCCGCTGGCATACAGGGCCGCCAGGCGCGTGCGCAGGTCCAGCACCAGACGGGTAAAACCATCGCCCATCGCCCGGGCATGCTCGTCCGGTGGCGGCAGGCCGCGTGACTGGCGCCATTCGCGCAGGCCCTCGCTCTGCACGAAGCTCGCGAAGGATTCGTTGAATGCGGTGTCGCCCTTCACGTAGATCAGCTGGTGCGCCAACTCGTGGAAGATCGTGCCGTCCAGTTCGTCGTCGTCCCAGCGCAGCATGCTCGACAGGATCGGATCGGCGAACCAGCCCAGCGTGGAATACGCCGGCACGCCGCCGATCCAGACATCGTCGCCGCGCGCACGCAGGCGTGCCGCATCCGCCTTCGCATCGGCCTCCCTGAACCAGCCGCGATAGGCGACGCAACCGGCGACCGGAAAACACTGCGGCACAGCCTGCACCGAGAAGCGCGGCGTGGCGAACACGTTCCACACCACGTAGGGGCGATCCAGCGCGACGTAGCCGGTATAACTGCGGTTGTCCGGCAAGGCCAGCCGCTGCGAGGCGAACCGTCGCGCCTGCTGCGCCTGCCGCAGGCGCGCGGCGAGTTTCGGATCGGTGGCCGGGTCGCGCACCAGCTTGCTCACCGCGCGCCGGTGCACGATCAGCGCACCCTGCCCGTGCGCAGCCTGCGCGTAGTAGCGCAGGCTGCCGCAGGCGCACAGCAAAAGGCCCACCGCCGCGATGACGATGAGCCTTGCGATACGGGTGCGTGGCGGCACGAATCCGGGCATCCCCCGATTGTGCCTCAAGCCTCAGTCGCGATGATCGCGATCGCCGCTGCGGGAGCCTCGCCGCTGCCGGTTGCCGTCGCGACTGCCGCCGCGATAGTCGCTGCGGCCATCGCCATGGCCCCGCCACTGGCCGGCGTGACTGCGATAGTCGCGATGATCGCGATAGCCATCATGCCGATAGCGCGAACCGCCGTACCACACGCTGCTGACGCCCACGCTCACGCCGGGCGCATAGCAGCAGCCGTAATAACCGCCGCCGTAGCCGCCGTAATAGCCATCGTAGTAACCCGGCGCCACGTAGTAGGCATTGCCGCCGTCGCCATAATAGGCATCACCGCTGTAGCCGGAGCCACGTACATAGCTGTAGCCCGGATCGTAATAACAGCCCGACAACGTCGCCGCAGCGACGATCAGGACAAGACTGGCCAACAGGCGTTTCATGATCCGTCCCCGTTTTGGAGTAGCGATGTCACGCTAGTCCGCGGTGCTTGAACGCGCACTGAGTTCCAGCGCGTCGCCCGCCGTCGTTTACCCGCCAGCCATGTATCGCCGTCGCACGGCTCCGGTCATGGAGCTGGCCACCGGCCATCAACCCTTGCGCTTGCTCTGCTCGCCACGTTCCGGTGCCAGCACGCGCGCATCGCTGCCTTCGCCACCGCCTGAACCGGCTATCGGCGGGTGCAGCTCCATGCTGCCCGGCCCCGGCTGGGCCAGGTTGGCATCCGGCCAGTTGGGCCCCTGCCTCACCCGCTCCTGCTTGGCCTCCAGCAAAGCCTGGATCTTCGCCACGGCGTCTTCCTGGCTGATGTGCTGGATCGGTGCTTCCGCCGGCGGACGTTTGCGCGGGGCCGGCTTTTTCGCGGCGGCGACGGAGCGGATGGCAGGCCTTGCCACCGGTTTCTTTGCGGCCGGTTTTGCTGGCGCGGCCTTCCTGGTTGCAACCGGCTTCGCCGCCGGCCTTTTCGCAGCCGCCTTCTTTACGGCGACCTTCCTGGCCGCGGCCTTCTTTGCCACGGCTTTCTTTGCCACTGTCTTCTTCGCCACCGCCTTATTTGCCGCGACCTTCCCGGCTGCGGGTTTCCGTGCGGCCGGCTTCTTTGTCGCGGGCTTCTTCGCGGCGACTTTCTTCGCCGGAGCTTTCCTCACCGCCGCCTTGCGCGGCGCGGGTTTCTTCGCGGCTGATTTTCCGGCGGGCGCCTTTTGGGCGGTTGCTTTCTTTGCCGCGGACTTCTTCGCAGCCGACTTGCGGGTCATAGCCATGCGTTCGTTCTCCTGCGGTGGTCGATGGAAGCGTGCCCAGTATGCCCGCCCCGGCCGCGGCGGGCATTACGCAGCGCAGGAAACGTTCATCATCGGAAACTGGGCTGCATCAGCGCATTGAGGAAATGCGGCAGCACCCGCGGCTCCGCCAGCAGGGTGAAGACCACGCCGTACGCCGCGCCCCACAGGTGTGCGCTGTGGTTGACGTTGCCCTGCCCGCGCCGATCCATGTAGATCGAGTAGCCGGTGTACAGCACCGCGTAGACGATCGCCGGCATCGGAATCACCAGCACGATGATCCGCGACCACGGCGCCAGCAGGATGAAGGCGAACAGCACCGCCGATACCGCGCCCGAGGCGCCGAGGCTGCGGTAATCCGGGTTGTTGCGGTTCTTCAGGTAGGTCGGCAGGATCGAGATCACCAGACCGCCGATATAGAACAGCGCGAAGCCGAACGGCCCCATGCGCGAGGTGAAGAAGCTCTCCATCACCCGGCCGAAGAAGTACAGCGTGATCATGTTGAACAGCAGGTGCCCGAAGTCCGCATGCACCACGCCGTAGGTCACCAGCCGGTGGTACTCGCGCTGGCGGGCGATCGCCGGCGGCCACAGGATCAGGTCGTTCATCAGGCGGCTGTTCTTGAACGCCATGAACGAGACGATGCAGGTGATGGCGATGATGACCAGGGTGATCGGCATAGACGGTTCCGCGCCAGGCAACAAAAGCGGTCATCTTGGCGCCGCTGCCGCGACTTGTCGACTTTTCGTCGACGCCACGGCCGTTCTGCCGACGCTTATGCCCTGCCAACGCGTCGATATTCCGAAAGGTCACTGCCCGGACCGACGGCAGGCGGCTATCATTCGGCGCTTTATGCGGCCGCCAGCCGCCCGATGGATCCCATGACTTCGCTCCGCTATCTGCATCTGGACGTCTTTGCCGCCACCCTGGGCGGCGGCAATCATCTCGGCGTGGTGATCGGTGCGGACGGCTGGAGCAGCGCGGCGATGCAGCGCTTCGCGCGCTGGACGGCGCTGGTCGAGACCACCTTCCTGCTGCCGCCGACCGATCCGCGGGCCAGCTATCGCGTGCGCATCTTCACTCCGCACAAGGAAATCCCGTTCGCCGGCCACCCCAGCATCGGCAGCGCCCACGCCGCGCTGGAATGCGGCCTGGCCCAGCCGCACGATGGCCTGTTGTGGCAGGAATGCGGCGCCGGCGTGCTGCCGATCCGCGTCGAAGACCGTGGCGCCAGCCGCGAGTTGTTGCTGCAGTCGCCCGGCGAGCGCGTGCTGGATACCGGCCGCGACGCCCACCCGTTGCTGGCGGCCACGCTGGCCGGCACCGAACTGGGCGTACTGCC
>LNAP01008641.1_pt1 | contig 17520 bp, 17 predicted proteins | sample 602601 | NCBI WGS metagenome assembly LNAP01 (sample SAMN02440304, study PRJNA202911) | soil metagenome | biome: Subtropical and temperate rainforests or woodlands; isolation source: soil samples (1 kg each in a 20% v/v slurry with milli Q water) were... ... | reverse complement strand
GAAGTTCGACGAGACGATTGCCGTGGACGACGTGTCCCTGGAAATCAAGAAAGGCGAGATTTTCGCCCTGCTCGGCGGTTCGGGATCGGGCAAATCCACCCTGCTGCGCATGCTCGCCGGCTTCGAACGACCGACTGAAGGGCGGATCTTCCTCGACGGCGTGGACATCACTGACATGCCGCCGTACGAGCGGCCGATCAACATGATGTTCCAGTCTTACGCCCTGTTCCCGCACATGACCGTGGCGCAGAACATCGCCTTCGGCCTCAAGCAGGACAAACTGCCCGCCGCTGAGATCGATGCGCGCGTGGCCGATATGCTCAAGCTGGTTCAGATGACCCAGTACGCCAAGCGCAAGCCGCATCAGTTGTCCGGTGGCCAGCGCCAGCGTGTGGCCCTGGCCCGTTCGCTGGCCAAGCGTCCAAAGCTGCTGCTGCTCGACGAACCGATGGGCGCGCTGGATAAAAAACTGCGTTCGCAAATGCAGCTGGAGCTGGTCGAGATCATCGAGCGCGTTGGCGTGACCTGCGTGATGGTGACCCACGACCAGGAAGAGGCCATGACCATGGCCGAGCGCATCCTGGGCTGGATCGCCCAGATCGGCAGCCCGATCGACATCTACGAAACCCCGACCAGCCGCCTGGTCTGCGAATTCATCGGCAACGTCAACATCTTCGACGGTGAAGTGATCGACGACGCCGAGGGCCACGCGATCATCACCTGCAAGGACCTCGACCGGAAGATCTATGTGGGCCATGGCATCAGCACCTCGGTGCAGGACAAATCCGTGACCTATGCGATCCGTCCGGAAAAGCTGCTCGTGACCCCGACCATGCCGACCTGTGAATACAACTGGTCCAGCGGCAAAGTGCACGACATCGCCTACCTCGGTGGTCACTCGGTGTTCTACGTCGAACTGCCGAGCGGCAAGATCGTCCAGTCGTTCGTCGCCAACGCCGAGCGCCGTGGCCAGCGACCAACCTGGGGTGACCAGGTGTACGTGTATTGGGAAGACGATAGCGGCGTGGTACTTCGCTCATGAACATGCGCAAATTCAAACGCCGCCTCAATCGAATAATTCCCGGTGGCCGCCAGCTGGTCATCGGGGTTCCCTTCATCTGGCTGTTCCTGTTCTTCATGTTGCCGTTCTTCATCGTCCTGAAGATCAGCTTCGCCGAAGCCGACGTGGCCATCCCGCCGTACACCGAGATCTACAGCTACGCCGAACAGAAACTGCAGGTGCTGCTGAACCTGGGCAACTACGTGATGCTCGGCGACGACGAGTTGTACATCGCCGCTTACCTCGGCTCGTTGAAGATGGCACTCTTCAGCACCATCCTCTGCCTGCTGATCGGCTACCCGATGGCCTACGCCATCGCCAGTGCCCGCAAAGAGCTGCAAACGGTGCTGGTTCTGCTGATCATGATGCCGACCTGGACCGCGATCCTGATCCGCGTCTATGCGTGGATGGGCATCCTCAGCAACAACGGCCTGCTCAACGGTTTCCTGATGACCATGGGCTGGATCAGTGAGCCGCTGCAGATCCTCAACACCAACCTCGCCGTGTACATCGGTGTGGTGTATTCGTACCTGCCGTTCATGATCCTGCCGCTGTACGCCAACCTGGTGAAACACGACACCAGCCTGCTGGAAGCCGCGTCGGACCTCGGTTCGAGCACCTTCAACAGCTTCTGGAAGATCACCGTGCCGCTGTCGAAAAACGGCATCATCGCCGGCTGCATGCTGGTGTTCATCCCGGTGGTGGGCGAGTTCGTGATCCCGGAACTGCTTGGCGGTCCGGAGACCCTGATGATCGGTAAAGTGCTCTGGCAAGAGTTCTTCAACAACCGTGACTGGCCGGTGGCATCCGCCCTGGCGGTGGTGATGCTGGCGATCCTGATTGTGCCGATCATCCTGTTCAACCGCAGTCAGGCCAAGGAAATGGAGGGTAAAGAATGAAACGCTTCCGTTTCTCCAGCCTGATGCTGGTACTGGGTCTGTTGTTCATCTATCTGCCGATGCTGATCCTGGTGATCTACTCCTTCAACGCCTCGAAGCTGGTGACGGTGTGGGGCGGCTGGTCGATCAAGTGGTACGTCGGCCTGATGGACAACACCCAACTGATGGGCTCGGTGGTGCGTTCGCTGGAAATCGCCTGCTACACGGCGGTGGCGGCAGTCGCACTGGGAACGCTGGCCGCGTTCGTCCTGACCCGCATCACCCACTTCAAGGGCCGTACGCTGTTCGGCGGCCTGGTCACCGCGCCGCTGGTGATGCCGGAAGTGATCACCGGTCTGTCGCTGTTGCTGCTGTTCGTGGCCATGGCACAGATGATCGGCTGGCCGCAGGAGCGTGGCATCGTGACGATCTGGATCGCCCACACCACGTTCTGTGCGGCGTATGTGGCGGTGGTGGTGTCGGCGCGCTTGCGTGAACTGGACCTGTCCATCGAAGAAGCGGCCATGGACCTCGGTGCGCGGCCATGGAAGGTGTTCTTCCTGATCACCATCCCGATGATCGCGCCATCCCTGGGCGCCGGCGGCATGATGTCGTTTGCCCTGTCGCTGGATGACCTGGTGTTGGCGAGCTTCGTGTCGGGCCCGGGTTCCACGACCTTGCCGATGGAAGTGTTCTCGGCGGTGCGCCTGGGCGTGAAGCCCGAGATCAACGCCGTGGCCAGCCTGATCCTGCTGGCAGTGTCGCTGATGACGTTCCTGGTCTGGTTCTTCAGCCGTCGCGCCGAAGAAGCGCGCAAGCGTGCGATCCAGCAAGCCATCGAAGAAAGCGCTGCCGATTCGTGGAAGCAACCGGACGTGCGTCGCGCGCAGCCGGAAGCGGCGTGAGTCTTAAATCGGGTTGACCACAATCCTGTGACCAACCCAAATCTAATGTGGGAGCGGGCTTGCTCGCGAAAGCGGAGTGTCAGTCACGAATATGTGGACTGACACTCCCTCTTCGCGAGCAAGCCCGCTCCCACATTTGCTTTAGGCAACCCAAGGGGATTGGCGAATGACTTCGACAAAATTCATCGGCTTGAACCCCGGTTCCTGATCTATCAAGACATCGGTCTTCACATTGCCGAACGTGGTCTGCGGACGATGGCGCAAGCCGTCGGCAAAGGCGCAGATGATGCACTCCTTGAACCCTTCGCCCCGTGGATGCGCATGCACCACCGCTTCACGCTGCACGGTGGAAACGCTGCGTAGTCCATGCCCAGCACATCCATTTCAACGCCAGCGGTCACCAGCGCCACGGTCGGCCGCAGGTGTTGGGGTGATGCTGGAAAGCACCCGCGCGCCGCTCAAGACCGTGGCTTACCAGTGCGGTTTCCGCGATGCCCAACACATGCGCAGCGTGTTCAACCGCAGGCTGGGGGTGACGCCACAGCAGTACCGGCAGAACTTTGCAGCGATGGTTTGAGGCATTTATTTGTGTTGTTCTTGAGGACGTCTTCGCGAGCAGGCTCGCTCCCACAGGTGACCGAGTGTCCTCTAATGTGGGAGCGAGCCTGCTCGCGAAGACGTCAGCCCGACCAATGAAAATCTATTGCCCGGACCGCGCTGGCAGCAACTTCAACGTACTGCGCGTATTCGCCGTCACCTCTTCATCATTGAGATGCGCCTGAAAGTAAATCCCCTCGATATACGCCTCAGCCTGATCGTCAAAGTGTTTGTCGAACGGCACGCCACTCTGGCCGACCGGGTTGACCGTCAAACTGTGCGCCGGATCGGCGAAGTCGATCAGGCGCCGGGTCGATGGGCCGTACGTCACCGGCCACGGTGCCGGGCCGATCTTGGCCGACAGGTTGTTCGGCACTTCATGGGTGCCCGGAGCCGCGAACGGACCGATATTGAAGATCCGATCCAATGGCTTTTGCTGCCCCAGCGGGTGGCCATGGGTCAGCGTGTGCGCCTTGCCCCATTGCCATTGCGAGGAATCGGCACCCAGGGTGGCCTTGAGGTGGGCGATGCTGGCAAGCCACGCGACCTTGACGGTGTCGGCGCGGGTTTCCTTGCCGAGGGTATTACGGTTGTCCCACCACGGTGAATCCGCCGTCGCTGCCAGGCGCGGCAGGGCGGCATCGATCACCCGGGTCGAGAGCAGCGTTTCGAAGAAGTCATTGCCCAGTTCGTCATGCATCGCCGCGTCAGCCAGGTTGAACAGGAACTGGTTGAACAGCGTCGCGCTGGTGGACTCCAGCGGGTAGTCGCCTTGCCACTGGGCCAGTTGCTCCACCAGCTTGAGCTCTGCAGGGTCGCTGACCACTTCGCGCAGGGTCGGTATCAGTGGCGCCAGCAGGCGCGTGCCGTAGGCGGTGGTGGTGCCCAGTTGCAGCTTCTGGCTACTGTCCAGATCCCACTTGACGTTCTTGTCGCTGAGCTGGCGATTGAGCTGCTGGCCTCGATCGGCGAGGTTGTAATAACCGGGGATCTCCATTCCCGTCGGCGACAGCGGCTGGAAGTTGGCCGAGACGATATAGCCCCGTGCCGGGTTCTCTTCCTGCGGGTTGGCGCTGAACGGATAGAAGCCGTCCTTGTCGGCATCGCTGGTACTGCCATCGAGGATAAACCACGGCAGCACCCCGGCCGGGCGCTTGGGCAATTGCGCTGCAGCCCACCAGCCGATATCACCCTTGGCATTGGCCCAGACGATGTTCAGGCCGGGAGCCTGGACCTTGGCGGCAGCGCCACGGGCCTTGGCCAGGGTGTCAGCACGGTTGAGCTGGTAGAAGCCTTCGATGATCGGGTTCTGGCTTTCGAGAAAGCCCCACCACATGGCGATCGGCGTTTTGCCGACGCTCTTGCCCAGCGCGTCGTTGACGATCGGGCCATGGGGTGACTGGCGCAGCGTCAGGGTGACCGGTGCCTGGCCCTTGACCGCGATCTGTTGTTCGCTGCTGACCATGTCCACCCACTTGCCGCGATACCAGACCTGATTCGGATTGTCCGGATTGACCTTTTCGGCAATCAGGTCGAGATCGTCGTTCTGGAACATGGTGATGCTCCAGCCGAAGTCCCGGTTCATGCCCAGTGAAGCGAACGGCATCAAGGCCTGGTAATGGCCATAGAGCTCGAAGCCCGGTGCCGAGAGCTGCGCTTCGTACCATACCGACGGTGCGGAAAAACGGATGTGGGGGTCTCCGGCCAGCAGCGGCTTGCCGCTTTTGGTGCGGTTGCCGGCAACCGCCCACGCATTGCTGCCCTCGAACTGCGGCAAGCCATTGTCGGCCAGGGCCTGTTCGCTCAGGCGGGCGAGGGCGTTGAGGTCTTTCCAGTCGGTGCTGGCGAGGGGCGACGGGGCCGCGCTGGGTCGGGGCGCCAACACGCCCTTGGCCTGCCAGTCGAGATCGAAGACGCTCAGATAGCCGGCACCCAATTGATCACGCACGTAGGTCAGCAGTGGTTCGGTGCGAAACGCCGCAGCAAAACTGTAGGCCATGTAGCCGGCGATGCTGATGGTGTCCTGCGCCGTGAACGGGCGCTTGGTTATGCCCAGCACATCGAACTCGACGGGTTTGGCGTGACCGTCCTGGTACTGGTTGATGCCGTCCAGGTAAGCCTGCAGGGCAAGGAAGGCGGGCGATTGCTTGTCCATGTTCGCCAGATAGGTTTCGGCGCGTTCGCGAATGCGCAGGCTGCGCATCAACTTGTCGGTGTCGAGCAGTTTCGGTCCGAGCACCTCGGCCAGTTCGCCCCGGGCAAGGCGACGCAAAACCTCCATCTGGAACAACCGATCCTGGGCATGGACATAGCCGAGGGCGCGGTACAGGTCGGTTTCGTTGTCGGCACGGATGTGCGGGATACCGCGCTCGTCATAGCGCACGGTGACCGAACCTTGCAGGTGCTGCAGCTCCACCATGCCCTGGCGTGATGGCTGCTTGCTGTAGACGTACCAACCGGCGCCGACGGCGAGCGCGACGATCAGCAAACCGAGCGCGGTCAGGCTACGTTTCATGGTGACTCCTTATTGTTATGTGCGACAGCAATTCCCTGGCGAGACTGTTTAACACGACAAGCCGGTTTGGCCCATCGCCCGTAGGAGGGATTCTCGTTTGCTGCCTGCGTTAACTCGTCGGGACGACGGGCCACGGGCAGTAACACCCCACGGCCAGTGTGTGCGTGGCACTCACTTCGCGGCCTTCGTTCAGCGCCTGCAGGATCGGCTCGATAAAGCTGTTGCTGGAATTGCAGGTCAGGCCTTCACTGTAGGGCCCGAAGTACGCCAGCCTGCCATTGCGATCCCAGATCGCCACGGCGGGGCTGGCGGGAATCTGTTCGGAGCCCGGCAGGACGTCGATGGTTTCCAGGCTGCTGAGCGTGGCGGGTAGTTGGCCGTGGCTGCCAGGCCTTTGCACTGCATAGAACTCCACACCGTGCGGGACATAGCGCTCGACCAGTTCGGTCAGGTGCTGTTGATTGCCCACGTTGCACGGGCAGGCCGGGTCCCAGAAATGCACGAGTCGGATGGCGCCGGGGCCGGCGAGATGGTCGGGCAGGCGTAGCGGATCACCGGAGAATAACGCCGTGTGCTCGCTGAATGCCCGCAGATAGCGCCCCTGAAACCAATCGTAGGCCGCCCACAGCACCCCGGCGCACACGAGGGCGAGCAAGCTGGCGAGCAGGGTGGCGCGATAGTGCGAGCGCATGGTGTCACTCCTTGTGGGTCGGTTAGCTTGCCATGCTTGCCGCGACAGATGAATATCGCAGGTCTATAAAGTCCGCTTCGCGCTCTGGAATGCCCATGTCAGTGACCTTCGATCCCGATCATCTGCGTGCCAGCCTGCGGCCGCTGGCGCAAGGGCAGCCGTTGTCAGCGGAGGCCCAGGCTTATCAACGGTTTTATGGACTGGATTTTTCCTCGCGTAAGGTTCGCAGCGCCCTCGGTTGTTTTCAGGTCGATGGTTACGAAGTGGTCAGCCAGGTCTGGTGGCCAGAGCAGGTGAAGGCGACGCTGTTTGTCTTTCACGGGTTCTACGACCACACCGGCCTCTATCGGCATGTGATCGAATGGGCGCTGGAGCAAGGCTTCGCGGTGATTGCCTGCGACTTGCCGGGCCATGGGCTTTCCAGTGGCGAGCGGGCGAGCATCAAGGACTTCGCCGAGTATCAGGACACCCTGCAAGGCTTGTTTGCCGAGGCCCGATCGCTCGAGCTGCCACAACCCTGGCATCTATGTGGCCAGAGCACTGGTGGCGCCATCGTGATCGATCATGTGCTCAACGCGGGGGCGGGCAGTCCGGCCCAGGGCCAGGTGATCCTGTTGGCGCCGCTGGTGCGGCCACGGGCGTGGGGCTGGTCGCAACTGAGCTATTACCTGCTCAGGCCTTTCGTCAAAGCCATTGCCCGGCGTTTCAGCGAGAACTCCAACGACCCGGAGTTCTTGCCGTTCCTGCAATCCGATCCGTTGCAACCGCTGCGATTGCCGACGGCATGGGTCGGGGCGTTGGCGCGTTGGATCAAGCGCGTCGAAGCGGCGCCGGCAAGTACCAGGCGACCGTTGATAGTGCAGGGGCAAGCGGACATGACGGTGGATTGGCAGCACAACCTTGAGGTGCTGCGGGGCAAGTTCGATCGGCCGCAGGTATTGATGCTGCCTGAGGCACGGCATCATCTGGCGAATGAAACGTTGGTGCTGCGCGGGGAGTATTTCGGGTTTTTGACCAAGCGGATCAAGGGCCGGAATCTTTAGTGACCCTGCCGGCCTCTTCGCGAGCAGGCTCGCTCCCACATTAGACCGCGTCTATCTGAAAGCTCGATCCACTGTGGGAGCGAGCCTGCTCGCGAAAGCGGTCTAGCGGACGCTGAAAACTATTGGGTCAGATTCGAAGTGCTTTGCCCCACCGCCAACCCGGCCCGAATCGCCGCCAGCGCCGCCTGGTAATAGGCTTTGCCTTCAGCTGATTCGGCAAATGTGGCGAATTCTTCGAGCTCCTCATCCGACAGGTCGCGGTAGACGTACAGCAGCGTGTTGTTCAGGTCGTTGCCGATCTGTTCCATCAAGCGCTGGCGCTGCCCATTCAGCATGCTTTGGGTCTGGCCGGCGCCGAGCAGGCCGGGGATCATCGAACTGAGACTGTCGGCCGCAACACCGGCAATCGCCAGGCTGACTTCCGCGCCGGCCTCGCGAGCAGGCAGGGCCTGGGCCAGGTGGCCGATGATCAGCAGCCGGCTGTCGCTGGCCTGCATCTTGGGCAGGCCCTTGGCATTTTTCGCCAGTTGATCGCGGCGGGTTGCGAGCAATTCGGCGGCGACGATTTTCTTGCCCAGCGGCGATTGAAAGAACGCCAGCGCCGGCTTCGGATCGGCGAGGCTCTTGCGCAGCTGTGCTTCGGCACGCTGGTCCACGGCCTTGGGTGCGAAACGCTGATTGCTGTTGTCGACCAGCGCCTGGAAAACCGCCGGTGGCAGGCTGCTTTGGTAGCGCTGTTGCGCGGCCGTGAGGGCGTCGTTGAAATGCGCGCGTTGTTCTGGCCAGCCGGCGACCTTGTACAGTTGGGCGTGGCCGTCTGCCCAGGCGGGCATAACACAGAGCATCAGCAGGGAGAAAAGCAAACGGCGCATAGGGACTCCTGTCAGCAGGCGACTATTCTCCGTGTGGCATCCAGTCTTGTCGAGAATTCGTATCAACCCGCTGCATGGCTCTGTCGGATTTTCAGGCGCAGGAATACTATGCGCGCCATGCAAATACCTTCTGATCACCCACTGCTGTTACAAATCGTCGACGACCTGGCTACCCACGGTTGGTCGCAGCAGAATATTTTCCTGCCTCAGGATCTGACCCGAGCCTTGGCGGCTGAGTGCCGTAAACGTGCGGCCGAAGGTGAGTTGGCCCCGGCTGCCGTGGGTCGAGGGCCGTCGTCGGAGATTCGCGAGGGGATTCGCGGCGATCATATCCAGTGGATCGAGCCCGGCCAGGCCGAGGTCTGCGACAGCTATCTGGCGTTGATGGACAGCCTGCGCGAGGCGCTCAACCGTGGCCTGTTCCTGGGGCTGGAGGACTTTGAGAGTCATTTCGCGATGTACCCGCCTGGCGCTTTCTACCTCAAGCATGTCGACCGGTTCCGTGACGACGACCGGCGCATGGTGTCGGCGGTGGTCTACCTCAACGATGCCTGGCTGCCTGAGCAGGGTGGTCAGTTGCGCATGTACCTGGAAGAAGGTGCGCAATACGATGTAGTACCCATCGGTGGATGCCTGGTGGTATTCCTGTCGGGGGAGGTCCCCCATGAAGTCCTGCCTGCGAGCCGTGAGCGCCTGTCGTTGACCGGCTGGTTCCGGCGTCGAGGCAATGAGCCGTTCTGATCATGCAAAAGATACTGGTAAGCCGCTGCCTGCTGGGTCACCGCGTACGTTATGACGGCGGGGCCAGCGGGCCCTTCGATCAGTTGCAGCGGTGGATCGACGAAGGTCGGGTGGTGCCGTTGTGTCCGGAAGTTGCCGGTGGCCTGCCGACGCCACGGGCGGCGGCGGAAATTCCCGGTGGGCAGGGCGGCGAAGTACTCGATGGCCAGGCCGCGGTGATCACCACGGAAGGCGAGGATGTCAGTGCGCAGTTTCTGTCAGGGGCTTATCAAGCCCTTGAACTGGTGCAACAACACGACATACGCATTGCCGTGCTCAAGGCCAATAGCCCGTCGTGCGGCAATCTGCTGACCTATGACGGGACGTTCAGTGGAGTGAAAGTCACGGGCGAAGGGGTCACGGCGGCGCTGCTCAGGCGCCATGGGGTGCGGGTCTTCAGTGAGCTGGAACTCGCGAATGCGGCTCAGGCACTGGCAGCACTCGATTAACGACCCACACAAAACCACACAGGTTTGGCTTGCGACTCAGGGGTTCGGTGCCACTCCGGTATCCGGCCCCAGCCACTTCTTCTCCAGCGCCTCCAGCCGCCCATCCGCCTTGATCCGTTGCAGCGCGCTTTCCAGGCTGGCGTGAAACGCCGGGTTACCCTTCTGGAATGGAATCGACAAGTTCACTGCCTGGATGGCTTTCGGCTTTTGGTCTGTCAACGACTGCACCAGCAATATCGAGCGTGGCTCTTCTTTCTGCGCGATCAATTGCGCATTGGCCTTGATGTAAGGCTCGGTGAAATCGAAACGATCCGAAAGCGCCGGGGTCTGTGCAATGTGGTTGATGGCGATGTCGTATTTGCCACTTTCCACGCCGGCCAGCAAATCACTGGCATCTGTCACGACAAAGTCGGCGCGAACCTCCAGTTCGTTGGCCAGCAGTTGGCCCAACTCGACTTCGAAGCCCTTTAGATTGCCATCCTCCTTGAAACTGAAGGGGGGGGTATTAGCCTCAAGGGCAATGCGCAATTCACCGCGATCGTTCACGTCGTCAATCAGTTCGGCATGAGCCAACGGGCTCAAAAGGGGTAGCAGGCAGATCAGGCCAGGCAGAAAACGCATGGTCACTCCTTTGAAATCATTATCGCGACGCTCTGGATCAGGCTCGCTTTGCTATGGTTGTCGAGTGCCTTTCGACAACGATTGACCATGAAGTTGTGATGGTCACGCGAATTTTACGTAAAAACTGGAGAAGAGAATGAAAACCTTTATGTCACGTGCTGCACTGGCTGGTCTGCTGATGGGTGTTTCAGTGTTGGCCAGTGCAGCAACGCCAGCCCCGAAAGGTGCTGAAGTGTCCATTGTTTCTCCCAAAGATGATGCCACGGTCCCGCAGACGTTCGTGGTGAAGTTCGCTGTCGAGAACATCGCGTTGGCGCCAGCTGGCGATGCCACCAAAAACACGGGCCACCATCACCTGCTGATTGACGTGGACAAACTGCCGGCGGCTGGCCAGCCGATCCCGAACGATGCCAACCACCTGCACTTCGGCAAGGCGCAGACCCAGGCTGAAGTAACGCTGCCGCCGGGCAAGCATACCTTGCAGCTGGAGTTGGGCGACAGCGGTCACATGCCGTTCGACCCACCGATCGTCTCCGAGAAGATCACTGTAAACGTCAAATAAAAAAAGGGAGCCCCTTCGCAGGGGCTCCCTTTTTAATGCCGCACGCTGCTCTTAGAACAGAACGCGGCTACGAATGGTGCCGTTGACGTGTTGCAGTTTCTGTTGCGCCAGGTCCGAGTACTCGGCATCTACGTCGATCACCACGTAGCCGACTTTCTCGTTGGTCTGCAGGAACTGACCGGAAATGTTGATGCCGTTTTCGGCGAAGACCTTGTTGATCTCGCTCATCACGCCCGGGATGTTCTCGTGGATGTGCAGCAGGCGATGCTTGCCAGGGTGAGCCGGCAGGGCTACTTCCGGGAAGTTCACGGACGATACCGAAGTACCGTTGTCGCTGTACTTGACCAGTTTTTCTGCCACTTCCAGGCCGATGTTGGCCTGCGCTTCGGCGGTGGAACCACCGATGTGCGGCGTCAGGATCACGTTGTCCAGGCTTCGAACTCTTCGTCGTTGGAGCGTGGCTCCACCGGGAACACGTCGATGGCCGCGCCGATCAGGTGCTTGTCCTTGATCGCGTCCGCCAGGGCGTCCAGCTCGACCACGGTGCCGCGCGCGGCGTTGATCAGGATGCCGCCCTTCTTGATGGCGCGGATTTCCTTCTCGCCGATCATCCACTGGGTGGCAGCGGTTTCCGGTACGTGCAGGGTCACGATGTCGGACATGCCCAGCAGTTCGTGCAGGTTGCCGACCTGGGTGGCGTTACCCAGTGGCAGCTTGGTCACGGTGTCATAGAAGTACACCTGCATGCCCAGGCCTTCGGCCAGGACCGACAGCTGAGTACCGATCGAGCCGTAACCGACGATGCCCAGCTTCTTGCCGCGGATCTCGAAGGAGTTGGCCGCACTCTTGATCCAGCCACCACGGTGGCAGGAAGCGTTCTTCTCAGGGATACCGCGCAGCAACAGGATCGCTTCGGCCAGCACCAGCTCGGCAACGGAGCGGGTGTTGGAGTACGGCGCGTTGAACACCGCGATACCGCGTTCGCGGGCAGCGCTCAGGTCGACCTGGTTGGTGCCGATGCAGAAACACCCTACAGCTACGAGCTTCTTCGCGTGATCGAAGATCTCTTCGGTCAGTTGAGTGCGCGAGCGAATGCCGATGAAGTGAGCATCAGCGATCTTTTCCTTGAGCTGGGCTTCCGGCAGAGAACCTGTGAGGTACTCGATGCTGGTGTAGCCCGCCGCCTTGAGGACATTGGTGGACGCCTTCGAGAAGAAGGAACTTGATCTTGCTCTTATCGAGAGAAGTCTTGCTCATCTGCGTAAACCTGTATCCCGGAGAAAAATGGCAGGGAAGGGAGCAGCCCGGAGCTGACCCGCACGGCAAGAAAGCCGTCACCGCAGAACAGCCGTTGGGCACTATGCTGCGGGGTCGGTATGCTAGCATATGCACCCCGCTAAACACTCATTCCTGCGACGTGAAGCGTTCTCAGGATGACCATGAATTGTTCGAGAGTTCTGTCGATGACCGATCCTGCGCTGATTGATGAGCTGAAGACCCTGGTTGAGCCTGGCAAGGTCCTGACCGACGTCGACTCCCTGAATGCTTACGGCAAGGATTGGACCAAGCATTTCGCCCCGGCCCCGACCGCCATCGTGTTTCCCAAGACGACCGAGCAGGTCCAGGCCATTGTCCGTTGGGCCAATGAACACAAGGTGGCGCTGGTGCCGTCTGGCGGGCGTACCGGGCTTTCCGCCGCTGCCGTGGCGGCCAATGGCGAAGTGGTCGTGTCCTTCGACTACATGAATCAGATCCTCGACGTGAACCTGACTGACCGCACGGCCGTTTGTCAGCCGGGCGTGGTCACCGAGCAATTGCAGAACAAGGCCGAAGAGCACGGTCTGTACTACCCGGTGGATTTCGCTTCGGCAGGTTCCAGCCAGATTGGCGGTAACATCGGCACCAATGCCGGCGGGATCAAGGTCATTCGCTACGGCATGACCCGCAACTGGGTGGCCGGCATGAAAGTCGTCACCGGCAAGGGCGATCTGCTGGAGCTGAATAAAGATCTGATCAAGAACGCCACCGGCTACGACCTGCGTCAGCTGTTCATCGGTGCCGAAGGCACGCTGGGTTTTGTGGTCGAGGCCACCATGCGTCTGGACCGTGCGCCGAAAAACCTCACCGCGATGGTCCTCGGCACTGCCGATTTCGATTCGATCATGCCGGTATTGCACGCGTTCCAGAGCAAGCTTGACCTGACTGCCTTTGAATTCTTCTCCGATAAAGCCTTGGCCAAGGTTATGGCGCGCGGTGACGTACCGGCGCCGTTCGAATCCGATTGCCCGTTCTACGCGCTGCTGGAATTTGAAGCGACCACCGAAGAAGTGGCCAATCATGCCCTGGAAACCTTCGAGCACTGCGTCGAGCAGGGCTGGGTACTGGACGGCGTGATGAGCCAGAGCGAAACCCAGTTGCAGAACCTGTGGAAGTTGCGCGAGTACATCTCCGAAACCATCTCCCACTGGACGCCATACAAGAACGACATTTCGGTCACTGTGTCGAAAGTCCCAGCGTTCCTGAAAGAAATCGACGCGATCGTCGGCGAACACTACCCGGATTTCGAAATCGTCTGGTTCGGCCACATCGGCGACGGCAACCTGCATTTGAACATCCTCAAGCCGGACAACCTGAGCAAGGACGAGTTCTTCGCCAAATGCGCGACCGTCAACAAGTGGGTGTTCGAAACCGTGGAGAAGTACAACGGTTCGATTTCCGCCGAACATGGCGTGGGCATGACCAAGCGTGATTACTTGACCTACAGTCGCTCGCCGGTTGAGATCGAGTACATGAAAGCCGTCAAAGCGGTGTTCGACCCGAATGGCATCATGAACCCGGGCAAGATTTTCGCTGTTTGACTTTTGAATTTAAGAGCTACGAAACAGGAGTCGGTAATGAGCTATCAGCACCAGTATGTCGACGGCACGCGTATTCACTTCCCGTTGGGGAAAGTGGTGTGCATCGGCCGTAACTACGCCGAACACGCCAAGGAACTGGACAACCCGGTGCCTACTGAGCCACTGCTGTTCATCAAACCGGGTAGTTGCGTGGTGCCGCTGGAAGGCGGTTTCAGCATTCCGACCGAGCGTGGCTCGGTGCATTACGAAGCGGAAATCGCCGTGTTGATCGGCAAGCCACTGTCGACCAAACCGAGCCGTGAAGAAGTACTGGATGCCATCTCCGGCATCGCCCCGGCTCTTGACCTGACCCTGCGCGACAAACAGGCCGAGCTGAAAGCCAAGGGCCTGCCGTGGGAAATCGCCAAGTCCTTCGACGGCGCGGCAGTGATTGCGCCGTTCGTGGCTGGCAGCACCTTCGCCGACCTGACCGACATCGGTATCCGCCTGACCATCAATGGTGAAGTACGCCAGGATGGCAACAGTAAGGACATGCTGAATCCGATCGTGCCGATGATCCAGTACATGGCCGGTTGCTTCTCGCTGCAGGCCGGTGATGTGATTCTCACCGGTACGCCGGTGGGTGTTGGCCCGCTGAATGTCGGTGACGAACTGGTTCTCGAACTGCCAGGCGCCAGCCGCTTCACCAGCAGCGTGCGCTGACCCCACACAAAACCCTGTGGGAGCGGGCTTGCCCGCAATGAGGCCATGACAGTCAACATTGATGTTGAATGTCAGACCGCCATCGCGGGCAAGCCCGCTCCCACAATGGTTTCTAGTGGTCGCAAGTTTCTGTGTCCACGCAGGGCAATCCCGCCATTTCCCGTTTTTTTCACATGTTGTCCGGATAATTCCGGGGCTTCTGGCGTCTGAGCCAGTCCCAATGTGCTATTACCCATAGCCTGAATTTCTGGAACACATCCCTGCATGGCCACCCAACCGCTGTCCAAGCTGAAAACTGCCCGCCGCTCGCGCTTTGTCATGCGTTGGTATTCCTGGCTTTTGCTGGTAGCGGCTGCTGTGTATGGCCTCGTGTTTGCGATGCACTGGGATGATCGCGGCGTGCTCTGGGTGATGGAGCGCTTTGAAAGCCCGGCCGAACGAAAAGAGAGTATCTGGCTGCCGGACTACCGGGCGGTGATCGACGCCAAGTTGCTGCCGGGCATGGAGAAGGACGAAGCGTCAGATGTTTCTTATGACCCGCAGACCAAAACCCTGTTTGCGGTGATGGGCAAGAACCCGTTCCTGGTCGAGCTGACGTTGCAGGGCGATGTGTTGCGCAAGATGCCGCTGGTGGGTTGGGGCAACCCGGAAGCGGTGGCGGTCATGGGCAACGGTTTGCTGGCGATTACCGATGAGCGCAAACACCTGCTTTCCATCGTCAAGGTCGATGCCGATACCCGGGAACTGAATATCGCCAGTTTCCCGAAATACGACCTGGGCCCGTCGAAAAACCAGAACAAGGCCTTCGAGGCGATCGTTTGGGATGCGCGTAACCAGCAACTGCTGCTGGGCGAAGAGCGTCCGCCGGCGCTGTTCAGCTGGAAAAGCGATGGCAGCCAAATCCTCAAGGGCGACAAGCAAAAGCTGTCCAGCGACGAACTGGATATCCGCAACCTGTCGGCCCTGGCCATCGATCCGCGCACGGGCCATACCCTGGTGCTGTCCGCTGATTCGCATTTGTTGCTGGAATTGGACGAGAACGGCGAGCAGGTTAGTTTCATGACCCTGCTGGGTGGTTTCAATGGTCTGAAAAAAACCATTCCCCGTGCCGAAGGCGTGACCATGGACGAAGCGGGCACGTTGTACATGGTGAGTGAGCCGAACCTGTTCTATCGCTTCGAAAAACAACCGTAGGAGTTCGGCAATTGTGGTCAAAGGCCATTGGCCATTAAGCTTGAATTCATACTGCCGTGGTATTTCATCCGCCCGTCTTGTTTCCGAGCCCGCCTGAATGCGCCGACTTGCCCGTCCCAAACCCCTGATGCTGATCCTGTCGGTCATTGCGCTGATCATGCTGGTTGCCGTCGGCCAATACCTGCGCCTGTTCGAGCGCACCTGGTTCAATGTGCAGGCGCTATGGCAGCCGATGAATGCCCAGTCCATTGGCCTGGATCAGTATCAGGTAACGATCGAGGCGCAAGTCATTGACGGTCTGGATGACGATGTTTCGGCGCTGACCTTCGATCCCGTGCGCAAAAGCCTGTTCACGGTTACCAACAAAAATGCCGAACTGATCGAATTGTCCCTGGAAGGCAAAATCCTGCGGCGTGTGGCACTGATCGGGTTTGGCGACCCGGAGGCGGTGGAGTTCATCAGCGCTGACACTTATGTGATCACCGACGAGCGCCAGCAACGGTTGATCAAGATTCATCTGGAGGCGGACACGACGTTCCTTGATGCCGCCGACGCTGAACAGATCACCCTCGGCGTGCACATGCGTGGCAATAAGGGTTTCGAAGGGTTGGCCTATGACTCGGTGGGCAAGCGCTTGTTCGTCGCCAAGGAGCGCGACCCGATGCTGATCTACGAAGTGCAGGGCTTCCCGCACTACAACCCGGAGAAGTCCTACGCGGTGCATGTGGTGAACAACCCCAAGCGCGATGCCGGGATGTTCGTGCGAGACCTGTCGAGCCTGCAATACGATGAGCGTAGCGGCCATCTGCTGGCGCTGTCCGATGAATCGCGACTGATTCTGGAACTGGATGTCGATGGGCGGCCGCTGACCACCCTGTCACTGAGCAAGGGGCGTCAGGGGTTGCAGAAGACTGTGCCGCAAGCGGAAGGCATCGCCATGGACGATGACGGTACCTTGTACCTCGTCAGCGAGCCAAATCTGTTCTACGTCTTCAAAAAACCACCGCAACCCTGACCAGCACCCGTACCCCCTGTAGGAGCGAAGCTTGCTCGCGAAGGCGGCGCATCTGTCAGTAGAGATGTCGACTGATACGCCGCCTTCGCGAGCAAGCTTCGCTCCTACAGAGGTTTTGTGTTTGGCTTACTCGGCGCGCAGGGTTTTCACGCCTTCGCTCGTCCCCAGCAGCAGCAAATCAGCCGGGCGGGCTGCGAACAAGCCGTTGGTGACCACGCCGACGATGGCATTGATCTGTGTTTCCAGCTCCACCGGGTTGGTGATCTGCATGTTGAACACGTCGAGGATGATGTTGCCGTTGTCGGTCAGCACGCCTTCACGGTAAACCGGGTCGCCGCCGAGCTTCACCAGTTGGCGGGCCACGTGGCTGCGGGCCATCGGGATCACTTCCACCGGCAGCGGGAACGCACCAAGCACCGGCACCAGTTTGCTGGCGTCGGCGATGCAGATGAAGGTCTTGGCCACGGCCGCAACAATCTTCTCGCGGGTCAGGGCCGCGCCACCACCCTTGATCAGGTGCAGGTGCTCGTCGCTTTCATCGGCGCCGTCGACGTAGAACTCCAGGTCGCTGACGGTATTGAGCTCATACACCGGAATGCCGTGGCCTTTGAGGCGGGCGGCGGTGGCTTCGGAGCTGGCGACCGCGCCATCGAACGCGCCTTTGTGCTTGGCCAAGGCATCGATGAAGCAGTTGGCGGTGGAGCCGGTGCCGACCCCGACGATGCTCTTGTCGTCGAGTTTCGGAAGGATGAAGTCGACGGCGGCCTGAGCCACTGCC
>LNAP01002686.1_pt1 | contig 17527 bp, 9 predicted proteins | sample 602601 | NCBI WGS metagenome assembly LNAP01 (sample SAMN02440304, study PRJNA202911) | soil metagenome | biome: Subtropical and temperate rainforests or woodlands; isolation source: soil samples (1 kg each in a 20% v/v slurry with milli Q water) were... ... | reverse complement strand
ACTACACTTATCCACAGCCGACCTTCACAGGTTGGCCATTAGCCCTGGCTCAAAATTCAATCGGCACGGTGGCTCAATTTTGAATCGGCGCCAACATACCATATCAAAATGATGAGTGTGGTATCATCTTTCCGATAGGCGCGATCTTTTGCTTTGCGCTCGGGCCGAGCGGCCCAGAAAAGGGGAGCTTGGCCACATTGGATGTATCGCAGACGCAGCGCGAACGCCTAGCGTTCCTCGAACTGCGCGTGTTCTTCACCGGAGAGCTTCGGCGCGGGGACATCGAGTCCCGCTTTGGGGTCAAGCCAGCTGCCGCTTCGCGCGACCTGAGCTCGTATAGAGACATCGCGCCGGACAATCTCGACTATGACGCCCCGGCCCGCTGCTATCGCCCGTCCGAATCCTTCAAGCCCGTCTTTGAGTTCTCGACTGAGCGAGTCCTTGCGTGGCTGCTGCAAGGCTTCGGCGATGGATTGGATCTGAAGCAGCGGCAAGTGGCCCCCTGCGAAGGACCGGGCCAACTGGTCAAGCCGGACCTCGAAGTCCTCGCAACGATTACCCGAGCCTTGGTCGCGAAGAAGGCTGTGCGGGTCAATTACCTGTCGCTTTCATCAGGGTCGAAACGTCGCGAGCTTGTGCCTGTCGCTTTGGCTGACAACGGGATTCGTTGGCATGTCCGTGCGTTTGACCGGGAGCGGGATCGCTTTGGGGACTTCGTCCTCACCCGCATCGCCAAGGCCCAAGAGATCGAAGGGGAGGTGGCCGAGTCGGAGCAGATTGGGTCCGACTCGCAATGGGCGCGCATTGTTGATTTGGAAATCGTCCCACATCCAAGCATTGAATGGCCCAAGGCAGTCGAGGCTGACTATGCGATGACCGATGGGGTCCTTCGGATCAAGTCGAGGGCGGCACTTGCAGGCTACGTCTTGCGGCGTTGGAACATCGACAGTTCGCCCGATCACCGGCTTGACGCTGCCTCGCATCACCTTTGGCTGAAAAACACGCAGACGCTCTATGGCGTCGAGAGCGCGGCATTGGCCCCCGGATACGCCGTGGACGGCGCGGGCCAATCCTAAGAAGAACCGGGAAGAACGAATGAAACTCGAACAGATCGCCAAGGGCGCTCAGATATCCAACGAGCTGTCAGGGAGAACTGCGACCAGTTGAAGTTAAAAAATCGCGATTTTGGCGAAGGTTGATTGAAGCAAGACGTCTCGCGCGACTGTTAAGATTTGTAACAAACGTTGGAATCAAATCGAGCAAGAAAGCTAGGGATTCTGACAACTTGAAAGGGAGTTTTGATGAGTGAGTTGAAAAGGAAGGCTTGGTTTGACGGCGGTTATTCGCTGTCATTTAAATTAATACGCAGATGAGGTATCCATGACCTCATCGGCTGAAGAGTTCATCAAGAAGGCGGTCGAACACAGGGAGAATGATCGCCTTGATGAGGCGATCATTGCAGCTCGACGGGCGACCACTCTCGATCCCGAGAACGCCAACTCCTGGTGGCAGCTTGCATTGGCGGTCCACGATAAAGAGGGATACGGCGCGGCCTTTCCGCACTTCAAGAAGACGATGGAGCTCGCTCCTTCGTTTGCCTTTGGTTGGCATCGCCTAGGTTGGGCCTACAAAAAGACTGGCCAAACCGACGAAGCCGTCAACTGCTGGGAAAGAGCAACCGAGATCGACCCGGAGAGAGTCGCCACTTTGGAGCTCTTGCTGTCAGCCTATCGGGAGCGCGAAAAAGCGGGCGATGAAGAGAAAGTATTCGATGTCTTGAAGCTGATTGATTCGCAGGGTGTCTTGGGAACAGATGAGGTCAATCGATTGGGTATCGAATATCACAAGCGCAAGGACTATTACAAATCAATCATCTACTTCAGGAGATACGCCTCCGAAGCGCCAGGGCCGATAGGGTTGTTCAACCTTGGGCTTGCTTACAACGCCTCTGAAATAGGACAGGACGCTGATGCGATTGACGCATGGCGCAGAGCTTTGCTTCGCGATCCCTCATACGACAAAGCCAAAACGAATCTTGACCGAGCAATCAAGCCTTTGTTGGACTTGAAATACAAGATTGAAAGCTATGGAAAACCACTTGTGGCCGAGGACCAGTGGTATGGCAATTACATCAATCCATACGAACTCCTCGCGCTTGAAGATGTCGATCCATGGGACCTTGACATCAAACAAGTTCAGAAGGCTAAAAAAGCTCTGATGCAGGAGATCGATCTTGAGGATGGTCGTGTCGAATGGATGCCTGGATTGAAGATCGACCGCTCCATGGCAATGAAAGTTGCAGACGAGTTGAATGAAGAGTGGAACAGGTATTGGCACCACATTGTCTTTGAATGCAAGCCACTGCTTAACTTTCTTTCCCGTGGTTCGCTGGAGCATTTCTTGGTTGACGCTGAGGAGTCTCCTACAGAAGTCTTGGATGCTTTGGATGAAAACTCAGAAGACTTTTCGCCTTGGCTCAGCAAGAAGTTCGCTCCGCAATACGACCTGTTGTTGACAGAGGCGATTCAGCGAAAAGACATGGCAAGCATCGAGTGTTTGTTAGACGGCAGACGTTGGGTCACTCCTGAAGACGAAGACAAGTGTTTCGAAGGCGCGCACAGGCAGGTTCAGAAACAACTTCTGCCGCTGAAAGATGCGTCTGAAAGATCGGAGCGGATCAAGCCGTCGGTTGCCGGTGTCCAAAAAGTGCTTGCTGAAGGAAGCTTGGGGTCAATCTTGGCCATCTTGCCGATGGCATTTCAACAAGAGCAGAACGAGGCGGCAACCCTGGTTCGAAGCATATCTATTGACTGTTACAACCATCACCAGGATGCGGACCTTGCCAAGGAAGTCTTGGTATTGGCAAACGCTTTTGCTTTGCGTTCGCCATCGTTGCGCCATAGGCTGGACGAAGACATGGCCACACTCAACGAAAAGATTGCAGAAGAACGGAAGGATGAATCATCTCTGACGCTCAGTGGACAAGACTACAGCATCAAGCGGGAATGTGTGAAGTTTGGCAGTGTTTCTATACCTACAAAAGAGATTGAAACCATTCGCTGGGGAATTTCCATTACGAGATCAAACGGGGTGGCGACATATGCGTTTGGGATGGCTATAGGAGGTCGCGGTTCAACGGTGGGTAGACTCACATGGAGTTCTTCGAGCAACATTGAAACGCAAGAAGGGTTGTTTAACAAATTTGTTGATGCAGCCTTTTCTTATGTATTGCCAACAGTGATGGAGAAGCTCACGGCGGAGCTGAATAGAGGGTCGAGACTTCAAATCGGTCCTGCATCTGTAACCAAGTCGGGCATCACATTCACGGTCAAGGGTTGGTTTAGTGACAAGCAAGAGTTGTGCCCTTGGCACAGGCTCAGCGCGGTTCTTTCCAATGGCGAGTTGGTGATATCGGATTCCTCAAACAGCAAAGCCACGATTTCCATGCCACTCAAGGAAATTGACAATGCGTTTGTTCTTTACTTAATGATCAAAAAACAATCTTGAAAGGCACTGTCATGCATCCATCCGGAGCGATTGAAATTCCAAAATTCGTTTTGCAGGTTTTGAACAACCTATGCGACATTGAGCGAAAGCTATCGATACATGGCGATCCTGGAAACGCCAAAAGAAATGTCGAACGCATCAAAGAGACATTTGAGGATGAAAAGATCTTTTATGAGGACCCCATGGGTCAGTCATTTTCAGAAACACGCACGGACTTGGAGGCCACCATTACAGGTGAGGGCTCAGACAACCTGAAGGTCGTTGAAGTCATCAAGCCCATCATTCGTGTTGGCGATAGGAACTTTTCGCGAGTGGTTCAAAAGGGAATCGTCATTGTTCAATCAAATACAGGGGAGAAATGAGAATGGCATCAAATATCAACTTCGGCATCGATTTGGGCACTTCGAATTCGCTGGTCGCGAAGTTCGACAAGGGCAATGTCGAGGTTTTCAAGAATCCTAATGGATTCAAGGAAACCCTCCCTTCAGTTGTTGGCTTTCGGAATGACCGAATCTTGATCGGAGATCAAGCGCGAACCTATTTGCAGCGAGACCCCAAAAGTGTCGTTAGTCGATTCAAGCGAAAGATGGGGACATCCGAGACGTTCAAAATCAAGTCGTTGAATGCGTCTAAGTCCCCTGTGGAGTTGTCAGCATATGTTCTCAAAGAGCTGAAGACCTTTGTTCACACTGGCGAGGAATTGGATGCAGCCGTTATCACCATTCCCGCATCCTTCGACACGGTGCAGAGCAATGCCACCAAGGAGGCGGGAAAGCTCGCTGGGTTCAAGACAGTGATCCTATTGCAGGAGCCAATCGCGGCCAGCCTGGCCTATGCGAACAAGGAGAAGAACGTTGACCTCAAGAACAGCCAGTGGCTCGTCTACGACCTTGGGGGCGGAACATTCGATGTGGCCTTGGTCAAAATTGTCGAAGGCGAATTGACCGTCTTGGACCATGAGGGTGACAACTACCTCGGAGGGACGGACATTGACGCGTTAATCGTTGAGAAGATTTTGGTTCCCGAGCTCGAAAGGCGTGGATCGTTTGCCGACCTGTTAGCCGAGATGAAAAGCGAGAGCGGCAAATACAACAAACTTTGGCACACACTGCTCTTGCATGCGGAATCAGCCAAAGTCGAATTGTCCACTAAATCTTCTGCGGAAATTGATCTTGGGACCATTAGTGATTTGCAAGATGACGATGGCAAGACCATTGAGGCCATCATCAATATCACCCGCTCAGAGTTTGAAGCCGTCATCAAGGATGTCGTTGAAAGCACGATTGATCGGATGAAGCAAATTCTCACACGAAACAGCCTTCAGTCTAATGACTTGAAGTTCATTCTCATGGTGGGCGGATCGACATTCGTTCCTTATGTTCGCAAGCGCGTCGAGGAGGTGATGGGTATTGCCGTCAACACCAGCATTGACCCGACGAACGCTATTACGGTTGGAGCTGCCTACTTTGCGGGGACAAAGGAAAAAGGGCAGAGCGAGTCGAGCACTCCGAGGGTTCAGTCGAAGCTCAAGATTAGGGCCAGCTATCAGAAGGCGTCGCAGGAGAAGGAGGAGACGTTCACCGCCAAGATAGAAGGAGTCTTGGACGGGCTTCAATACCGAATCATCAATGATGATGGGTCGTATGACAGTGGATTGAAGAAGCTTGGTGCCAGGATTGTAGAAGACCTGCCCCTACGCGAGGGGGCGTTCAACTTGTTCACGTTGAAGATCGTCGACTCCCAAGGCAATGCGGTTCCCATCGATTTTGATGCGATCCAAATTGCGCAGGGCCGTTACAGCGTCGCGGGGCAAATGCTTCCGGAGGATTTGTGCTTGGTTAAGGACGATTTGGCCGCAAAAGACACCCGGTTGGAATTGCTATTTGCGAAGAACTCAATTTTGCCTTCTAAGTCGAAGAAGACGGTTGAAGTTGCCAGCACTATCGTCAAAGGATCAAACAATTCGATCACCATCATGGTGGTCGAAGGTCCGTCCGACCGTCACTCCTCTACAAATAAACCAATTGGCGAATTGGTGATTTCAGGCGGGCAATTGACCAAGGACTTGATCAAGGGGACTGATATTGATCTTCGCTTTGAAATGTCAGAGTCGAGGGACCTTACTGTTTCGGCCTTCTTGAACGGCACCGGCCAAGAGTTCTCTCAGGTATATACCCCAAAACAGCGCACCGTCTCGACCAAGATGCTTGCATCGGAAATCCTGTTGCTTGAGTCGAAGATTCAAAACGAAATCGACGACGCGCAAACCAACGGCCACAAGGAAACGGCTGATGGTCTTGAGAAGGTTTTGGACGGAGTCCAGACGCTCATTGGAACTGCTGCGGATTTGGCTGAAGACGATGTGACTGACAAGCGCTTCCAGCTTGAGGACCAAAAGCGCAAGCTCGCTCAGCAGATGTTCGAGCTGACCTCAGGCAAGCGGCTCAACCAGGTCAAAGCGGCTTACCAGGAAGCCAAATCAGAGGTGGCCGAATTGGTCCGCGATTCGGGAAATGACCGTGAAAAACACGTCATGTCCGAAATCTTGGCCCGCGAGCAGACATTCATCAACTCGACTTCACCTGAAAAGATCCAAGCGGTGGTCGATGAGCTTGAACGCCTCCGTTATCAAATCCTGTTCCGCATGCCTGCGTTCCTAAAGAACATGTTCTCGCACCTCATGGATCGACGTGCGTCGATGAATGATCAGATTCAGGCGTCGCAGCTCATAGAGAATGGAAAGCGGGCGATTGATCGCGATGACATTGAAAGCCTTCAGCAAATCAACAGCAGACTCTGGGACCTTATGCCCGCCACTGAAAAGGCAAGTGACGAAATGCGCGCATTTACCGGAATTATATAAATTGCAATAACAACAAGTGAGGGGGGTGAGATGGCATTTTTAGGACTGTTCAAAAGCAAAGAGGAAAAAGCTCTTGATGAAGTAATGAAGCATCACATGGAAATGATCTTTCCATTTGGTGCTGCTGATATTCAAAGAGACTGTGACCGAGTCGGTGAATTGATAAATTGGAAAATTCAAGGAGATGAGCTACGCGGGTTCATGTCTGGCTGTAAAACCTTGGTTTCCATCAGCGAGAGCAATGACGATGATGGATTCGTTGAAAGCAATATTCGTCGTTCAAAAAGTCGAATTACTCCTGCGCAAGCGCGCGAGGTTTATGTTTATCTAGCTGGTGAATCGATGATGCGTGCCAATTTTGGCCGCATGGTCAAAGGTCAGGGCGGGCAGATGCCGAAGGAGATCGAGGAAGAGATGGCTCGGGTCAGGAAGGTGTGGTCGCTTGGAACGCTATCAGACACCATTCAGGGGGGATACGGCCAATATGGATTGGTTGTGACCAATCCAATTCCTACAGTCTGCGTTCGGGGCAGCGATAAATACCTATCTCGCTTGCGATTCAATGGGCAAGCCGTGACGCATGACCGTATTGGTTCGACAAGTTCAGAGGTTACTGCTGGAAGCATCGACATCTACAAACTTTCAGTAGGTGCTCAGACTCTTGGAAACGTCTTCATTTGCCCGTATCACAAGCACGACAGCAAGGTTGCGCCGAAGGGCTTTACGTTCGAGCGGTGACTATGAAAATAAGGGAGAAGGAAATGAAGAAAATTACCCTTTTTTGTATTTGTCTGATGTCTGCGTCCGCTTTTGCATGCGACATCAACTTCAATGTTGAGTTGCAAACATTCGGCGAGAACGTCACTGTAGAACTTCGATCTGGATCGCCAGGGCGGTCACGACCAGTTGCGAGTCGCAAGTCGCAAGGAGGTCAAGTCGGCTTTAGCAAATTGTGCGCAGGCACGTATTTTCTGGCTATTGGCAACGACGATTCCGTGAGTGTCACGCCTGTGAAGCAATTTCAAGATGATCATGACTATTCCAGTCGCATCACTTTGCAGCGCGGTTCAGGCAACGTGTCCAAACAGTCGCGCAAGTCTTTATGAATATTGTTTCGAGTTTTTATGTGCAACGAGGGCCTAGGTCGTCACTGAATTTAATGATTCTGAGTAGAGGTGGTGGCAAAAGAATCATTGTCAAAAATAATTGAATAGGGACGGCATGGCAGACATTACAAACATCTTGGTTGAGTATTGGCACATCGCCATCGTGGCGGCGCTTTTGCTCCTCATCAGCATCGGCTTTTTCGCCCGGTTCGTGGTTCCCGCGCTGCGGCTGTCGGGCGAGCTCGATTCCGCCATCGCCGCCTTGAAGGACATCCGCTCCCGCATCGATGGCAACGTGGTTGAACTCGGGGCGATTGAGTCCAAGGCAATGTCAGGCCCTGCCTTGTCCCACTTGTGGAGCGAATACGCCAAGACGCTGCACCCTCAAAGGGAGGATGGGGAGAACGGGCAAAGCCGGATCGTTCGTTGGCGCGCGACCTCGCTGGCGGACACCTTCTTTTCAGAGCTGTCTGTCGTCGATACGCGGCTCAAGACCGAGTATTACAAGCATTTGCCCGGCATCCTGACCGGCCTCGGGATCATCGGAACCTTCACCGGATTGATCATCGGCCTCGGACGCTTCAAGGTGCCCAAGGATTTGACCTTGGTGCAGCAGCAGCTCGGACAGCTCATCGATTCAGTGGGGCATGCCTTTTACGTGTCGGCTGCGGCCATCGCCTTGGCGATGCTCTTCACTTGGATCGAAAAGTCCCTCGTCGCCGCCCGCTATCGCCAGGTCGAGCTTCTGCGCGAGCTGGTGGACAGCATGTTCAAGGGCGGAGCCGGGGAGGAATACCTCGAGCGTCTAGTCGCGGCGGCGGAGACATCGGCCACGCAAGCGGCCCACATCAAAAATGCATTGGTCGCCGATCTCAAAGAGATTCTGACCACGCTGGCTACCCAGCAGATTGCAGCCCAAGCTCAGCATACCGGTCAAATGTCCGCTGACGTGGGCAAAGCGATCTCCGAAAGCCTCGGGCCGCCGATGGACGCGATATCCAAGGCCGTCCAAGGGGTGAGCGCGAATCAAGGCGAAGCGGTCAACAAGATGCTGACCGATGTGCTGGCGACTTTTTCCGCCCAGATGCGGGACATGTTCGGGGGCCAGATGCAGGGCATGTCGGATTTGCTGCGCGAGACCAGCGAGTCCATGAAGTCCACCGCGCTGCAATTCGGCCAGCTCGCGGCCAACATGGACGCGGCCGGAACCAACACGGTCGATGCGATGGGCGAGAAGCTCGGCAAGGCCCTCGATGGCATGGAGGCGCGCCAACAGGCCATGAATGCCCAAATGGCGGCCTTCGTCGATCAGATTCGGGCATTGGTGGGCGAGTCTCAGTCCGAATCGTCTCGCAAGCTCCAAGAGGTGCTGACCAGTGTTGGGGATCAGGTCGCGGGCGTGGTCGCGGAGCTTCGCAAGCAGGCTGAGGCGTCGGCTGAATCGCAAGGCCAACGCCAAGAACGCTTTGAGAGCGCGACCGGCGCGGCCATCGGGTCGCTGTCAGAGCAAATGGAGCGGCTGCTTGCGCAGTCTGTCGAGACGAATCGCTCGCTGCAAGACACCGTCGCCAAGCTGGCGGGAGCCACCGACAAGGCCATCTCGGGCATGAATTCCGGAGCCGAGACCTTGTATGTCGCGGCCAGCGACTTTGCCAAGGCGGGGCAAGGCGTTGCGGACACCATGAGGGCATCCACCGCAGCGGTTGAGGCGATCAAGGGGGCATCGGGCCAACTCACGCTCGCCACCGACGGAGCGCGAAGCCTGTTCGCAGACTACGGCAAGACGCGCGACACCTTCTCGCTGATGGTTAGCGAGTTGAAGCAAACCATCGACAACGCCAAGCGCGAAGCGTCAATGACTTCCGAGATCATCGGGCGCATCGAAGCCGCCGCCGCCCAGCTCGGGACGGCGCAGAAGGAATCCGAGGAATACCTGCGCGGCGTCAGCGAGGTTTTGGTCAAAGCCCACGACTCGTTCGCGGAGAACGTCGAGCGCACGCTGCGCGAAGGCAATCGGCAATTCCAAGGGGAGCTGTCGAGCGCGGTCCAGTTGCTGTCGGGGGCGATCAAGAACCTTGGCGACGTGGTCGATGACTTCTCGCCTCGGAAGTGATGAGCCATGATTGGAATCAAGGCGACTAGGCGCAAGGCGGGCAAGGAGGAGGCGGAGAAGCCGTTTTGGATTTCCTTCTCCGACCTGATGACGGCCCTGATGGTGCTGTTCTTGGTGGCGATGGCGGTGGCCCTCATTGCGGTGACGCATGGGCTGGCGACCATCAACAAGGACAAGGAGGAGCGCGACAAGACCATCCAATCCTGCATCGCGGATGTGGACGCGCTCACGAAGCAATCCGAGTTCAAGGGCGTGTCGGTGCGGGGCAACTCCATCGACTTCGGCACGCTGGTTCTTTTCGGCAACGACAGGCACACCTTCGAGAGCCCGGCCCATGAGCACTTCGTCCGGAAATTCGTGCCCCGCGTGCTTGACCTGGCCCGAAGCGAGAAGTGCGACAAGTGGTTGAAGCGCGTGGTGGTCGAGGGTTTCGCCAGCCAGACTGGCGACTACCTCTACAACCTGAATTTAAGCTACCTGCGCTCGCAGCGCGTGCTGTGCGTATTGCTCGACTCCAAGGCGACCGATTCCATCGCGCCAACGGACCGCAAGCTCGTGCAGACCTTGTTTCTGGTCGGCGGCTCATCGTTCAACACCGCTGCGGGTGAGGCGTCCCAAATGCGTCGCGTGGAGCTCAAGCTCGAATTCCGCGATTTGGGCAGCGACAAGGAAAAGGCGGCGGATATCCCGCTGGACCCCGGCCTGAAATGTCCGAATGACCTGAGATGAACGCCCCGCTCAACATGCTTCGGATGGGTCTCGGGTCTTTCGCCACGGGGTTGCGCGCGCCCGAGGCCTTGTCCGATCCATCCGACATGGTTCGAGCCAAGCAACAAGTCTTGCGGGAGCATGGCGGCGCGGCCATCGTGGCCGACACCCGTTCCATCATGACGGCCATGGCGAGCTTTCGCCGCGCGGGCAAGGTCGAGGGCTTTCGCGACCTGAAATACGTTTGCTTGGGCATGGGCGCGGTGGATGGGCAGGGCTGGTGCGCCATCGCGGACGCCCGACTTCGAAATCGCGTGGCCGAGCTGGTCGAGGCCCAGCCGGAGATGCGGCGGCGCATCCGCTGCTTCCAGGCCTTGCTGTCGAGCTTTTGGAGCTTCCCGCTCAATAGCAAGCAGGCCAGTGAGGAGTCCAAGGCTGGGTGGGTGGAGCTGCGCAAGTGGCTCAGGGCCGAGCGCGAGCGCATCCTCAAATCCAAAGAGCCAAAGCCGCCATGGTTCGCCGCCTTGACCAAGCACATCGCCTTGCTCAGCGAGCAACCCTGCGAGCACTTCGGCGCGGCCTTGCTTCGGGGCGATTCCAGCGGGTTGCGCGAGGCGATGGATAGCTTGGCGATTCCTTCGGATTCGTGGGTGCTCGAAGAAGCCGTGATCGCCCAGATGCTGGCGGGCTGCGCCTTGAATGACGAGCCCTTCAAGGCAACCCTGTCCAACCTGATCAACATCGGTTCGGGTCGCGGCGGGGTCGAGTTAGGCGAATCGTTGAGGCTTCGAAGCGTCGCTCTGCTGGTGTCCAGGTATGCCAAATGCCGCGAGCGGCCCGAACACATGGCCCTGCGCGACGCGGCGGTCGGCATCGTCGGCAATCCATGGCTGCGCCGTGCGAACTGGGATGCATGGGTGGTTGATGCCCGAGGCAAGCCCGACGACCAAAGCCGCGAGATGATCAACGGCTGGCTTAAGCGAGAGTTGATAAAGAATTTTTTTGAACTTCTTAGTGTTGACGGGACAGGCGATAGCCGCCGTGTGGACTATTGGCTACGCTTCGAGCCGTCGATTGACGAGATGTGGTTCGCGCTGGGGGCAGACGCTCAATATCAACGCGGCGAGGCCTTCATGGACTTCAAGAGTCGTGCCAAGGGCCGCTTGCTCGATCTGGATGGCACGACCGCCGACAACAATGCCTTCGTGATGCGCGTGGGCCGCTATCTGTTGGTCGAGTTCGGGGCCAAGGGCAATGCGATGTATGTCTTCGAGTGGGACGCGCTCGGGCAACCCTTGCTCGACACGCTCACATCGGGCCGGGCTCGCGCGTCGGTAAGCATCCATCGGCTCAAGGACAGCAACAACGTGGAGCGATTGATCCACCGGGATTCGGCGGCGCAGAGCTGGGAGCAGAAATTCGACGCCTATTTGGTCCCGCGCATCGGCAGGCGCCCAAGCGATCCGCCACGGCGGGCCGGAGCCGTGCGCCGGGTCCGCAACGAAGGCTTTTCGCCCGATACATGGGCATTTTTCGCGCGGACGCACGGATTGAGGGTGGAGGACCACCGATCAAGGCAAGGCGCGCTGTGGGTGCTTGGGGTCGAGCAGCCGAGCCATGTGGCCGCCCAGCTTGAAGCATGGGGCTTCAAGTCGCGGGCGCCCAGAGGCTGGTTCAAGGAGTAGCGATGCAGTGGTCCCCGTTTCGATCCAAGCCCAAGGCGCCCGAATCCAGCGAGGCGAAGGGCTCAGCCATCGCCGTTTCATGGAACAAGGAGGGCGCCGAATTCCGGGCGGTGCCCGCCCGCGAAGGGTGGCTCGGGGATTCGGGGAGCTTTGAAGCCGATGTGGAGCTTGCGATGCTGCTGGGGCAGTTGGAGGAGGAAGGCTATGCGGAGGCCCGAGGCGAGGCGGTTTGCCTAGCCTGGCAGGACTTCTACCGCGTGGCGGCATCGAACGACCACGGGACGAGCCTTGAAGCGTTGAAACTCCCGCACATTGAGCATTGGCGCCCAGCCTTGTCGAGCAAGGAGACCTTGATCGACCAGGGCTTTGCGGTGAGCATTGCCGGATGGCTTGATCCCCAGGGGCAGCGCCCGCAGGGGAACGTAGCCATTGAAGGCGCGGTCATCAAAGCGGGCAACCGCGTGTCGATTCTTCCTGAAAGCGCATGGCGCGTCGTCGAATCAGTCGCCCAGTTTTGGGCGCGGCCAAGCAGCGAGCGCGCCGCGGACTCGAATCGCCGAGCGTGGTCGGCCATTCGATCCCACGCCGCGAGCGCGGGCGCCGACATGACGGACTTTCTGCGAAAGACCGTCGTGCTGACGCCCGAGAAGCTGCGCATGGGCATGCGCAAGGGGGATGTCGGCGGGGCCAGCATGGTCGAGCTCCAGCCGAGCTTCGACGGCGCGCCGGACCGCTGGCTCGAAATCTTCGACCGCATCGGGGATGTGCCCGAGCGCTACGACATCCCGGATGGCAATGGCATCGTGCATGTGATGCTCGCCCCGGAAGTGCGCACTGTGCTGCGCGAGATCAGGCGGATGCCGGGGCGGCGCATCGCGGGCGACCGCGCCGAGGCGTTCCTGCGCAACCCCTTCGCCACCCTTGGGCCGGACGCGGCCAAGGTGATCGACCCGGAGCAGTTTGAGAAGGCCAGAGAAGATGCGGGCGTGTCGTTCGCCCGCTTCACCGCGCGAGTCCTGCGGGACGAGAAGGGCTATCCCTACGAAATGGCGTTGATGGTCGAGGAGTCCATCGGCGGAGAGGTCCGATCCGACGAGCTGCGCTTCGAAGGCGCCCATGACTTGGAGAAATTCGTCGCCAAGCTCGAAGCCCGCATCGCCGCATCGGCTCAGTGCTGCCACTGGCAGGGCTACGACCTCGAAATTCTGGGCGACACGCCGGACCAGGCCAAGACTCTGCGCGAGGCGCTTCGAGACATGGCCGCTCCCGAAGCCATCAAGGCCTCGGAGATTTTCGACCTCTCCAAGTATTCGGATCGGGTCGAAGGGTTCGGGGTCGAGAAGCCGTATTACTCGCCCTTCATCGCGCGCAAGAGCGACGACTCGGGTTGGTTCCCGGATAACGTCGATTTCGGCCTGTGCTACACGCCCGAAGGGGGCGGCGAAACAGTCGCGGTCGTGCTCAACGAGGATTCGATGGCCGCGTTTCGCGACGAGGCCCGCAAGGCGCAGGACGAAAAGCGCGAATCCTTCGATTTCCCCGGCTGCCCCAAGCCCGTGCCCGTCAAATGGGCGAACGAGGCTCTCGACGCCATCGGCAACGCGCGGGCTGACGTTTCGAAGCGCGAGTTCGACCCGAGCAAGCCTGCGACCAAGGCCAAAGCGTCCGAGCGCAAGGGATTGGTGGTCAAGCCGAACGTGGACACGCTCGACTACGAGGAGCGCAGAGGCGCGCTCGCCCCGACCGGCGCTCCGCCGAAATTGCCCGTTTCTCTCCGTCCTGAGATTGCCCTCAAGGACCATCAACTCAGCGGGGTCGCATGGTTGCAGCATTTGTGGAACCTCTCTCCGACTGCCTGTCGCGGCGCGCTGCTCGCCGACGACATGGGATTGGGCAAGACGATCCAGCTTTTGACCTTCATCGCGGCGGCCATCGAGGAGAAGCCCGATATCGATCCGTTCCTGATCGTGGCCCCGGTCTCGCTGCTTGAAAACTGGAAGGAGGAGATCGCAAAGTTCTTCGCTCCCGGAGCCATGCGGGTGCTCACGCTCTATGGCCCATCGCTTGCGGAGAAGCGGGTGCCCAAGCGGGCTCTCGAAGAGGAGCTTGTGAGGGGCGGCGCGACACGCCTTTTGGCCTCGGGTTGGCTGGGCGGCGCCCAGGTGGTGCTGACCACTTATGAGACCTTACGCGATCTTGAATTTTCACTGGCGGCCCAACGCTGGTCAGCCATGATTTGCGACGAGGCCCAGAAGATCAAGAATCCAAACGCGCTGGTGACCAGGGCGGCGAAGAAGCAGAACGCCCGGCTCAAGATCGCTTGCACGGGAACGCCCGTGGAGAACACGCTGACCGACATTTGGTGCCTGTTCGACTTTGTCCAGCCGGGCTTGTTGGGAGCGTTGAAGGATTTTGGCAATCGCTACCGCAGGCCCATCGAAGCGGAGACCGACGAGGAGAAGGAGCGCGTTGCTGAACTTAAAGCGTTGATCGAACCGCAAAAGCTGCGCAGGACCAAGGCCGAGGTCGCCAAGGATTTGCCCAAGAAAATCGAAGTGGATTCATGCAGGGCTTTGCCGCTGTCGGATCGGCAGCGCGCCCACTATGCCGACGCGGTCGCCGCATTCAGAAAACGGGATAAATCAGGCCCGGCCAGCGGGCTGCAGTCGCCGTTGGGGTTGCTTCAATATCTGCGCAGGCTTTGCTCCGATCCGAGGCCTCCTGGGCAGGTTTCCACTGATTCGGAACTGCTGTCCGATATTGAGCTGCGCTCGCCCAAGATGGCGTGGCTCATGGGCCAGCTTCGCGAAATCGAGGGCAAGGGTGAGAAGGTCATCGTCTTCTGCGAATTCCGGGACTTGCAGCGCACGCTCCAGCGCTGCATCGGCGAACGTTTCGGCGTAGTGCCCGACGTGATCAATGGCGACACGTCTGCGGATTCGGCTAATGCGAACAACCGGCAGCGGCGCATCAAGAAATTCCAAGAGAAGCCGGGGTTTGGCGTGATCGTCTTGTCGCCCTTGGCGGTGGGGTTCGGCGTGAACATCCAAGCGGCGAACCACGTCGTCCACTTCACCCGCACATGGAATCCGGCGAAGGAAGACCAGGCCACGGATCGCGCTTATCGGATCGGGCAGACCAAGGAAGTTCACGTCTATTACCCGGTGGTGGTCGCCCATGACTTTCTTACTTTCGATGCCAAGCTCGACAAGCTGCTGGATTGGAAGCGCGGGCTTTCGACTGACATGCTCAATGGTTCGGGCGATGTGAGCCCCGCCGACTTCGGGGACTTGGAGGCTCCGGACGGCGGCAACGCATTTGGAAACGAATTGCTCGGGGCGGACGACATCAGGTCCATGGACCCGGACGCGTTTGAGGCCTTGTGCGCATTGCTTTGGAGCAAGCGGGGGTATCCAAGGACCATCAAGACCCCGCGCTCGGGCGACGGTGGAGTCGATGTCGTGGCGATCAGAGGTGCCGAAGGCGTCGTGATCCAGTGCAAGAGCTCATCGGTCGAAGGCCGCGAGCTGGGATGGGAAGCCGTCAAGGATGTCGCGGCGGGTGTTGGAGCCTACGCTCAGAGGCATCCCGGCGTGACGTTTTCCATGGTCGCGGCCACGAATCAACGCTTCAACGGCACCGCAAGGAAGCAGGCCGAGATTCTCCGCGTCGAACTGGTGGACGGGGACGACTTGGAGAGTTTGCTCTCCAAGCATCCAGTCAAGCGTGGCGAGCTTGAGAGGTTTTTGCTCGCCAATTGGATGGCGGCATAGGCGGATTTTTTACATCACATTTAACAATTCACAGAACCACAGGAGACAACATGGCAACCGTGCAGGAAAAAATCGATCAACTGCTGTCAAACATGTCGGGCGGCAGCGAGGAGGACCGGCTCAAGATGCTGCTTTACTACGGGGACCTGAGCGAAGATTTTGCCGACGATGATGACTGGGGAGCGCTTTGTGAGTTTGCCTTGGAGGCCGATGAGGAGCTCGAAACATCGACCCCGCATCTTGCGCAATACAGCGCTTTGGTGCAGGAGCGGAAGTTTCCAGAGGCATTGTCCGCCATGGTCTATGACCTGCGCGACAACAGGATTCTCGCGGCGATGGCGATTCACAGGGCAGGACTTCCAAAGCAAACCCCGTTGGTGTCCGCTGCGGCATACAACAAGCAAAATTATCAAGGTCTGAAGGACGAGTTCGCCGTCACCCGTTTTTTGGTTTGGTCAGGGTTTGACATCAACATTCCCAACCCAAGCACCGGCATGACGGCCCTGCACAAGTTCGCTTCGACCAACGTGCCGCCAGGAAGCCACCCGAGAGCCGTTCGTTGGCTCATCGAGCACGGTGCTGATGTTGATGCCGTCAACGAAGACGGCAATACCGCGCTCGGACTCCTTTGCGGCCAGCAGACGTGGGGAGAGGCGCAAGACCAGAGTTTCGAGCTATTGATGCAAGCTGGGTCCGATCCGTTTGCCCAAGCCAAAGATGGTGTGAGTCCTTTCGCATCGCTTGTTCAGATGAACGTAGAGGAGCATTCCGACGTAAGAGTCGCGCGCATCGATCAACTTCTCGCTTTGGGAAGAAAAATGAAGCAGGCCATCGAAGCGTCCGAAGATGGCGATGCGGACGAAGACGTGGAAGATGTAGGCAATGACGAGGAATCTGAGCTTACATCGGCACAGGAGCTCGTCCGAGTCTTGCGCATGGCACGGAAGCGAATCCATGAGATCAGGGCTTTCTACGGTGACCCCGAGGCCATCGAGAGAAACCGCGAGGAAGCAGGCAGCCAAGCTTGGGATTCAAGCAGTGGGGAGCAATATCTCAAGCGGATTTATCAGGTGACGATGGGGCTTGCGATTCGCAACAACCTCTTTGGGCGCCCCGAGTTTTACAGCCAAGAGGTCGCGGAGCTGTTCAAGCAGGATGAGGACTTTGCTTTCTTTTTTGATCCGAGCCATGTCTTACCCCTGATGGACTGCTTCAGGGACGAATGCGCCTCAAAGGTCTTCCTGGGTATTGCTCGACCGGATCAAGAGCAATTCGCGAAGGACGCCTTGAACGAGTGGAAAGCGAGCCCTCGGGTTCGCCAGCTCGTGACGATTGCAGCATCTGACGAGGATGATGACGAATATGAGACCGATAAGCGAGACTTGGACGATTTGTTGAACGGAGGCATGTTCCCGGAATTGGAATTCGAGGGCTTTGGAGCAGTGGCCCGGATGGCATCATTTACCCATCTCTCGATGTTGTTCGAGTCGGGTTGGGGTAATCCCTTCATGGGTGTGCGGCGCGAAGGGGTCGAAATCCCCGACGCCCTGTCCACCCGCGTGGCGGTCCACATCATCAATCGGCGCAAGGTTCGCGACGGCGTCGAAGGGCGCGCATTTGGATTGGCCTTGCAGAGCTTCAGCATGCAGCTATCTCAAGGGCTGCTTTCTGGACCAAGGCCATTTCGCCCTGGAGAGCAGCGGCAAGACGGTCGGTACTGGGAGGTCAATCCGGCCACACTCGCTTACCGGAGCATGCTTCGGTACTTGAGG
>LNAP01002878.1_pt2 | contig 17535 bp, 13 predicted proteins | sample 602601 | NCBI WGS metagenome assembly LNAP01 (sample SAMN02440304, study PRJNA202911) | soil metagenome | biome: Subtropical and temperate rainforests or woodlands; isolation source: soil samples (1 kg each in a 20% v/v slurry with milli Q water) were... ... | reverse complement strand
ATGGCCATCATTTCGCGCGAGATGGCCGTGGAGAAGTCGGCACGCATCACCGCGGTGACCACCGTGGTGTATTTCGGAGCCTCGGTGGGACTGGCCCTGGATGGGTTTGGCCCTATGACCATGGCCTGGGCCAACCTGATCAACATCCTCGTCACCGGGGCAATGGCCCGCTGGGCGGTAGCCCGCCCCCTGCCCTGGTTGCCGGCCTTCCACCAACTCAAGGGCATCGTGCACTTCGGCCTGGGCAACCTGCTGACAGCCCTGCTGAAGGCCGCCGACAGCGCCCTGCCCGACATATTGCTCGGACGGTGGATGACCCCCACCGCCGTTGGCTTGTTCAGTCGTGCCAACTCCACTGTGAACATGGTCAGCACAGCCCTGCTGCCCACCGTCAACTACTTCGCCTTGCCCTACATGGCCAAGGTGCATCACGCCAACGGGCCCGTGGCCGGGGAATACCTTCGAGCCACATCGCTGATCAACGCACTGATACTGCCCGCGCTCGCCGCCATTGCAGTGCTGGCGCACGACATCGTGAGCCTGCTGTATGGCAGTGCCTGGCTGCAGGCTGTGCCAGCCATCCCCTGGCTGTGCCTGGCCTATGCGGTCAACAGTTTGTTCACGCTCAGCGCCCCAGTATTGACCGGCGTTGGCAAGCCTTATGCCGCCATCGGGCCCAACGTCTTGTTGGTGGTGGCCAAAGTGGTGTGCGCTGCGTGGCTGATGGATGGCACCCTGGGCACCTTCGCGCTGGCAATCGCACTCGGGCAATTGCTGAGCGTGCCATACAACTTGTGGATTCATGAGCGTTACCTGAACCTGGGATGGGCGACATGGAGCCGGAGCACCTTGCCTGTGCTGGGGCACGCCCTGCTGGTGGGAGGCGTTTGCCTGGGCATCCGTGGAGCGCTGCCCGTCGGCCTTGCCCCGTGGGCGGCTATATTGATAACGGGTGTTGGTGCAGTGGCGGCGTTCCTGGCTGGTTGCTTCCTGCTTTCGCTGCCCATGGCCGACGAGTTGAAACGGATGCAAAAGGCCCTGTTACGGCGGCAGCAGAAGACATGAGACCATACCGTTCCGGATGAAGCATCGTGCATTCAAACGCCTGCGGTGTTTGTCCGCCCGGTTACACGAAATGGAGGGCTTACTGAAATGATGTCATCCCATCTCTTCAATGCAGCCATTAGCAAGCCAAGAGTCTCCGTCGTCATCCCGGTGCGCAATGGCAAGGACTACCTGCAGGAAGCCCTCGACAGCGTGCTACAGCAATCGTTCACCGACCTGGAGTTGCTGCTGATCGACGACGGTTCCACCGACGACGACTACGGCAAGTACGCCCTTCAGGATGAGCGCATCCGCGTGATTCACCTGACCGGTTCGGGTGTATCACGGGCCCGCAATGTGGGCATGGCGCAGTCGCGCGGTGATTTGATTGCATTCCTCGATGCGGATGACGTCTGGTTTCCCGGCAAGCTGTCGGCGCAGGTTCAGTATTTCGACAGTCACCCAGAGGCGGGCGTTGTCTTTGGCAAATTCGTTCGCTGGCCTGCTTTGCCAGAGGGGGGGTTTGCACCAGCCAGCGCGCTGACAGAAGACGCGAGCCGATTCACCGCCACAGACCCCGAACGATCAGGCTGGCTTTACACCAGGCTGCTTGACGGGCTGTTGGTGGGAATGAACACCGCTGTAGTGCGGCGCACGGTGTACGAGGCGATTGGCGGCTTCAACGAGGCCATGCGGTTGGGAGAAGACTATGACTTCTGGCTCAGGGCCTCGCGGGTGGCTGAAATGGATTCGCTTAACGGACCCGTGGCCCTGTATCGAATCCACGGCGCGAGTGCCATGCATAGGCTGTCGCCGCAAAATCACCTGGCCAACCTGCTCAAGGCTGCTTCGATGCGCTGGGGCCTAAGTACGCTCAATGACCAAAGGCTGTCGCCCCAGTCATTTGATGAGCGCTTGGGCAGCGTTCATTTTGACCACGCATATTCCCATTACTGGCACGGCGATCGAACCGTCGCACGAGCGGCTTTCTTTCAGGCGCTTCACCGTGGTCATCGCCCGCTGCGTTGCCTCACCTATATCGCCCTGTCTTATTGGGCGGGCCATGCGAAGACACCCACCCCCTGATCAAGCAGAAAAACGCCAGTTCAGGCGCTGGGTCAGACACAGGATTTGACCGCGGAGCCCAACGCCGACAAGGCCCTTGAAGAACCGGTGCTCTTCGTTGGCAAAATCCCGCTTTGCAGGGGAATCGCCCTCTCCTCGGTCGATGCAGGTAATGCCGTTCGCCTGAGCCGCCAAAAGGATGTGCCTATACAAAATCCGCCCTGGCGAATAGGCAGAAAACCGATTGTCGTAGACCGGAAACCAGTAGTGCAACAGAGGTCCGCACTGAAGGCCGAAATGACTTGCCACCAATTGCCCGCCACAACGCAAAACGCTGAGGCGGGGCTGGCAGCTGGTGTCTTGAGAGGCCAGCAGACGGGTCAACAGACGGGCATTCGCCGGATCAAGTAGCGCGCCACCCTCATGCCCAGTTCGCCGATATTGGACGTTCTTCAGGCTGACCAAGGACTCCAGATCCTGCATCGGGGAGGGTGACTGAATCTCAAACTGAAGCGGGCCATGCTCTGCAACCAGCTTTCGTTCGCGCCGCTCCGTGTCACTGACAAGTTTTTTGTCCCGGGTGCGCAGCGATTCCCAGTGGGCCTCGCCGCCCGCGGGATGAATGCGAGTCCGAAGTCCACTTTTCGGGCTGTCACCGGTTAAGCCATGGACCGACTGGCTTTCATCGAGGTGAGTGAAGTAAAGGCACGGAATACCGGCCCTCAGCAGCAGTGAGCGCCAATCAAGCTGAAGACCGGGCCGAGCCAGAAGGCCGAAATAGTCGGTCATGTGCCGGCCCACCGGCTCGCGCATGCCCAGACGCCCCAGCCAGCCGCTAGCGCGCTGCAAGGTCATCACGCCCACCAACTCCTCGCTCTGCCAAAAGAGCAGCACATCCACCGGGCCCAGGGTGGTGTTCACAGCCTCGGCATAGGTGGGCGACAAGAATGCCCAGCACGAAATGGCGCTCTCGCCCAGCAACTGCGTCCACCCAGCGCGCTCGGCGGTTGTTAGCGTATCAAAGGGCTTGCGCTGGACACGCAGGCGATGAGAACTCATTGGAGACGAAGGCCTCGCAAGGGGCGAAGAAAAAGGAACGTGGCAAGACGGGCGGGGTCAATGCGGCTCGCCCTGCAGGTCCAGGCGTTTTCAGGGACGTGAATGCGCCCCAGTGCCGGTACTGGGTTAGGCCAGTGAGACACATCGCCCAAAACGGCATCGCTGGTGAATATCCAGTCGAACCCGCACTTTCTTGCCGTCAAGACCAGTTCACCAGACCACTCGCCATGCGGAAACGACATGCTGCGCACCCCTTGGTTCAGCTTGCCCAACATGCGTTGGCTGGCTTGCAGTTCAACCTCCGGGTCGGGAGACAGGGTCAAGGGGCTGTGCGTGTGCCCATGCCCCCCTATGGCAATAGAATTCAATTCTGCGGCTCTCAAATCGCTCAGCGTCACCATCTGGCGGACCGCAATCTGGCTCGAGACGCCGGGCGCATGCTGCGCCAACCACTCCTGACGTTGAGCCTCTGGCATGGTGCCCAAGTGCGCCGCCAATGCCTGACCAATGCTGCCGGTAGGGATTTTTTCCCATCCAACCGCAGCACAGAGGCGGACCGATGCCCCTGGCTCGGCCAGAGCCGCCACCAATGCGTCCTGCCACCAGCGGGGGCTGTCAAGGTCCACGACCTCGCTGGCCAGGAACAGCACCGCCGGCAGACCACGGCGCGCCAGTTCGGGGGCCGCATGGCTCAAGGTGTCGCGCCATCCATCGTCGAAGGTGACCAACAAGGGGTTGGGGGGCAAAGCCGCCTGCCCCACGCGGGCCCTCTGCAAGTCGTCCAGACTCACCACGCTGTAGTGGTGCTGCACAAAGTCCAGCGTGCGGCGAAAGCCGTCCAAGGTGAAGGTGAACTCCCTCTCAGCAAGGGCGAAGGCCGGATCATCGGGGGGTAAAACCCGATGAAACATCAGCACCGTAAGGGCGCGGCGATTGCGCCAGCGGTGCCATGCCCCCAATGCGCCGCTCCGGTAAAGGGCAGTGCGCAACCCGTCCTTCAGGATCGCCGTAGCACTCATGTCGCCACCTCCGGCACCTGCATTGGCTTTGTCATCAGGTTGCGCACCAGTTGAAAGGTCACGTGCCAATCGCGCTCGGCCCAGGGAGTAAAGCGCGGGATCTGATAAGGCGATGTCGAAGCGCCGGCCACACCCCAATGAGTTGTGACGGCATAGCGATAGCCCGCCCGCTTCACGGCGTCCACATGGAGGCGCGAAAAATCGGCGTAGGGGCGACCATTGGGGTAGGCGAAGCCATTCACCGACCCACGCACGATGGCTTGTAAGCGCTCGCGGGCGCCGCCAATTTCGCGCTCGACCTCGTCGGCGTTGCAGTAATCAAGGATGGGGTGCAACGCGGTGTGGGCGCCGATGCCAAAGCCCTGGCTGTGCAGGTCGCGCAGTTGCGCCTCGCTCATCACCGGAACGTCGGCCGCCTGGACCTCAGCTTCGGCTTCGAGTTGCTGCAGTATCTGCTCGCGGCGATAAAGGGTGAGGTACTTCAACTCCTGCTCCAGGCGCTGAATCTGATGGCGCCGGTCTTCAGTGGAGGCCATCGACTGCGCTGGCAGGAAGGGAATGTCCAAATCTAGCGACGGCCCGGGCAGCCGTCGCACTGCTGCCAGGATGCGCTCATGCCACAGGGGCACCCCGTCGAACTGGCCCGAGGTGATGAAAAAAGTGGCGTGCAGGTTGCGCCGGCGCAGGGCCGGCGCAACACCCGCAAGCCAGTCGGGATAGCCATCATCAAAGGTGATGCAGGCGGCACGGCGTGGCAGGGTACCGGCCTGCAGACGGCCAATGGCCTCTTCCAGCGGCAGCACATGCAGCTTGGAAAACGTGTTGTCCAACAACTGCTCGAATCGCGCCATGTTCACGTCGGCCGGTACCAGCGGGTCGCATTGCTGCGGCACCTTGTGAAAGAGGAACACCGACAGCTTGTCTTTGGACAAGGATTGCAGGACGAGCCTGGAGATCACGCTTTCCCCCTTGGGCCCTGTGCTGCGGCCTCGCGTTCGGCCGCTGCGAAGGCGCCTGCCACGTGCAGGCGCAGCAACTCCATGAGCATGACGACCATGTAGATCACCTCCAGGTAGCCCAGGCTGACCGAGGCTCCGCCCACCATATAGGCCAGCACAGCCAACATGAGCATGTCGGCCATGTCTCGCGCCCATTGGTACGGCACTCCGAGTTGGGTTGTCATGCGCTTGATGGTCAGCCGGCTCCAGAGCGCCCGCAACAGGATGAACAGAAAGAGCCCCAAGCCCACAAGACCCAGGTCGCCCATCACCTCGAAGTAGATGCTGTGTGCCGCCTTGGCGGAAAACTCCGGAACGGGCAGGTTCAGAAAGCCGAGCAAGCCCGGGGACATTTTGAATCTGTCCCAGATCGTCTGGACCTGGACGGCATGAAACCCGCCACCAAAGACCGGGTTTTCCAAGGCGATGGCCGAACTGATCTTCCAGGCGATCACCCTGCCCATGAAGGAGCTGTCTTCGCCTGCCTCTTTGATGGTGGTCAGGCGGCTGGTGATGTCTTCGGGCGCAAACGCCAGGAAGGCCAGAACGGCCCCCCCCACCAGCACCAGCGCCATGCCTTTGCGTCGCGAGGTGACTATGAGCCACAGCCCCACTACCGAAACCGCAACGAAGCCGGCCCGCGATCCACCGCCCAAAATGGCGAGCACCACCACGCAGAATGCACCCAGGTAACCCATCCGAATAAGACGGTTAACTGTATAAGTCTGGAGGTAAAAGAGCACCGGCAGCAACAGAGCCAGCGCGGTGGACAGGTGGTTGCGGTCGGCCAGCATGGTCCCCTCTGGTCCCATCATGTTGTGACCACCGCCCGAGGCCAAAGTCTTCAGACCATTGAGCACGCCGTGAACCCCCAGGCCCAGAGCAATGATGATGAACATGGCATGAAAATGCACGCGCTCGCGCACGAAGAAGGGCATGACCAGACAGAACAGCAAGCCCTTGATCAGGAACTCAAAGTATTGGTCGTTATAGGGGTTGCCAGGGTAGGCCAGTAAAAAGGCCAGCGTGGCGTGGGCCGCCAGCAACAAATAGAGCCACGTCACCTTGTTGAGCTGGTAGTCGCGCCAGGGCACCCTCCCAAGCGCCAGCAACACCAGGGTAAGCACGGCGCACACAAAATTGACCCGGTTGCCCACCATCCAGCCATAGAAGTATGTGGTCGGCGCGAGCAAGGCCGTCCATCCCCACAGCAGATAGGCATTGAAAGGGCGCGCCAACGCCAGCGGCAATGCGGCCAGCAGCATCAGGGCAAAAGCCAAATCACGCATGGGATTTTTCGTCAATAAGACAGACCGATGGCTCAGCGCTGACGATCGATATCGTCATAGCGCAGAAAGCCCAGGTCGGCGTTTTTCTCGCGTTGGCCACGAAACAGGCGCCAGCACAGATACAGCATGACGCCCATGTCGATCACCAGAATAAATGCTTCCACGGAGGGTCTCCCTATATTTCGCTCAGTCGGCGAAGATGCGCCGGTTGATGATCTTCAGTTCGATGTCGGTACCTTGCCGGCGGGGCGCCACCGCCCCCTTGTTCCGGTAGATCACCAGTTCGGTCTCATGCGCCTTGTGGTTGGCCGGGGTGGCGATGCGCGCCACCTCTTCAAACTGGTCGCTGGCCATCACCCGCTCGAAGCGCTGCATGGCCTCCAGGTCGGTCCAGAAGCCGGGCTGCATCACCACGTAGTGCACACCGTTGGCGTTGATGGCCTCGGCAATTTCGGCCTCGGTCAGGTTCTTTTGCTCGACGCCCAGTTCCCGCCGCACGGCCACGCCCAGCAGCAGTTTGTCAGCCCGCATCACTTGCAGGTCGCGGCGGTCTTCCCTTGCGCGCATGTTGAACACAAATGAGCCGTCGCGATAACCCGAGAACATGACCGTGCTGTCACGCGGTGCAAGCCGGGCCACCTCGGCTGCTGCCTCGGCGTAGCCCTGCACATAAAACACCGGGCGCGTCCACACGGTCAAGCCCGCGGTGGCAAGCACCAGCATGGCCAGCGCGGCATGCGCCCAGTGGCCCAGGCGGGGTGGCACCAGTGTGTGCACCAAGAGCACGGCAAAAAAGACCACCGAGGGCAGCAAGAAGACGCTGTGGCGGGCTTCCTTCAGATCGATGGACGAGAAGAACAGGTACCCCACCCCGAAACCCAACCACCAGAAGCCGAGGCTGGGCATACGCTGCCATGCGGCCATGATGGCACCGGCCAGGCCCAGCAGAGTCAGTGGCCACCCTACCTGCGCGGGGATCTGCTGCAGATACCACACCCAACCTTGCCAGCTTGCGCGCGAGGCCACGGCGTCGGTCACGCCGGTGACCGACTGCAGGTTGGCCTGGCCGAACTTGAGTGTGAGTATGGCCAGGGGCAGCAAGCCCACCACAGCCAAGGCCGCCACCCACCAGTGATGGTGGTTGCGCAAGCCCGCCCAGCCATCGCGCTGCGCGATCAAGGCCACATAGACAACCCCCACGTAGGCCGCGCTGATTTTGGTGTACATGCCCAGTACCAGCAGCGCAACGCTCAAATACAGCCACCTGGGTGGCCCGCCACGCAGATAGGCCATGACAGCCACTGCGCTCCACACCAGAAAGGCAAAGGCGGGCACCTCGAGCATCACCTGTCGCCCCCAGAAGGCCACTTCTGGCAACCAGAGCACAAGCGCGGAAAACGCGAGCGACGGTGCGGCCGGCAGCCAATACCGTGCCAGACGCCAGCAACCCAGGCCCAGCGCCAGGTAGTGAATTGCCACAACCAGCAGCGCCGTTTCGTGCGACACCCCAAGCACCGCGTAGAACGGCGCACTGATGGCGTAGAACAGCGGGGGGTAGAACAGGATCGTGAGCGCCGGATATTGGGCGTAATACCGATAGGCATAGCCAGTCGGGTCGTCGATGGGCATCGCCTTGATCAGGTCCATGACGAACACACCATTGAGGGCATGGCGCGGCGAGTCGCTCCAGTAAAAGGCCCCACCATGTGGTGCCTGCGCAAACAGCAAAGCCACACACACCAGTACCAGCGCCCATGCCAGCAGGCGCTCAGGAGCGCGGATGGAAAGCGTGTCAGGCCGTGGCATCGACAACCCTCTGGAATATCTGCAGTTGCCCCTGAGTCGTCGCCTCCCAAGAGAAGGTCTGCGCGTGGGCGCGCGTTTCCTCTCGCGTAGGCAACTGGGTGTGCAGTTGAACCCAGGCCTTAGCCAGTGCCGACGCATCGCGGCGCACCATCAGCACGCCGGCCGCCGGGTTGCTCACCACCTCGGGTGTGCCCCCGATATCGGTGGCTATCACCGGCGTGCCGCAGGCCATGGCCTCCAGCAACACATTGGCCCAGCCCTCGCGGCTGCTGCACAAGGCCAGCACGTCGGCCGCGCTGTACCACCACTTCAGTTCGGTCTGGGGCATCACGCCGACCCAGCGCAAGCGATCGGCCACGCCCAGGCGCCTGGCCAGATCTTTCAGGGCTGCCTCCTCTGGGCCGGCACCCGCGATAAGCAGGATGACCTCAGGCAAATACTGCAGGGCTTCGATCGCAATGTGATGTCCCTTGCGCTCGATCAGATGCCCTACCGACAACAGGTAGCGCCCCTCGACCGGCAGGCCCAGGCGCCGGCGGGCGTCGGTGCGGTCTTCAGGGACGAAGCGCTCCAGGTCCACGCCGTTGCGCAAGGTATTGAGTTTGGAACGGTCGGCGCCCAGCTCACCCAACTTGTCCATAAGCGCCTGGCACACACCAATGGATGCGCTCGCCTGTGCGGCAGTTTCCAGAATCAGTTTGCGCGGAAAGGGGTACTGCGAAATGAGGGTCAGGTCCGTACCGCGCGCCGTCACCACAAAGGGCTTGCCGAGCCACTTGGCCAGCAGCGCGGCCGCCACACCGTCGGGATAGTAGTAGTGGGCGTCGATGAGATCAAAGTCGAAGCCCTGGCGCTGCAGACGGCGGATGGCGGGCAAGGCCCCCAGCGCCATGGCATACGGGGCGAGATTCATGCCCACCTTGGGCAGCAACAAATACCTCGGGTGGTGCACCTCCACGCCGTTGCGCTGCTCCACGCACGGAGTGGCAGCGAATTGCGCATACTCGCCAAAGCGCTGGGCCCTGAAGGGGAACCACGGCACCGGCGCAACAACCCGGACCTGCACCTGCCCGGTCTTGAGCAACTCGCGCAAGCGTGTCTCCACAAAGATGCCGTGGATGGGGCGCACCGAGCTGGGGTGTAACGTAGAGAACAGCAAGATTTTCATGCGCCAGACTCCACCAGTGCGATCACTCGCCGCGCGTTGCCGATCCAGGTCAGCTCCAGCCGGTCGATGGTGTCCGCAGCACCTTGCGCCAGGCGCTGCCGCAGCGATGCGTCGGAGCACAGGCGTGTGAGTGCGCCCTCCAGTGCGCCCGGCTGGGCTTGATCGAACATCAGGGCGTTGACGTTGTCGGTCAGCACTTCCTGCAGATTAGGCGTTGCCGGGGCCACTACCGCCTTGCCCAGCACCAAGTATTCCATCAGTTTCAATGGGGAGGCATAGGGCGTGACTGCGGGCTGCAGCGCCACATCGAAAGCGGCTACATGGGCAGGCACGTGTTCGCGGTGGATCACGCCGGTGAAGGTCACGCGCTCGGCCAGGCCCATTCGCTTCGCCTGCGCTTCCAGCGCGGCGCGCACCGGGCCGTCGCCCACCACCAGCAGGTGCGTAGTTTGCGGCGCCTGGGATGAGGCCATCCAGTCGATGATGCGGTCCACGCCATGCCAGTCGCGTACAAAACCGGTGAAGCCCAGCACCACCCTTCCCTGCAGGCCCAGCCGCATCTTGGCCGCATCGGGCATGGGCGCATGGGCGAAATGCGCGCGATTGATGCCGTTGGGTATGACATGGATGCGTTCGCTCGGCACGCCATACGCACGCACGTGATCGGCCAACACCTCAGTGACAGGCAACACGGTATCCGCGCCACGCCATGCGGCGCCCTCTGCCCAGCGCGCGAGTCGCTGCAGAGCCAGCCCACCGCTGTGCTGTGATCGTTCCAGCACCAGGGGCGAGTTCACCTCCAGCAACAGGGGAATACGCAAGCGCTTCTTGGCCATGAGGCCGGCCAGCAGGAACAGGTTGTACCGCTCGTAAATCACATGCGGCCGAAATTCGCGCGCTGCAGCTATCAGCTTGCGATAGGCCACCAGGTTGTAGCCCAGTTCCATCAACTCGTAGGCGGCCTTTGGCAGCAATGCCTTGAGGCGCTGCACCCACCCCATGTCGCTACCCATGCGACCACCCCCTTGAGCCGCCGCATCCGCATTGGCCTCAGACGCCCCCGGTGACACCACGCGCACTTCGTGCCCCTCGCTGCGCAGGGCTTCGATCATTTCTTCGATGTGGACAGCCTGACCATCTTTCGAAGCGGTGCGGTGGTGGTAGAGGATTCTCATGGCTGTCCGGAATAACCTGGAGCGCTGCGTACCGAGTCATCCAGTTGCTGACCGGCAAACAGGCTTTCGTACGAATGCACCATCGCATCAATGTCAAACCTCTTCACCGCCTGCCGACGCGCTGATTGGGCAAAAAGCCGGGCTCTGGCCGAGTCTATGTACAAACTCCACAAGGCTTGTGCCATCGCATTGGCGTCGTCAGAAGGAACGAGCAACCCTGTGATGCCTTCTTCCACCACATCGGGCGTGCCACCCACCGCAGTGGCCACCACCGGCAAGCCGCTGGCCATGGCTTCCTGCAAGGTGCAGGAGGTGCCTTCTGCCTGGGACGGCAACACGAAACAACTCAGCATGCGCAAAATGTCGGCCACGTCATCTCGTGCGCCTGCCAGCCACGCCAGATGCCGGACATGGGCCTCAGTGAGCGTGGCTTCTATCGCTGCCCCCAATGGACCCGCGCCCACAACGATCAGGCGCATGTGTGATTGGGCTTCTGGGTGGAGCTCCAGCAATCTCACGAAAGCGCGGGCCAGCAACGGCTGGTTCTTGACGGTTTGCAGTCGGCCCACGGTGCCGATCATCCAGTGCTGGCCCGGAGCAAAAGGGCAACCGGGAACAGCATGTGCAACTCCACGGTGCGATGGGGAAAAGGTTTGGGTGTCCACCCCATTGGCAATGAGCGAACGGTGGCGGGCGGGCACGCCGATGGCTTGTGCGAGATATTCATCCAGATCTTTCGACACGGCCACGTAGTGACTGACGAATGGCTTGTACAGCTTGCGCAGGCGCTGGTAGCGCGGATTCTGGCCCGTCGGATCGTGGGCGTCCCAGCCGTGTTCTGCATGGATGCGCAGTGGCACGCGGGCCAGCCATGACAAGGGGGCGATTTCCAGCCCGGCCAAGTTGCAGCTGTGCACCACATCGGGTTTGAGTTCGCGCAGCAGTTTGTAGATGCGCGGATAAAGCGCCACAGCGTGACCCGTTGGTTTGTGCAGTTCAATGAAGCGCACGTCGGGCTGGGTGATGCGGTGCTTGAAATCACTGATGGTGGTGAGCGAGAGCACCACATGTTCAAACCGTTCAGCAGGAAGGCGATTGATCAGCTGGACGATGACGTTTTCCAGACCACCGACAGCGAAGCTGTAGACGACATGAACGATGCGCCGGCGGCGCTGTGGGCCGATCATGTGTCGACCACCTCGGTTGTGGCTGTGGAGACAACAGCCCGGACGGGCTCCTGCGCTTGCCGCAGGAACGCATCGAACATGATGAGCATCCACAAGGCCGTCGAATGGTCGTGATGCCCGCCAAGGTGTTGGCTGATGAGGGTTTGCAGCGTGCCCGCGTTGAAGTAGCCCGATGCCAACATGCGCGGGCTCAGCACGGACTCCTTCATGCGTTGCGCCAGCGGTCCGCGCAGCCAGCTGGCCAATGGCACAGAAAACCCCATCTTGGGTCGGTACAGGACGTCGCGCGGCAGCAAGGGCTCGAATGCTTTCTTGAGCACATATTTGCCCTCGCCACCCCGGATCTTGAGGTCGCTGCGCAGCGTAGCCAACCATTCAACGAGTTGGTGGTCCATCAGCGGCTCGCGCACTTCGAGCGAGTGCGCCATGCTGGCGCGATCCACCTTGGTGTTGATGTCGCCGACCAGCCAGGTCTTGTAGTCCAGGTACTGGATCAGGGCCAGCGGGTCGTCGGTCTGGGCCTGTCGGGCATGGCGGCGGAACACGTCGAGCGCACTGTAGCCGCCCAGGCTGCGCTGAAATGCGGGCGAAAACAGCGCCAGGCGCTGATCGGCCCGCAGGTGCGACATGCTGTGGTGGTAGGCCTGTACGCTGTCCATGCCCAAAGCCTGCAAGGTGGTCTTGGCGCGCAAGGGGCGCGGTGCCCAGTCTGCCTTGGGGTACATCTGCCCCAGCGCGCCAAACAGCGGGCGCCGCAGGCCCTGCGGCAGGCAATTGCGCACGGCCTCTTCGCCCTGGTGCATGCGGTAGCGCCGGTAACCACCCAGGCTCTCGTCGCCGCCGTCGCCGGACAGCGCCACGGTGACATGCTTGCGCGCCATCTGGCAGACGCGGAAGGTGGGTATGGCCGAGCTGTCGGCAAAGGGTTCGTCGTAGAGCCTTGCCAGCGTGTCGATGAGGTCGAAGTCGTCGCTGCTGACGACTTCGAGCTGGTGGTCGGTGTGGTAACGGTCTGCCACCTGCTGGGCAAAGGCGGATTCGTTGAAACGCGGGTCGTCGAAGCCGATGGCGCAGGTGTGAACCGGCCTGTCGGACAACCCGGCCATGGTGGCCACCACGGCGCTGGAGTCCACCCCGCCGGAGAGGAAGGCCCCCAGGGGCACGTCGGCGATCATGCGCAGCCGCACCGATTCCTTCACCCGCTCGCGCAGCTCGGCCTGTGCATCGGCCAGGCCGATGGGGTTGTCATTGCTGAAATGCACGTCCCAATACGGCACCGGCTGGGCCTGGGCCGCATCGCCCCGGCGCAGGGTGAGGCTGTGCGCCGCAGCCAGCTTGTGGGCGTGGCGGTAGATGCAGCGCGGATCGGGCACGTAGCCGAACGAGAAATAGTCTTCCACCGCGAGCGGGTCGATGTCGCGCACAAAGCCGGGGTGGGCAGTCAGCACTTTGAGCTCGGAGCCAAAGATGAAGCTGCCATCGGGCAACCACGCGTAGTGCATGGGCTTGACGCCCATGCGGTCGCGCGCAAGGAACAGGGTTTGCTGGTTGCGGTCCCACAGGGCAAAAGCGAACATGCCGCGCAGCCGGTGCAGGCAGGCCGCGCCCCAGGCTTGCCAGGCGTGCACGATGACTTCGGTGTCGCTGCGCGTTTTGAAGTGGTAGCCCAGGGCCTTGAGCTCGGCCATCAGCGCGCGGTAGTTGTAGATCTCGCCATTGAAGACGATGCCCACGCTGCCGTTTTCATTGAACAAGGGCTGCTTGCCGGTGGCCAGGTCGATGACGGACAGGCGCCGGTGGCCCAGTGCCAGGCCGGGCTCCAGGTGCACATCGTCTTCGTCGGGCCCGCGGTGGGCCTGGACATTGTTGATGCGCGAAATCAGTTCGCGCGAGTAGGCGCGCGCTCCCTGTGTATCGAAAAGGCCGGAGATGCCGCACATGGTCAGTCGCGCCCCCGCGTTTGCAAGAGCGCCGCCACCAGTGCGCCGCCCTGGCTGTCCAGATAGGACTGCAGGCGCGCCGAAGCGTCCACCTCGGCCTCCTTGGCGTCCTTCGCGTCTGACAGGGGCGTGTAGATCACGATGTGCGCCCCGTCATCGCCCCAGCCGCCGATGCGCCCCAGCGCCCCCTGTATCTTGCCCGCGTAGTCGCTGGCGGTGAAGCCGCCGTGAACCCAATAGAAACGCCAGGCCAGCAGGCGCTGGCCCGCGTTGCCCATGCCGGGCGGGTGCTGGCGCAGCACGGCACTGTCGACCCGCAGGGGCCGGCCCTGCAGCCGCGCATCGGCCGCGCCACCAGCCACCCGAGCCCACATCGGGTCCTGGCTCTTGACCAGCACGTTCTCTGAGCTGACCAGCTTGCGCTGGTAGTTTTGCTGGCGGTAATAGCTGACATGCAGGCCCAGCGGCTGACTCTGACCGTCGATCAGACCGGCGTCCAGCGTGTCAGAGGCATGTTCAAACGCCGGCCGCCAGGTGCTGGGTGGCTGCGCCGCGGCGCGCCAGGGGGCCGCGACCAGGGGCTCGACCACTTGCACAGGCCTTGTCTGCGTGCCCAGGTCCATGACCGCCAGCGCGCCATGCGGCGCCAGCACCACGGCAAAGACCAGCGCCAACGCAAGCCAAGCCGTTCGGGGCGGGGCGTTTTTTGCAGCCAGGCCAGCAGGCGCCACCGCCTTGGGCGGTGGCGGCAGGGGGTCTACCCAGCGCGCACCGATGAGGAACATCACGCCGATGACGAGCCCAAAAAACAACCACCCGTACACGAGATGGTCCACCCCCGTGGCGATGGTGTTGCCGGAATAGTGCCCCAGCATGACGATCATGTAAGCGCGCAACCAGTTGGCAAGCAGCGGCACCAGGATGGCCACGCCAACAAACACCAGGCGCTTGCGCGTGCTTTGGTAGCTGAGGTACGCGAACAGGCAGCCCACCGTCACGGAAGCGATGAGGTAGCGAATGCCGCTGCAAGCCTCCACCACCGACCATGCGCCCGACGGGATGATGAATTGCAGGCCTTCACGGTACACCGGGATGCCGCTCGCACGCAGCGCCATCACGGTGAAGTCGGCCGTCCACTCCATCAGGCGCGGCAGCAGAAAGTCGCCGATTGGTACCGCAAAGAACAAAAAAGCCAAAGGAAAAGCCAGCGCCCCAGCCACGCGCCAACCGAGCACGGCAGGCACCGACAACACGATCAACGTGACCAGCGCCAGCTGCGTGGCAGCGTTCACGGCCACCAGATCGCCCGCCAGCCAGAGTGCCGCGGCGCCCGCCATGAGCAGCCAGGCCAGGCGCCCCGGGCGAGGAACCATGGGCGCCAGCACCGCGCGCTGGCGCCACACCAGCCACAGCGAGATGAGGGGCACGACAAAACCATGCGCATAGGTGTCGGAGCGCGCCCAGATCATCGCCATGCCCCAGGCCGAATGCCAGTACGCAACCACAATGGCTGCGAGCAGCAACACCAGCACCAGCAGGGGCCGACGCCAATGGACGGGCAGGGCTTGAAGGTGGCTTTTCATGGGGGCACTTTCATGCACTGGCAGCGTGGGGCTGATTGGCCGGTGGGTTGGCCGGTGGGTTGGCAGGTGGATTGGCAGGCGCTCTGCCCAGGCCACTGTCGATACCGCTCAGATGGGCCTGCCAGCTGCATTCGTGCTCCACGTAGCGGCGGGCCTGCTGGCCCAGCGCGGCGGCGTTGTAAGGCGACTCCAGCAGCGGCTGCAGGGCCTGGACAAACTCTTGCGGCGTATCGGCACGCAGCAGCCCCTGCCCTGCCGTGGCGCCGATGGCGTCGGCGCAGCTGCTGACCGTGACCACGGGCTGCTGCATGGCCATGGCCTCCAGAATCTTGTTTTGAATGCCGCGCGCCACGCGCAAGGGCGCCACCACCGCGCTGGCGTATTGCAGATAGGGCCGCACATCGGGCACGGTGCCAGTGACCACCACCTGCCCACTGGCCAGTGCTTGCACCTGGGGAGAAGGGCTGCGGCCCACGATGTAAAACCGCGCCAACGGCCAGCGCGCGCGCAACAGCGGCAGCACGTCGGCCACGAACCAGCTGGCGCCGTCGATGTTGGGCCAGTAGTCCATCGCGCCGGTGAACACCACGGCCTGCTCACCCGCCGCGAAGGGGCTGGGCCGCAGGGGGTCTGGCATGAAAAACTCGGCATCCACCCCGTTGCCCATGGACTGCACGCGCCCCGCGCATTCCGGCGCCTGCGACAAAAACAAGGCGGTTTCGTTCGGTGTGACGAAGTACGCGCGCCGCGCCAGCAAGGCCATTGCGCGCTCATAAGCGAGCAGGCGCCGGCCCTCGCGGCGGTACAGCATGGACAAGGGCCAGCGGTGCGCGGGGGCGTACTGGGTCCATTTGGCGGAGTCCACATCGACAAAGTCCACCAGCATGGGCACCTTGGGCAGCAGCGGCTGCGCGTATTGCGCCATGGCCGAGGAAAAAACCACGCAGGCCTGCAGGCTGTGTTCTGCGCTCGTCTGCTCCACCCAGCGCCGCATGCCGGCGTTGCGGTAGTAGGCCAGCGTGAGCGCCTCGCCCGCCAGCAGACCGCTGAGGCTCCTGGCCTTGGCACTGGGTGCATGGATGCGCTCCACATGCAGGTCGGGGCACATGGCCTGGAGCGTGGGCAGGTGTTGCGCATCGTCCGGGTCGTCGATGAAGGTGCCCAGAAACACGCGGTGGCGCTGCTGCAAGTGGCGCAGCAGGTGGTACGAACGCACCTTGTCACCCTTGTTGGGGGGGTACGGCAGTCGGTGCACCAGGTAGAGAATGTTGCCCATGGTGGTCATGCGTTGGTGGCATTCAGCCCAGGTTGCGCACGATTTTGGGCCCGAGCCAATTGGCAAGGCCCCATGCGGCGATCAGCAGGCGGTACTTGGCATTCGCGGGGTTGTTCTGCGGCACGCTGTCGCTTTTGTACAGCCGGTATTCGTAGTGCAGCGGTGTGGGTTCAAAACCCCAGTTCTTCTTGAACGCATACGAGCCGGTGTCCTGCTTGCTGCGTCCGTAGTCAAACACCTTCAGGCCCCGTGCGCAGGCCAGGCGCATGAGCTCCCAGTACTTGAAGTCGTTGGCAGCCAGGTCGCGTGCTGCCTCGTCGTCGCCGGCATAGTAGGGCAGCACTTCATCACGGAAATAGAAACTCAGCACGCTGCTGATGGCGCGGCCATCGGGGGCGCAAACGGTGAGCACTTCGCAGTCCGGCCCGAAGACCCGGCACAGCCCTTTGAAATAGGCCTTGGGCAGGGCCGGCGTGCCATGGCGGTGCACGTTGTCGGCATACAGCGCGAAGAAGCGGTCGACCGTGGTGTCGATATGGGAGGTGAGCCCGTTCTTGATGCCTTTGCGCACCATGGCGCGCTGCTTGCGCGGGATGGCGAGCAGGTTGTCCTCTTCTGTCGGCGCAATCGGTTTGCGGAAAGTGACGTAGAGGTCTTGCAGCGGCCAGTCGGTGTGGCGGCGCTGCACATGGCGCAACTCCAGGTGGTCCACGCCCAGGCGCTGCGCCAGCTGCTCGGCCTCGCGTTCCAGCGCCACGGCGGCTTGCTCATCCAGCGCGGCAACGCCGCCGTACACGGCAAAAGGCAGGCTGGTGAGCGCATTGCCAAACAGGCGGCTCTTGACATGCCCGAGCGGCAACACACCCCGGATGCTTTCCCCGGCCTCGGCGTAGAGAAAATAGGTGTCGTGGCGGAACACCTCGCGG
>LNAP01002682.1_pt1 | contig 17535 bp, 13 predicted proteins | sample 602601 | NCBI WGS metagenome assembly LNAP01 (sample SAMN02440304, study PRJNA202911) | soil metagenome | biome: Subtropical and temperate rainforests or woodlands; isolation source: soil samples (1 kg each in a 20% v/v slurry with milli Q water) were... ... | reverse complement strand
GCGCAGTGCCATCGTGACGGAACAAAGGGGATTATCATGATTATCATTATGTATGTTTTGGTGTGTGTATTTCCCAGTTTTGGGTTGATTTTAATAAGTGGTTGCGCTGTGCCAAGAAGTGAAATAGTTTCAGTCTTCATTGTTGAATGTGTTTGCCAGCTTGTTTCTTTGCATCATATCTCATCTTTCCATGTGATTTTATTTTTTTCCTTGCCAGCCCTCCTGCAAGCCCTTCACACAAAGGTCCCCACAGCCCGAACAAAACAAGCAACACCAAAAACAGCAATTCTACGCAGAAAGTCAAAGCTCCGCCAGCACATTACCGATCCCGCATTAACGAGTATTACCGCACCACACTCACTGGGCGCGATCTTTAATAAAGGACACATTGAGTGTGAATTGTGGTGGTGTAATGTGTGGGCAAACAGTTTTGTAGTTGTAGAAAGTGTGTTGCGGTAGTTTAATGTTTGATTTGTACTGTGCTGTAGTTAATCTACGAGTAAGTGAATTATTTAAGATAAATACTGGATAATGACCTCGTCTGAATTTTTCTCTCTAATTTTTCAGATACTTTGTTATATTTGTCTAGTAATTTTAACGATGGAAAAAGTTGTACGTACAAATCTTGATACATTTTACGTATCTTTACGTGAGTATGAAAATAATATTAAGACACAGATTAACAATATTATGAATAAAAGCTCTGCATATATTTGATTTATCTTTTGTATCATTTAACCACGTTGTAAAATTTAAAGGAAAATTTAAAGGACTGGGTTAACTTATTTTACAATAATTTTGCAACGATGTATGAACAGTAAAATAGCTACTCGTGGGAAGGTTCACAATCAAAAGACTAATCTATAATAGAAACACCACGAATAGAAAAGATACTCTTTACATCATAGTACGTTCGTATATGACGAAAGAGAGAATAATAAATGACACAAACACGACATGAAAGACGAGCGAAAGTTGCGGGACAACCTCACTGTTCTTCGACTTTTGATTGAAGTTGTTAGCCAAGGAAGCATTCATCACGATACCTTCGTCTTCGGTCTCATCGATCTCGTAAGGTGCTTGTGTGGTATGCAGGCTGGAAGTCTTGGAAGAGGCAGCAGTGACTGAAGATGCAGCGACCCTGCGAAGACTGACGGAGATGGTGAGTGTTCCAGTGGGTCGATCCTGATAAGGGACGTAAATCATGAGCTTCCGCTCAATTGTACCCTTGTTAATAATCGGCATTAGCTCTGCGGTGGAAAACCGAGCGGTGCCGACGAGTTTGTAGTTTTGGTGAACGGTTCGCTTTCGCAGCACAGAAAGGGAAATAACCTTTGGTCTGTCAGCTTCAAGTGTGGGGAACTCATACGCCAAGCGGCGATTCCACACTGTACGGTACCTGCTCGATCGAACGATTTCCGTATTGTCTTCAATATTCAGAGCTCCGTCGACAGAGGTTTGTACAAACAGTCCTGGGCAGAGGAAAGGTAACTCGTTCGTCCCTTCGATAATGGTCATTTCAAGCAGATACTTGCACGGGGTGGTAGTCATATTGGTATATCTTTTAGAAGTGTATATATAAGTGAATTTGGTGTAACTTTGAACGGTTTTACAAGCACTTTGGTCAACAGAAAACGAAGTCTGTGGAGCCAAACGGTTGAAAACCTCGGTGAGGTAGGGATTCGGGCTGGCCATCGACCGGGAATAATAAATGGAAATTTTTAGTTCGCCTCATTGCCCGTGTGCAGCAGCTTGTTTACAATAGCTTTTTCTATGCGTCTCTCCAACTGAGTGACTGTTGTGTTGCCTAGCGATAATTACTGCCGGAAATGCTTAGATATTGAGATTCTTAGAGAAACATGTCGATTTAGCAATTCCGTTGGTTCCCATGTTCCCACCCGAAACTACTTCGAAGTGGAGGTGATCGACTTCGCTCCGTCTCTACTTCTTGCGGAGCGCCAGCCTGCTATTCTTGCCAGTCAAACCACTATTTGACCACAATCAATTGCCAAACAATAGCTTTGAAGTTCTCTTTGATTGCATAGAAAAATGACTAAACTAGCATCTCTTGAAGATGGCCATAACGTTGCACCAAAATCTGCTTCCAATGGAAGCAGCCCCGTTGGCAACTTCCTTTTCCAAGTGAAGCTCTTACTGTGGAAGAGATATCTCGAGTCAACCAAGTCAAAGTGGGATCTATTGAAGGTTCTTCTCCCTGCCGTGCTCTTCTTCATTCTAATGATTCTGTTGTACGCTGTCTTTGACTTCTTTGCGGCCGGAGCCATCGAGCCTTTCCTGGTACCGCTTGCATTCTGGATCTACATCCAACGCATTGTGGTGCAAATCATGTTTGAGAAGAGTAGTCGCTTGCAAGAGTCCATGCGCATGATGGGTCTTTCTGATGTTGCTTACTACACGAGTTACTTCATCTCTGACGGCGTTATCCTCGGCTTCCTTCTGTCCTTCCTTGTGACACTGTTTACGGTCGGCGGTCTCTTCAACGGTGCAAACTTTGGAGTCATTCTGGGCTTCTTGTTTGTGTTCTGCCTGTCTGCGATCCCGTTCGCCTTCTTCGTCTGCGCATTCTTTGACACCCCACAGACCAGTGGCCAAGCCACTCTGGGCATTCTATTCGGTACGCCAATCATTTTATTCACATCTACTTCGCGGGTATATCTTATTTTATCTGCTGTGTACATTTTCAGGCTTCTTCATCATCTACATCGTGGTGTTCACGGTGGACACCGCCACGATTTCTCTCAAGGCAGCCGAGACACTTTGTTGCTTCATTCCGCCCATCGCTCTGCAGATTGGCGCTGGCTCCTTCCTCAAGTCTCACGACGGCATCACCATCTCTGAAGTCTCTGGTATTCTGGTAAGCATGAAATTTTGATCCACAAATGGCTTTGCTTTTGCCCCTTACATTGACTTCTTCTCTTCTTGGCTACAGTTCGCGGACGTGTTCATTTACTCCTTCCTGGCCTGGTACTTCTCCCAAGTGTGGCCCTCGAAGGTTGGCGTGCCCAAACCCTGGTACTTTCCTTTCGAGAAGGAATACTGGCTGGGTGCCCCAAACAAGAGCCTCGTGGAGGACCAGGCGCTTATGGCCTGTATGGAAGAAGGCCACAGCGCACCCACGGCGATCCCCACCGAAGCGGCCAACGAGAACCTGGTTGTCAATAAGCTTCGCAAGACCTTTGGGGAGCAAGTGTCCGTGAACAACCTGAGCTTCAACATGTACGAGAACCAGATCTTCGCGCTGCTGGGCCACAATGGTGCGGGCAAGACCACCACCATCAGCATGTTGACGGGTCTGATCAGCCCGGATGCCACCAGCGGCAACAACGGCGCCACCGTCTACGGACACAATATTCTCACCGACATGGAGAACGTGCGTGGCTCCATGGGTGTGTGTCCGCAGCATGATGTGCTGTTTGAGAACCTCTCCGTGCGCGAACACATGCTGTTTTTCGCCCAGCTCAAGGGCGCCTCCTTTGAAGCGGCCAATTCAGAGGCAGAGTCCCTGATCAATTTGTTCCACCTGGAGAACAGACAACACAACCTCGGTTCTGAACTCTCTGGTGGGCAGCGCCGAAAGCTCTCGGTCGCGATTGCTGTGTGCGGTGGCAGCAAGTTTGTGGTGCTGGACGAGCCCACCGCTGGCATGGACCCTCTGGCCCGCCGCGAGCTGTGGGACCTGCTGGCCGCGCTGCGCAAGGGCCGCACCATGCTTCTGACCACTCACTACATGGACGAGGCCGACATCCTCGGCGACCGCGTGGGCATCATGTCCCTGGGACAGATGCAGTGCATTGGCAGCACCCAGTTCCTCAAGAACACCTACGGTGCGGGCTACAAGCTCATCTTCGACAAGATGCCTGGCATGACCAAGGACCAACTCGCGAACCTGACTGCCTTTGTACAGCAGTCCATCCCGGAGGCCAAGTACTTCGAGGAAGACGGCGCGGAGGAGCAGGCCCTGTACTCTCTTCCGTTTAGCACCGTGAGTAAATTTGGTCCTTTCTTCACACTGCTGGATGACAGCCTGCGTCAACTGAGAGTAACCAACTACGGTGTTACGATCACCTCCCTGGAAGATGTGTTCTTGAAGGTGGGTGAGGACCACACGGTGACCCCCGGTGCCCCCAAGGGTGTCGGAATCGGCGCGCGCAAGTACGAGTCCAACATGTTCAGTCAGATCATCGGTATCTGCAAGCGCAAGCTCACCTACGCCAAGAACGATTTCATCACGATTCCGCTGTTGCTGCTGCCGGCGATGGTCTGTCTGGTGGCGGCGATTCTCTACGGTGAGCGCGTGATCACCAACGACGACTTGCTGAATGACTTGATCGTTTCTGCGATGTACATGGCTGCATACCTCGGCGCTCCCGGTCTAATTGCTGAGTTCATCGTGAAGGAGCGCAACGACAAGCTGAGAAACGTATTGACCGTGATGGGTTGCGACTTCCGCGCCTACTGGATCGGTACCTTCATCGCAGACTACATCATTATGATGATTCCGATTGGCGTCATGTGGTTGACGTGGTTCGCGGGAGGCATGTCGGACTTCTACGCCGGCACCAGCGGATTGAACTTCTTTGTTCTTTTGCTGTTCAACGTACACTTGATCTCCTTCTCATACTTCTTCTCGTTCATCTTCGCGAACCCCAAGTCGTGCATCTCCCTGATGCCCATTGTGATCATCATGCTGATGATCACGCCCAGTATCGTCATCCTGATCATCACCCAGATTCTGTCCTCTGCTGGGGCAAGTATTTCGCCCAGTGCTCAGGGAGGCATTCTGCTGTGGGGAGTGATGATGCTGTCCCCGCACGGTGCGCTGTTTAGTGCATTGCTCAACACCACCCAGAACTTCTCCAGTATTCTCTCGAGCTTCCCGCCGATCGGCGCGGTGATCGCCTTTCAGATTGTGGAGAGCATTGCATTTCTATCGTACGCGTACCACGTCGACTCTCAGAGTGTGGCGATTCTGGAGCCACAAGAAGACCCGCGCTTCAACCCTGCCGTGCTGAGCCGGCTGGATGAGGATGTTGCCGCGGAGCGCGAGCGCACCCTGAGCACCATCGGCGGCAATGAGCCCCTGCGTGTGGAGCGCCTCCGCAAGGTGTTTCCTCCCAAGCGCGCCGGCCAGAAGTCCGTTATTGCCACCCAGGACGTTGCCTTCAAGGTGGAGAGTGGTGAGATCTTTGGTCTGCTGGGTGCCAACGGTGCTGGTAAGACCACCACCTTGTCCATGTTGACCAGACACTTGACCCCTACCAGCGGCGATGCCCTGAATGCCAAGCACTCCATCCTCAGCGACTTCTCCAAGGGCGCCACCCACCTCGGCGTGGTCACTCAGAACAACTCCTTGTGGGACCGCCTGTCCGTGGAAGCTCACTTGAAGCTGTTCGCTCGCCTGCGTGGTGTGCCTGAGGACATGGTCAAAGACATGGTGGACGGGACCATTGATCAGCTGGAGCTGACTCCTCACCGCCACAAGCTGTCCATGCGCCTGTCCGGTGGAATGAAGCGCAAGCTGTGTGTGGCCATTGCGCTGATCGGCGACCCCGAGGTGGTGCTGCTGGACGAGCCCTCGGCTGGGCTGGACCCCGTGAGTCGCCGCAACCTGTGGTCTGTGATCCTGCGCACTATGAGTCACCGCGCGGTGATCCTGACCACTCACAGCATGGACGAGGCAGAGGCGCTGTGCAAGCGCATCGGCATCATGGTACAGGGCCAGCTGCGCGCACTGGGCACTAAGCAGCACCTGAAGAACAAGTTCGGCTCTGGCTTCGAGCTGGTAGTGAAGATTCACGTGACGGAATTCGAGAAACAGAAGCAAGTACTGGATGCTTTCGTGACCAGTCTCTTCCCATCTTCTGAACAGATCTCTGAGAATGGTGGTTTGATGACCTACCGCATCCCTCGGGAGGAGATGAAAATGGGCTTGGCCTTCACGCAGCTCGAGCAAAACAAGAAGCGCTTGCACATTGAGGACTACTCTGTCGCGCAGCCTACACTGGAGCAGGTGTTCATCCGCACGGTGAACAAGCACACACCCAACGCCAAGAAGAGCGCCGGCTCCGCCACGGTGATCGGCGGACGTGCCAGCATGTCTGTGGAAGGGACCGACTTGCTCGATGCAGACATTCAGGACCCCGAGGAGGACTTCCAGATCTTCGGCGACGTGGTGCAGGAGCTCAACAAGTGCGGGTGTACCACGCGCACCGCCACGATCATCGTGATTGCGCTGCTGATCCTTACGATTATCTTCCTGATTGCGGCGATCGTGGCCGGCGGCGTGCTGGGTATTTTTGCGTTTTTGTTCTTCATCGCCATGGCGGTGTCGTGTTGCGTGCGCTTCTGCTCGGTGTGCCAGCAGCCCAAGGGCATGGACGATTAGATGTTTCCATAGAAGAAGTGCACTATGTACTTTGTGCATCTAAATCATAGACGTGAAAGAAAATCATTGTCGTTGGGCGGGGAAACGATGCAATGTATCTCTGTAGTTTTTGTAGTCGCTTTTCAAAAAATCATGTTGGTTGAAAGAACTAAGAAATGATTAAATTTTGTTTAATGTATAGATATAATACCAAATCGATAGTGGTAAAACGTTTTCCTGAAGCAAATTATTACCACAAGCATCTCAATACAAAATAAACCGTAGACATAAGCGAGTTTGTTCTCCAAAAACAACTAACAGATTTGACTATACAGGAAAATATCAAACACAGATTCCCCACTAGTCTTCACGCACAGGTTTCAAATTAAGTAAATACGGTTTGCGGTCAAAGTATTCTTGAATTGTGCTCTCCACATTCGCTATGTCTGTCCGGGACATGTTGAAAAACGGTGCCTGGTGGTCGGTTAGAGACTCAGAGTGCAGCCGTGCGTAATACAAGCCAAACATCACCGCGAGGCGCTGAAAAGTGTGTATTTCATTGTTGCCATAGTGGCCAAACAGTTCCACGAGTAGAGAAGAATTGCGCATGTAGATCATGTTACCCTCGAAGGCTCCGTGGTTCGCAATTACCACATGCGACTCGGCGACCGCTTGCAATTGCGTCGCAAAGGTCAAATACGGGTCAGAGGTATTGAATAAGCGCAACTGGTAGGTAGGCGAGGGAAACTTGGCTCTCAAACGGCCCACAAACTCATCCATGTTCTCGATTTGTCGACTCGCTTTGTTGCCTCGATACGCGAACAAAATCTTGAACGGACCTTCTTTCTCGAAATAGGTGGTGAGTGGCGGCGTGCAGGGAATCAATCCATAGGCAGCCGCTTTAAATCTTTGCACTGCCTCGGCGCTGACAGCTCCGACTGCTCCGTAGTGCAGGTTTGTCCGACGCATGAGTCTCTCGAAATACATTCTTCGGTGCAGCAACATGGTTTTGCTCCACACTCCGTCCATCGCTGAGGTGTTGTAGTAATCAGTCTTAGGATCCGTCGAAAACTTGAATGGTGCAACTTTTCGATTGTGGTCGAAGCGAGTGTACACCGGCACGTCTAAGTTGCCCGCAGCTATCAACACAGCAGCAAAGTAACCTTTGTAAAAGCTGTCCACTGTGCCGATCCCAGCACACAGGGTACCATGGCAGGCGGCACGTTGCATGATGATTCGATCCAAAGGAACCGCTTGTGCAGCTGCGATCAAACCAATGTCGTAATGCACGTGACCAACATGAAGGTAATCATTGATCCAGTAGGTGGTTCCTGGAACGAAGGCAGGGTCGGCACGAACATGGGTTATATTGAAAGAAGCATCTATTGCATTATTTGCACTATGTTCTGGCGAATCAGCACTAGTTAGGCAGATATAATTGTAGTAATGCATGGCGCCTCGAGCAACCATCTGCTGAATTGTTTCTGCCTTTTCAGGAGGGGGTGATGTAAATAGCCTGTATGTATCCGCCACGTTGTAGATGGCTGCCTCTGGTGGTGCGACATGGCCAAGAGTATGCGTATTGGCAAGGATAAGGAGTGTAAAGAGTAACAACCTCTTGATCATCGTGAACATGGCAGGATACGTGTGCAGATTCAACGAGTGCGTGGCGAGATTTTTCTTGCGAAAGGGTTAAAGCGTTGGGAACGTTGTCACACTTCGATGCTTGTGTGAAAAAAACAACAACTTCTGTTCTTGAACCTATTTATATCTTACTTCGCAATGCCTCCTCACGGTCCTGGATTTCTCGGAGCGACGCACAGTCATGACCCTGAGTTCCCTGACGACAACTGGAACTTGTACTCCATGCTCGAAGAGTCCACCACTGCCTTGAACGTAACCAAACCCGAAGATGCTATTGGAATATTCAAGCCCTTCGCTCACAGACTCAACCCTCAGCCTGAGTTGATCAGCGATGCGGACGCTGAGATAATCGTTGTTGCTCGCTTTACATCTCCTGTTCACATTCGGAAGTTGATGGTGATCGGTGGACAGGAAGAAGGGCACCACCCCGCGACTCTGAAATGCTATGTCAATCACGAGAACGTGGACTTCTCCAGCGTCGAGGCTCTTAACCATGCACAGCTTTTCAATCTGCCTGTCAACGAAGAGGGCTTTGTGGAGTTTACTACCGTGTTGCAGCCTTTCACGAATGTCCAAACGATCGCCTTCTATTTCCCGAACAACCACGGCGACGAGGAGACCACCGTGATCAAGTACATTGGTATGCAGGGAGAGCACACCCACTACCGGAGAGAGGCCGTGAACACCACTTACGAGCTGATCGGCACCGGAGAAGACATCACGCAACCTGACGGTATGCACGGCGCCCATGCTCCTTCCATCAACTAAATGAGTGCCCATGTACTGGTGGAAGTTTCAACACTGATACTATAAGTAAAAAATGATGCTCTGATACCACGATTTTTGTAAACTTTGGCGATCGTTTCTCTTTTTCTTCAAATCTGCGCTTCTGTTGATGTTACTAAAACAACCAAAGTTTGTTTTGCTGTTACAAGTCTTTTTTTGAACACATACAAAAAGGGAGGGGAGCGCTTGTTGTTTCATAGAATATTAATTTGATTTCTTCTTATAGTTATATTAATTGTAATAATCAAATTTATCCGCCCCCCAAGAATATCCTGGTGGGGGCAGGCGAGGGCGAGGGCGAGGGAGAGGACGGCGCAGCGGCTGTGGAGGGAGCGAAAGTAGGCTCCAGTGTGGACTCAATGGTTGGCGACTGAGTCGCAGTGTAGGTGGGTACGAAAGTGGGCTCGATACTCGGCTTAGCAGTGGGCACCGGGGTGGCGCAGCTGTGGGCAGAAAAGTAGGAACAAGCGAGGGAGCATTCGTGGGGACAGTGGTGGCAATAGTGGTGGGTGATGTAGTAGGGGTAGTAATATGGTTAGGGTTAGTAGAGGGACTAGCAGTGGGAACGACGGTTGGCCCAGCTGGCCGCTTAGCAGTTGGGCTGAGTGGTGGGGCTGCGTGTGGGCAAAAGTGGTGGGCACGGCACTGGGAATAAAAGTTGGAGCGGCGGTGAATATAGCACTGGACTTAGCACTTGAACCAGCGGTGGGCACGGCAGAGGGTGTAACAGTAGGATCGGCACTGGGCTTCGCCGTTGGCACGGCAGTTGGCACCAAAGTTCGAGCAGCGGTGAATATAGAGCATTGGACTTTGCAGTGGGAGCGGCGGTGGGCACAACAGAATGGGCTTGACAGGGGCTGAGCGGAGTGACTGTAGGCACAAAGGTAGGCGCAGCACTGGGAGCAGCGGTCGGTAGAAGTGGTCGGACCGGTACTCAGTAGAAATAAGTGATTGAAAAACGGTACAAGGTAGATTGAAATGTGGATTTTTCTATCAGTAATCCAAACTATCCACACAGGCAGGTCAAATATATGGAGCTGCCAGAATTTTCACTTTGCTCCCATCAACTGATCGGGCTAGCAGGGCAAGCAATTGTGAAATTATATCCAATTGTCATGTAGGACATCAGTCCTCACCATTGCTATCGTATTATGCGCGGTACATTTTGGCGGTACATGCAGTGAAATCTATAATAACCGCACCAGGAGAGTTCTCGCTCCTGTCGAATGTCAACGTGCTGCTGAAATCAATCATTGCTCAACCAGCAGTTCAACTCGTACCGGTAACAAAAAAAGTGCTGGTGCGGTGTGTGATTTTAATTTGCACTGTATATATAGTAATACGCACTATAACGTTACTAAAGATGTACACTATTAATTTTGAACGCAGTTGTTTCTTTATACCTTTAAATCCAACCAGAGTTCACCTCCTTCTATAACTTGCGTTTCGCATGTCGGATCTGTCAAACGACATCGTGACTTCGTTGGACTATTTGGGATTTAGACTTGATACTTTTGTTCGCCAAGTATGTGCCAACCCTCACGGAAATAGTACTTCCCATTCGTTCCCTCACCTAACTGCAGAGGATGTCGACGAGCTTGAAAAATACGCCGTTGTCATGGGCTACAAAGTCAGGTTGAAATATGATCCGCAAGGCTCGTACCTGCAAGTCCCGTATAATGTGCACGAGACTCCTGCTGCGCATTTTACCGCTGCATTTAGTTCCAACAACCGTAACCGCACCTCGCAATATCTCGCTCCAGTGAAATGCCAAGGTAGTGGAAATACTACGATTCACAACGCCGTGAACCAGCCTGACCTGAAGACCAGCGTTAAGAACCGTAACCACGAGTCGCCAAACTTTATGCTTGAGACTCGCTTCCGAAACGGCCAGACTGACCCTCAGTTCCATACTCGCCTCATGTCATTATTCGTAGGAGCCGTACAAGTCATGCTTGTCGTTGGCATCAGCATCGGCAATCGCAACTCGCACGGACTCTTCGAGGCTCTGATTGTAGTGTATGGCCGAGATCGCACGAACCTGCCGGTAGTGCTGTATAATGTCAGTTTCGGTACCGCAGAAGTGGCTCCAGGCAACATTTGGGACGAGGCTATTCAGGCGGCACTAGCACCGATCAACCCCACCGCAGTGGTACCCGCCATGGTGGGAGTGGGCGTGGGAGGCCCGGCGTGCACGGTCGAGACAGGCGGGGAGGGTCCCTACCTCATCACCCTGCCCCAGGAGTTGATGCTCTGTGTCAACTGGACGTGGCCCTACGAATACAACCTCGCGCCGGAGTATGGACCGATGGAGGGCCATGGCTACACTGTGAATCTATTTGACCTGCAGGTGGACCTGGACGAAGAGCTGCCTCCCTATGTACCGGTAGCCTTAATGGCTTGATTCCTCTTTTTCTGCTGATTAGAAACTTTGAAATCCACAAACTGCTTAACGCTGGTCTGGTTTCATTTACACTGCTTAAGAACCGTAACTTTGAAATAAAAACAACCGAAGTTCGTTTGCTATCACAATTCTATTTTTTTTACAAACACTAAAAGCAATGAAAAAGAAAAAAACTTCTCGGTGCTGTTTTAACCCATCAACAACTTACTCGTACACAAAAGGTTCCGGCTTCTTTGTGAGATTTTGAATGGTGTGTTTCAATTTCTCACTAAATTCCAACAGCAACTTGTGGTCATCCATGACCGACGCCACAAACAGCGCGATGAACAGCACCACAATGGAGATCACCACGGCCAACAGAACGTTGTGTTCCTGTACGTGGTGGTCCTTTTCGCTCATTTGGAACATCTGCGGCAGTCGGTCACTGTCCTCCGCCTCATCTCCTTCGTCGCTTTCTTTGACGTTCTTTTTGTTCTTGCCGTTGCGCTTTTGGTTCTCCCCCACCCCCGCCACCAGCGCGGTCACCTTTGGCACGTCCTTGAGCAGCAAATCTTGCAAAGTGTTCAGCACATTGCGATCGATCGACGCAAACGTCGAAAAGTCACTAAGCACCAGCGCCGCCCGGTACTCATCCAACTTGGGAAAGTCCCCCTCGGCCAGCTGGTACTTGCGCCGCACTTCGACGAAGATCGCCTCCAATTGCTCAATCAACTTGGTCTGGGCGGCTTCTTTGCCCCATAGCAACGGCATCTTGGACTTCAAGTGGCCCATTAAACACACGTGCACGACCGCGCGGCGCAGACGCTTCACCATTTCGTTAATCTTTCGCATGCTGCAGGCCTTGGGCAACTGCGAAATATGATTCATCAGTACCGCCTTGTCCTTTTCGAATAACAATGTGTGCTCGGGACGGGCAATCGGTTCGTCTCGGAAATTTCCGACGTAGATGCGGGCCACCTCGGCGCCTTTGAAGATACGTCCCATGGACCACAAAAGGGCACCATAGACACGCATCAGCGACTCCTGATCGAGCTGATCGGCCTTGTTGAGCACACAGTGCACCTTGTCCTCGTGAGGCTGCAGCTCTTCAATGACCGATTTGAACTCGTCGGAAATGTCCAATTTGGAGCAATCAAACAGCAATAGGATGAGATCAGAACGCTCAGCAAACCATCTGGCAACTTTCGCAAAGTCATAACCTCTCGATGTGCGTTGCTTTTCACCAGACAAGACTCCCGGCGTATCGATAATGTTCACTTCCTTCAGCAGCGGGGCAGGCACGACGGCTGCACTGAACTTGTTCAGAAAGCTCGAACCAAAAGTACTCAAGCCGGAAAAGGGAAGCTCATTCACACCAGTAAGAGCGTTACCCTTGATAGTCTTGGCTTCCTCCCCGTGAACAACAGCAATGAAGCGATCTGTCGTGGGTTCAGGACCAATGTGAATCTCGGGATAGTCCATTCCAATCAGATGACGGATGAAAGTAGTCTTGCCAGTAGAGTACTGACCGACGAGAAGGATTGTAGGCTTTGCAGCAAGCTCGGAATCAAGAATCTCAGGCTGGTTAAACTTGTGAAACTGACACTTTCGCTCAATCGGCAGGAGCTTCTCCTTGTACAAAGTCTTTAACTCCTTGATAACAGATGCGTCAGCTTCGCTTGTGCTCTGTCCCATGGAGTCATTAGGATCCACTTCATTATCAACAACGGAGCTTTTCTTCTTAGGGGCCATCTTTCAACAAACACTGCAAAAACTTCTCTTTGTGACTCTTTGGTCCACGCGGCGAGCCGTTGAATGGGGTAATCGTTGAAAATTATGCGTTGATCAGACTAACCACTATATAAACAACGCCAATTGTTCAGATGTGGCTGTGCGGAATCTCATCGAAGCGATTCAAGTCAGGCCGCACAAGTATTTCGCATCATGTCTGTCCAGTTTAAGAAAAGGAACGTGAACAAAAGTGCGGTTCGCGTCAAGAAGGATGTTGGTAGTGACGAGGAAGCGGATGATACTGTCGTAAACAGACCAATAAGCACAAAAAACGGAGCCAAGAAAAACGACGACGAGGACGAAGTAAAGTTAGCTAAAGTAACCACAGTTTATGAGTCTTCGCGAGAAGTAGTTCCACAATTGTATGCGGGAGATGCTACTGCTACTGTTCAAATTGATACATCTACTGACCGCGACGCTCGTGCGGCATTAGAACGAAAGAAAGAAGCTCCGGGAATAGTTGCGGCAAAGGTCAGTAGTGCATTCGCACCAATGCGAGCTCCGACGTTTCTGCGCGCAACATCTCGTTTCGATTATCAGCCTGATATCTGTAAGGACTACAAAGAAACTGGGTTCTGTGGTTTCGGAGATCAATGTAAGTTCTTGCACGACCGCAGTGACTACAAATCCGGTTGGCAGATGGAGCGCGAATGGGAAGACAAACAAGCCGCCAAACGTCAGCGTCTTCAGAAGGCAGAAGAGAACGCCCTGGCGAGCATGAACGCCAGCGTTGGAGTGGATGTTCGGTCTGGAAAGAACGACGAAAAAGAAGGCGACGAAGACGACGAAAACTTTGAAATCGAAGAGGAACCAGAGTTTCCCTTTGCGTGTCATTTGTGCCGAGAAGGTTTCAAAGACCCCGTGGTGACGCTTTGTAATCACTATTTCTGCCAGCAATGTGCCATCGCCCACCACAAGAAAAGCGCAAAGTGTGTCATCTGTGACAAGCAAACATTCGGCATTTTCAACAAGGCGCGGAAGCTGATCAAGTATATGGAGCAAAAGGACAAATAATAGAACTATCTCGCACCATATTTATGATATTGTTTTATGATATAAACTGTTCGTGCTAACAAAATCATCCAATGAAGAATATATCAAAATTTTGGACCCAAAAGACCCACACTTTCACCTGAAAGAACAACTTCCAACCATTCACAGACTCGTAATATGAATAATACCACACAACCTTCTTTATTTACGCTTCCTTGACAGCGGCCTCGGCAGCCGCAGCGTGGTCTTTGGTCTCGTAATCACGAAATTTGTCAATGCCCAGCTGGTTGATCACGCCAATGTGGGGCAGGTCTCTGTACACCTCGTTGTAGTCCAAGCAGTAACCCACCGCAAACCTGGTTGTTTCAGTGAAAGTGTACGATACAATAACAGGTTAAAATACGAGTTGTAAGTTATTATGGGAGCGCAGCAGCAAAATACGAGATGTTCCACAGTCCGAATCAGAATTAGTGGATAAAATCCGCAAATCTGGTCTTTGAAGTGTACGATACAATAATAAAATACAAAAGAAATAAACACTTACTCGTCAGGGACAGAGAATCCCACGTAGTCTGCCTTGAAGCCACAACTGCGGTCCGTGCGCTTCTCCAGCAGCGACGCCACACGAATGGAGGCGGGCTTCACCTGGTCCTTCAGGTACGCCAAGAGTCTAGGAAGACAATAGAAATATGATCAATTAATAATAGTACAGAGGTACATACTGATCATGGATATCCACGGTAACGAAACAAGAAACTTTTATCAAAGTTAGTGATATCAAATAGACGTACCTGGACATGGTGAGGCCGGTGTCGATGATATCCTCGACAAACAACACGTGCTTGCCTGCCAATGTGCTCACATCAATGTTGTCGATCTTCACGTTGCCTGTGCTGCTGGTGCCTTCGTAAGACTTCACGCGGATGAAGTCGAAGGTGTATGGAATATACTTCTCACGGTTGTCTGCGATGAGTATGAAAAAAAGAACATGATAAGGTGCTATCCAAAACAGCACCATGTCGAAGCACGATATCGAAGCTTACAGTTGTGGATCTTCTTCATGCAGCTGCTCAAATCACTGAAAAAGGTCGATCCACCTACAAACAAAGAACATGAGGGTTAGCACAACTTGAGAGGCAATTTGGAGTGTAGATTCGATTACCTTTCAAGACACAAATCAAATGAATGGTCACGCCGTGGTAATCTTCCATAATATCGTGAGCTAGCTTCTCAATTCTATCATGAATGGCACCAGCGGGAATCATCAAGCCACCAAGGGTATCCTGGTAGTGAGTGGGAATGTAAAAGTGTTCAAGACTCATTGATGTCAAGTCCTTGACGAAAAATGGCTCTCTTCTGACACCCTCCTTTCCGTGGATAGAGTAGTTAAACTTGGACATCCTTTCAGCGTAAGGTTTAAACTGAGACGATAGTTACACACAACGATCACAGCAAAGCAGGCAAAGAAGTCCTACTGATGTAAGTTCAAAGTGACAACGATTGGTCAACTGCACAGGACATTCAAAGAGAAACAAACGCGAATCATCTTCTTTTACGCTCGATTTGTTGTATGCAAAAAGCACATTTGCGCGTGCGAGTTCTCGCATCGTTCTGCATCGAACAATAGAAATACTTGCACCTAATCATGGATCCTGCCATTGCTGAAGCTATATCTAGGGGTAATCCCGTCGTATTTTTCGATGTGTCAATTGCTGGAGTTGCGGCGGGAAGAATCAAAATCGAACTGTTCGCAGATATTTGCCCCAAAACTGCGGAAAATTTCAGACAGTTTTGCACTGGCGAGCTGAAGAAGAGCAACTTACCTGTGGGCTACAAAGGCTGTCCTTTCCACCGTATCATTAAAGGTTTTATGATTCAGGGTGGTGACTTCGAAAATGGTGATGGAACAGGCAGATACAGTATTTATGGCAATTCCTTTGCTGACGAGAACTTCACATTACGACACACTGGTCCTGGACTGCTATCAATGGCAAACAGCGGACCTAACACCAATGGTTGTCAGTTCTTTATTACTTGCGCTAAGTGTGACTGGCTTGATGAGAAGCATGTGGTCTTTGGGAAAGTTATCGACGAGGAATCTTTGTTAGTTGTGAGAAAGATGGAGAACATTCCTGTTGGAGCTGGTAACAAACCGAAGCTGCCTGTTGTTATTGAACAGAGCGGTGAATTGTAAATAGTTTTGTTGTATATTATATATAAGAATGAATGCGAAAATGTAGCAACTTCGTTTTGTCCTTCATGTATGCATACAGTTAGCGTTCCGCCATGCGTCCCTTACAGAAGCTTTTATTTTATATACTCTTGTTGTGTGTCTTACATCTGGAATGCAATCATTTATGGAAGGCTGCATGCAACTGGGGCAGAAAACAAACATACCTACGGTACATAAACTTAGGGCAATATCTGTATTGGCGCAGATGTTGTGTATTTTGTGCATATCGGCGCAAAATAGAAACACATGAACAGCACACTTCACCCTTCACTTCATTCATTGCACGTCCACAAGGTCCAAGGTCCACAAGGTCTCATTGGCCTAGATCCTTTGAATTCACAATCCGGCGCATTGAAAATACAGAATGCCATCTGCGCGTATTCATCGGCTGGTCGGATGCTTGCTGCTGTTTCTGTCAGGTAATTGTGCATGAAACGATGCAATGCCATCCAGCAAAACTTGTAACTCTGAACTGTTTTTCTTATTATCCACCACAGGGCTAAGTTTTACTTATGCATTCGGAGCAACCGGCTCATCTCTTATTAATCTTCGACGCAGTCCGCACGCTTCATTGAATATGAAACTTTTTGATTGGAAGAAGCGTGCTGCTTTCGACCAGATTGTCATGCCACCAAGTACGCTTCGCTTGTTTGTTGCACAAGTTCTCGTATTGACGTAAACATGTGCGTATGTTATTTCTTTTGTAGATTTCGAGCTGTCCACGAAGACCATCTTCCCCATTCCGGGCTCACGGAAGAAGCCGAAGCGAATCGGTCGTGGTTATGGTGCAGGTCAAGGAGGTAGTTGTGGCAAAGGAATGCGTGGACAGAACTCTCGTAAAGGTGGTGGTACAAGACCTGGATTTGAAGGAGGTCAGACTCCTCTGTATCGACGCTTGCCGAAGATCAAACGGCCTCAGCGGGGACACACAAAGAAGATTTACGAGATCATCAAGCTGCAGGTACTGAACCTCATCGGTCCAAATACAGAAGTGGATGCAGACCGCCTGCTGGAAGAACGACTCATCACAAAGCCCAACAAGGGACGCAAGCTTTATAAAGTGTTGGGAGATGGAGAACTTGCCGTACAAAACGTAACGGTGAGAGCACATGCATTTACGGCATCAGCGCGAGCGAAGATTGAAGCGCAAAATGGAACGTGCATTCTTATGAGCCCTACGCGTAAAGGCGTACCTCTTGCACAGGCCGTGGCTGACCGAGCCGCTATCAAGGCTGCAAACCTCGTGAAGCTGAAAGCATTGCGGTTGTTGAAGCAACGGACGAAACTTGCGAAAGAAAACAGCGAATGAAAAACCTTCGC
>LNAP01002681.1_pt1 | contig 17539 bp, 8 predicted proteins | sample 602601 | NCBI WGS metagenome assembly LNAP01 (sample SAMN02440304, study PRJNA202911) | soil metagenome | biome: Subtropical and temperate rainforests or woodlands; isolation source: soil samples (1 kg each in a 20% v/v slurry with milli Q water) were... ... | reverse complement strand
AGCCACAACTGGGCATCATGGAACGCGCAAAATTCCTGCAGCACCAGCAGGTCAGCGTCGGACAACGGCGCCATATGCCGCAGCAACACGGCAATCGACGAGCCACTGAACAACTCCACATGCCCCAAGGCCTGAGGTTTGCTCAGGCGCCGCAACATGTTGGGCAGGCGCTGCATGATCGGTTGCAAGGCCTGTACCAGCACTGGGCAATCATCGATGGCCACGATGTCCTGGCTGGCCACGGCGCGAAAGCCAACGTCCAGGCGCTTGGCCTTGACGTCATAGCGCACGGCCACGCGGGCCCGGCGGCGATAGCCGAACTCGGGCCCGCTCAACGGCGCGGCCCACTCCTGGGGCTCGACCCCGGCGACACGGGACAATTGCTCGGCGAGCATGCGCTGTTTCAGGGCAAGCTGTTCGCCATGGGGCAAATGTTGCAGGCTGCAACCGCCGCAACGACCGGCATGGACGCACGGCGCCGGGCGCCGCAGTTCACTGGCCTTGAACACCCGCTCGGTGCGGGCCTCGACCACTTTGCCATGGGCGCCCAGCACCCGCGCCTCGACTTCCTCGCCGGCCAGGGCACCCACCACAAACCAGGTGCGGCCTTCGAAAAACACGATCCCCCGGCCATCATTGGCCAGGCGCTCAATGGTCAGGCGCTGCTTTTTGCCGACCGGTACTTGGGGCGCCCGGCTGCCACCCGTGGGCTGGAAGCGCAGGCCTCGCTCTTGCTTGGCCATCAGTTGGGCGCGTCGAAAATGCCGGTCGACAGGTAGCGGTCGCCTCGGTCACAGATGATCGCGACGATCACCGCGTTTTCCAGTTCTGCAGACAAACGCAACATCCCCGCCACCGCACCGCCGGAGGACACGCCGCAGAAGATGCCTTCTTCACGGGCCAGGCGACGGGTGGTGTCTTCGGCTTCACGCTGGGCCATGTCGATGATGCGATCGACGCGGGCAGCGTTGTAGATCTTGGGCAGGTACTCTTCGGGCCAACGGCGGATCCCCGGGATCGCCGCGCCTTCCATCGGTTGCAGGCCAACGATCTGGATCGCCGGGTTCTGCTCCTTGAGGTAGCGCGAGTTACCCATGATGGTGCCGGTGGTGCCCATGGAGCTGACGAAATGGGTGATGGTGCCCTGGGTCTGGCGCCAGATCTCCGGGCCGGTGCTGGTGTAGTGCGCCTCGGGGTTGTCACCGTTGGCGAACTGGTCCAACACCTGGCCACGGCCTTCGGCGGCCATGCGCTCGGCGAGATCACGCGCGCCTTCCATGCCCTCTTCCTGGGTCACCAGGACCAGCTCGGCGCCATAGGCGGTCATCGCGGCCTTGCGCTCGGCGCTGCCGTTGTCGGGCATGATCAGGATCATTTTGTAGCCCTTGATCGCTGCGGCCATGGCCAGGGCAATCCCGGTATTACCGGAGGTGGCTTCGATCAGGGTGTCGCCGGGCTTGATCTGCCCGCGCTGCTCGGCACGGGCGATCATCGACAGCGCCGGACGGTCCTTGACCGAGCCCGCCGGGTTATTCCCCTCGAGCTTGAGCAGCAAGATATTGCTGGTGTTACCCGCCATGCGCTGCAAGCGGACCAAAGGTGTGTTGCCGACGCAATCGGCGATGGTTGGGTATTGCAGGGTCATGGCGTATTCGCAATCCAGACTGCGGGGGCGCCTATCATACCGGCAAACGCTGGCGGGCCATATCACGCAAAGTATGGTGCTTATAACTCAATGAGCTAAAGCCACAGGCCAGTACCTGTCTGTGGCGAGAGACGTGGCGAGGGAGCTTGCTCCCGTCGGGGCGCGAAGCGGCCCTGAATGGGACTGCTACGCAGTCCAACGGGAGCAAGCTCCCTCGCCACAGGGGATTACACGGTATCCACCTTCAACGAATGGTCATTCAACATCCCATTGATGATCGTCGCCGTATCCGCCCCGCCCGCAATCAACCCGCCCGCGCCCGGCGTGACGCCGTATTGGGTCGCCAGGTTGACCCCGGCCAGGTCGATGGTCTGGTTCGGCGTGGCACCTGCAACGGCGCTGATGTCGATGGTGGTCGTACCGCCCACCACCTTGAAGTGCAGGTAGTCATCCAGGGACGCCGTCGTCGCATTCTCGCCTTGCAGCAATTGCGACAGGTCGAGCTTGTCGGTGCCCACCGCAAAGTCGGTGATGACATCGTGCCCGCTACCGCCGGTCAGGTACTGGAAGGTATCGGCGCCAGGGCCACCGGTCAGGGTGTTGTTACCCAGGCCGCCGATCAGGATGTCATCGCCCCCCTCGCCCTTGAGGGTGTCATTGCCCAGCCCGCCGGAGATCAGGTTGTTGTTGCCGTTGCCCGTGAGGAAGTCATTGAAGTTGGAGCCCACCAGGTTCTCCAGGGCCATCAATGTATCGGTTCCGGCGCCGCCAGTGATTTGCCCCGTCGCCAGGCCAAGGTTGACGGTCACGCCTGCCGTGGCATGGGCATAGCTGACGGTGTCGAGGCCCGCCCCGCCATCGAGCAGGTCATTGCCGGTGCCGCTGAACAGCAGGTCATTGCCATTGCCGCCGTGCATCTGGTTGTTGCCGGTGCCGGCGGTGAGCACGTCGTTGCCATCGCCGCCATTGAGGATGTTGTTGCCGGGCCCGGCCATGATGATGTCATCACCGTTGGTACCGGTGAGGGTCGTACCGGCCTGGTAGCTGATGTCTACCGCGGCGCTGTCGCTGCCGCCGTGGTTATCGCTGACCGAGTAGTTGCCGTGGTACTGCGGTGTGTAGTCCTGGGCGCCGGCGTAGTTGATCTTCATGTCCAACTGGTAGCTTTCTGTGCCAGTGGGGTTGCCGCCTGTTGGATTGGAGGTGTTGGTAATGTGAATCTGATAGCTACCGTCCGCTAACGCAGTCAGCGTCGTGCCATCCGCAAGAGGGAGCTCGCTGCCACCGTTGATCGAATAGGCCATGATGATGTTACCGACCGGCCGGTTGTGATCCAGGCTGAGGGTCTCACCCGCCTTGAGCGTGACCGTTAAGCGATCGTCGGCCGTAGCGCCACCGACATTGCCGAGACTGCCGGTGATCAAAAGTGCTGCAGTGAGGTTCGCCGCATCACCGGCAAACGAGGTACGTACATCCCCCACAGTTGTACCGGTGAGCGTTCTGGTCCCCGTCCCGGTAAAGGCCGCGCCTTTGGCCACCCAGCCGGTTGGAAAACTGGTGGGGATAGCCGTCAGGTTGTCATGGTTGGCATCGCTGTCATTGGCCAGCAGCAACTCGGCAGGCACCACAATATTGCTCAACAGGATATTGGTGATCACATGGTCATCACCCGCCACCGGCGCCACGTTCGGGTTGACCTTGACTACCAGGCTGGACGTCGCGAGATCGCCGTCGTTGTCGCTGACGGTCACGCCAAAGGTTTCGGTGACCAGCGAGTCGGTCAGCTTCGGCGGCGTGTAGCGGAACTCGCCGTTGTCCATGTCCACCACCAGCGTGCCGCCCTGGTTGGTGGTGATGGTGACACTGTTGCTGACGGTGTCGAACGTACCTTGGCCGCCTGGCAGGTTGGCACTCATCGAGCCCCCCGCCGCCGGGTTGTAGGTGTAGGTGATGCCATCCACCGTGAGGGCTTTGACGAAGCCACCGTCAGCACCGAACGAGCCGTCCGTCAGCAGGCTGCCGGTGACCGGCGCGCCCTGTACCGTGCCGGCCAGCACCGCATCCAGGCCCGCCAGGTTGGCCACCACCACCGCGTTGGTGTTGGTGTGGGTGCTGCCGTCGTAGGCCACCGGGTCCAGGTAAATACTGTTGACCCCCGCCCCCAGGCCTATGGCATAGGCCTTGATGCCGTTGGCATCGAGGAAGGCCCGCCATACGCCCTCTTCAGTGGCGTCGATCCCGTCGCCGTATTCCGGGTTGACCACGTTGCCGGGGTTGTTCGGATTATTGGTGTTGGACGTGGTGGGGTTACCGTCCGAGAAGAAATACGCCACGTTCTGCGCGCCTTCCAGCTTGCCAGCGGTGCCATAGGCGGTCTGCGCGGTGCCGAGGGCCGAGTCGTAGTTGGTGCCGTTGAACGCCGTGAGGTTGTTGACCAGGGTCTTGGCCGTGGCGACGCTGACCCATTGGCTGCTCAATTGCTGGGAGCTGTCGTTGAAGGTCACGATCTGCACCTTCACATCACCCATCTCGTCGTAGCGGTTAAGCAACTCGGTGATGGACGCCTTGGCCAGGTCAAGCCGCGTGCCGCCGGCCCCCGAGGCGTCGTTCATGCTGCCGGAAATATCAATGATCAGCAGCAGGTTGGAGTCCACCTCCGTCGCCGTGACTTCACGCGCGCTGGACACCACTTTGGGCACATCATCGACAATGCTCACCACGATGCTGCTGGTGGTGGTGTTGCCCAATTGGTCGGTGGCCTTATAAGTGAAAGTCTCGGTCAATACATTCGGCCCGTCGTTGCTGTTGGGCAAGGTCTTGGGTGCCGAGGTCAGGGTGTAGGTGTAGGTGCCGTTGGGGTTGAGCAGGATCTGCCCATAAGTGCCGGTAGCGCTGCCGACCAGACTGAAACTCAGCGGACCACTGCCGCCGGTTACCGAATCTGCGAGGTTGCCGCTGGCGGTTTCCGTGGTGGCCGTCGGGTCGCTGCCGACCACGGTGCCAGGCGCCAGGTCCTGGCCGTCGAGGTTCAGGTCCAGGGCTTTCTCGTAGACCGTGACATCGCCGTCAACCACCGCCTTGAGGCCGCTGTCGGTCACTGTAATCGTCAGGGTGGTGGTGCTTAGGTCACCGTCGGCATCCCGCACGGTATAGACGAAGGTGTCCACCGCCCCCGGAGGGCTCACCGCGTTGGGGTTGCTGTGGTACACGGCGTTGCCGTTGGCATCCAGAGTCAGGTAACCATAGGTGCCGTTGATGTTAGCGCCCAGGCCGCCAGAGGCCGGGGTGCCGATGTTACTGCCCGCCCGCACCCCGACTACCGCGCTAGCCAATGTAGGGCTATCGGCGCCGCCGACATCATTGCCCAACACATTGGCGCTGACCACACCGCCTTCTATCACCGAACGCACGTCGGGGTTGGCAGTGGGCAGGTCATCAATGATGTTGATGTCGATCGTACCCGTCGCGGTATTGGTGTCGTTGTCGCTGGCCGTGACCGTGATCTGCTCCGACAGACTGTTATCGCCGCTGGCATTGGGGTGCGCTTCATTGTCGAGCAAGGTGTAGCGGTAGCTGACCACCCCGGTGCTGGCGTTATAGCCGGTGATAGTCAGGGTGTTGCCGAAGCCGGTGGGTTCCGATTGTGGGAAGGTCGCGGCGACGCCGTTGGTGACGACGCTGATGCCGCCCACAATCAGGTTTTTCAGGCCGTCCAAGGCGGTCACCGTGAAGGTACCGGTCTGGGTCAACAACGGGATGTTCGGACTGGAACCATCAACCAGGTTTTTCTCATAGACGGTCAACTCGCCGCCAGTGACGTCCAGGCCGGTGAGCACGACCGGGTCGTTGTTGTTATGCACCTGTAGCACCAGGTTGGCGGTGCTGGTGTCGCCGTCGAGATCATTAAGCTGATAGGTGAAGGTTTCGGTGCCGTTGCCGCCGCCATTCAGGGCGATAAATTGCGGGTCAGTTTTGTCCAGGGTGTAGGTGTAGCTGCCATCCGCGAACAGCTGCAATGTGCCGTAGGTACCGACGATAGTGTTGGGCGTAACCGGGCCGGTGGCGATGCGGTCGGCGCCTTGTACGTCGTTGCCCAGCACGCTACCGCTCAGGGTCAGCAGGCTCTCGGAGGCGATACCTGCGGGATTGTCGTCGACGGCTTTTGGCACGTCGTCGACCACATTGACGTCCAATGAACCATTGTCGCTGCTGTTGTTGGTGTCAGTGGCAACCACCGTGAACGACTCGCTAATGCTATTGGCACCCGCGCCGGTTGGGTGGCTATCGGTGCCGTTGAGGGTGTAGCGGTAGCTGACCACCCCGGTGCTGGCGTTGTAGCCAGTGATGGTCAGGGTGTTACCGAAGCCGGTGGGTTCCGATTGTGGGAAGGTCGCGGCGACGCCGTTGGTGACGACGCTGATGCCGCCCACAGTCAAGTTTTTCAGGCCATCCAATGCCGTCACCGTGAAGGTGCCGGATTGGGTCAGAGCAGACCCATCGTTAGCGCTACCCAACGGCAGGTTTTTCTCGTAGACCGTAACTTCCCCGCCATTCACCTCAAGCCCCGTCAACACCACAGGGTCATCGTTGTTATGCACCTGCAACACTAGGTTAGCGGTGCTGGTATCGCCGTCGAGATCATTAAGCTGATAGGTGAAGGTTTCAGTACCGCTGCCACCGCCATTCAGGGCGACAAATTGCGGGTCGGTCTTGTCCAGGGTGTAGGTGTAGCTGCCATCCGCGAACAGCTGCAGAGTGCCGTAGGTGCCGACGATGGTGTTGGGCGTAACCGGGCCGGTGGCAATGCGGTCAGCACCTTGTACGTCATTACCCAAAACACTGCCGCTCAAGGTCAGCAGACTTTCCGAGGCCACTTGTGCATTGGCGTCATCAACTGCAGTAGGCACATCGTCGACCACATTGACGTCCAGCGAACCATTGTCGCTGCTGTTGTTGGTGTCAGTGGCAACCACCGCGAACGACTCACTGATGCTGTTAGTACCAGCGCCGGCTGGGTGGCTATCGGTGCCGTTGAGGGTGTAGCTGTAACTGATCACACCCGTGCTGGCGTTGTAACCGGTGATGGTCAGGGTGTTTCCGAAGCCAGTGGGTTCCGATTGTGGGAAGGTCGCGGCGACGCCGTTGGTGACGACGCTGATACCGCCCACAGTCAGGTCTTTCAGGCCGTCCAAGGCGGTCACCGTGAAGGTGCCGGATTGAGTCAGCGCAGGCCCATCGTTAGCGCTACCCAACGGCAGGTTCTTCTCATAGACCGTAACCTCCCCGCCATTCACCTCAAGCCCCGTCAACACCACCGGGTCGTCGTTGTTATGCACCTGCAACACCAGGTTGGCGGTGCTGGTGTCGCCATCGGCATCCGTCAGGGTATAGGTAAAGGTTTCAGTCCCATTACCGCCGCCATTCAATGCCAGAAAATCGCTATCGGCGGTATTCAGCGTGTACACATACGTGCCATTCGCCGCCAACTCCAACGTGCCGTAAAGCCCCGTGAAGGAGCCCGGCGTAATCGGCCCGGACGCGACCCGATCGGCGCCTTGCGCGTCATTGGTCAACACCGTGCCGCTCAGGGTCAGCAGGCTTTCGGAGGCCACTTGCGCATTGCCGTCATCGGCAGCGGTCGGTACATCGTCCACCACACTCACGTGCAGGGTGCCGGTGGCGGTGCTGTTGTTGGTGTCATTGGCGATAACGCTGAAGCTCTCGGTCAGGTCATTCAACCCGCCCGCCGACGGATGCGCCTCGGTGCCCGTCAGGGTATAGCTGTAGCTGATCACCCCGGTGGCCGGGTCAAACCCGGTGATGGTCAGGGTATTGCCCAGGCCGGTGGCGATGGATTGCGGGAAGCCAGCGGCGACACCGCCGGACACCACGCTGATACCGCCCACGAACAGGTTCTGCAAGCCGTCCACGGCCGATACGGTCAGGCTGCCGGTGCGGGTCAGCGCGCCAGCGTCGGGGCTGCTGCCGTCCACCAGGTTTTTTTCATAGAGGGTCAGGTCGGCGCCATTTACGCTGATGCCGCCGATCACCACCGGGTCATCATTGTTGTGCACTTGCAGCACCAGATTGGCTGTGCTGCTGTCGCCGTCGGCGTCGGTCAGGGTATAGGTGAAGGTTTCGCTGCCATTGCCGCCGCCCTGCAGCGCGGCAAAATCAGGGTCGGCGGTGTTCAGCGTGTAGGTGTAGCTGCCGTCAGCCGCCAGCACCAGAGTACCGTATTGACCGCTGAACGTACCGCCGGTGATCGGGCCGCTGGCGACGCGGTCGGCACCTTGGGTGTCGTTATCCAGGACGTTGCCGCTGAGGGTCAGCAGGCTTTCCGAAGCGCGGCCCTCATGGCTGTCATCCAGCGCCCTGGGCACGTCGTCGATGAGGGTGATATCCAGCGAGCCGGTGGCGCTGTCGTTATCGCTATCGGTGGCGACCACCGCGAATTGCTCACCCAGGCTGTTGCTGCCGTTGCCCGACGGATGGGCCTCATTGCCGGTCAAGGTGTAGCTGTAGCTGATCACCCCGGTGGCTGCGTTGTAGCCGGTGATGCTCAGGGTGTTGCCCAGCCCGGTGGTGATAGTTTGCGGGAAGCTGCTGGCCACCCCGCCGCTGACCACGCTGATGCCGCCCACGGTCAGGCTTTGCAGGCCATCGGGCGCCGAGACGTTGAAGGTGCCGGTCTGCACCAGCGCCGCCGGATTGCTGGCCGAGCCTTGTGCAAGATTGGCCTCGTTGAGCGTCAACTCGCCGCCCTCGACCTCCAGCCCACCCAGGCTCACTGGGTTGTCGGGAGGCACCACCACGGGCTGGTCGTTGCCGGTATCGGGCTGGCCGGCGACCTGGAACAACGGAAACTCAGGAATCCCGCCAAACCCTGCCGTGGGAAAGCCGATGACCGGCTCCACCCGCCCGGCGACTTCGGTCAACAACACAAAGGAGTGCCCACCGCCCAGCTCACCTGCCGCCGTGCTGCCGGTTTGGCCGGCGGCCGTGGCTTCAGCGGTCTGGGTCGGGTCGTCACCGGCGGCGATGGCTTTTTGCAGTTGCTGCACATCGGTCAACTGTGCCTGGCTCGGTGCAAGGTCTTCCGAGGCGTGAATCCGCGGCGCCTGGCCAGCCAGCAATTGCGGGGAAAGGCCCAGGCTGCTGTCGCGCCCCAGGGTCAGCTCCTGGCCGTTGGTCAGTTGCACCGCGACTGCACCGGCCGCACCGGTCTGCAGTTGCTCGCCGGCAAACAGTCGGTCGCCTTCGATCAGGCTTCGGCGACTGCCATCTCCTGCCACGGCAAAGACTTCCCCAACCACCTTGCTGACAACACCGATTAACTTGGCCATGCGCTTATCTCCCTGTCCGACCCCAGTAGTCGGCACCTCGGTTACGTGCACAAGTGCAGTGGATCGGGGGGGGCCGGAAGTGGCACAAAACTGATTCAAATCAGCCGCCAACCCGCGCTTCAACCCCGTTACAGAGAGCCTTTCAAAAAGAGAGAGAGTGACAAAAAACCGTCACCAAAAAACGCCCTTTTTTTCGCTACCCCATCACCTGCTCGCACTTGCGATTGAACTTTCCCCGAGCCGAAAAACACGCCACAGCGCACATAACTCAAGGCTTGTGCTTTGAACAATGTCTTGCTTCGCGCAGAACGCATAAGTTTTTTTGGACATAAACATTATGAGAAATCCTTCTTAGCTCCCCCCGCAAATGTTCTTAGCTGTGTTGTTACAAGCCTGAGACGGTTTGCCCCCTAAATTCGTCAAATAAATGGCGACAGACCAGTAACACTGAAACCGGGAGATGTACCCATGCGCGCCTTTACCCCCCTCTGCAGCGCGATTCTGATCGCCATGGCCTGCACCAACACCCAAGCAATGTCGCTGACCCAAGCGATCCAAAGCACGCTGGACACTCACCCGGAACTGAATGCCAGCCGTAACAGCCGGCTTTCGGCCGATGAAGATGTGAAAGTCGCCAGAGGCGGCTTCTACCCCAGTCTCGACCTCAATGCCGCCTACGGCCGTGACTACAGCGACAACAGCACCACCCGCGCCCGTGGTGGCAATCACCACACCGAGACCGACAACTACACCCAGTCGGAACTGCGCCTGCGCCAGATGCTGTTCGACGGTTTCAACACCTCCAACGAAGTGCAGCGCACCGGGGCGGTGGTCAACTCCCGCGCCTATTACACCCGTGGCACCGCCGAGAGCCTGGCCCTGCGCACCGTCGAGGTGTACCTGGAAGTACTAAAGCGCCGCGACCTGCTGACATTGGCCAAGAACAACCTGCAGGCGCACCTGCGCGTCACCGACCAGATCGGCCTGCGCACCGAGCGCGGCATCGGCAGCACCGCCGACCGCGACCAGTCCACCGCCCGCCGGGCCCTGGCAGACAACAACTACCAGACCGCACTGGTCGACCTGCAAGACGCCGAATCGAACTTCTATAGCGTGGTCGGGCGCATGCCGGATGAACTGGAAAGCCCGGCCTCGATCAAGGGCGAGCTGCCCAGCGACCAACTCGGCGCCCGGCGCAGCATGCTGGAGAACAACCCCTATCTGAAGTCGGCCCAGTCCGATGTGATGGCCGCCGAGAGCCAGTACGAGGTGGCCAAGTCGCCGTTCTATCCACGCTTCGATGCCGAGGCGGCGGTGGGCGCCAATAACAATGTGCGCGGCGACCTGGGTCACGATAACCAATGGCGGGTGGGCGTGGTGATGAACTACAACCTGTTCCGTGGCGGCAGCGACAAGGCCCGCCTGGCGTCGGACTCGCACAAGATCAACCAGGCCATGGACATCCGCAACAACGCCCTGCGCATGCTCAACGAGAACCTCAACCTGGCCTGGCATGCCATGGACAACGCCCGCATCCAGACCCCCACCGCCCGCGAATATGCCGAAACCACCCAGCGCGTACGCGCGGCCTATCAGGACCAGTTCGGCCTGGGCCAACGCACCCTGCTGGACCTGCTGGACAGTGAAAACGAGCTGTACAACGCCAACCGGCGCTATACCGAAGTGCGCTACACCGAAGAGTTCTCCATGTACCGCGTGCTGGCCAATATGGGCGAGTTGCTGAACAAGGAGCGCGTGGTGGTGCCGGCCGAAGCCATTGCCCAGTCGGAAGTCAGAAGCGAAGCCCACCTGCCTGACCTGAAGTAGCCAACGACGTGGAGCAGATCGCCGTGAGCCAGATGGAACCGCTGAACCCAGGTGTCGACCCGCGCCAGAGCTTTGATGACCCGTTGCTCGACGGCCTGCTGATCCTCTGCAAGCTGCACGGCTGCAGCGTCAGCCGTAGCAGCCTGAGCGCCGGCCTGCCCTTGGCGCAACAACGCCTGAGCCTGAACTTGCTGCCACGGGCCGCGGCCCGGGCCAGCTTGCAGGCGCGGGTATTGCGCCGGGACTTGAAGGCCATCTCGGCGCTGAACCTGCCAGTGCTGTTGCTGCTCAACGAAGGCCGCTGCGCGGTGTTGCGGCGCTGGGGCGAGGATGGCCAGGCGCTGATCCTGCCCAGCGAAGCCGAAGGCGGCGAACAGTGGGTCAGCCGCGAAGAGCTCGACGCGGCCTACAGCGGCCAGGCCCTGTTTGCCCGGCCACGGCACGAAATCGAAGACCTGCGCACGCCGCTGGTACCAAGAGTCGAGGCGTGGTTTCGCGACACCTTGAAGCTGTCGCGCTGGCTGTACAGCGATGCAATTCTCGCCAGTTTGCTGATCAACCTGCTGGGCCTGATGGTGCCGCTGTTCGTGATGCAGACCTACGACCGCGTGGTGCCGAACCAGGCCACCTCGACCTTGTGGGTACTGGTGATCGGTCTGCTGATCGGCACGGCGTTCGAGCTGGTACTGCGGGTGGTGCGCGCCCATCTGCTGGACACCGCCGGCAAGAAGACCGATGTGATTTTGTCAGCGACCCTGTTCGAGCGCATCACCGGCATGTCGATGAAGGCGCGCCCCGCCACCATCGGCGGTTTTGCCCAAAGCATCCATGACTTTCAGGGCCTGCGCGAATTCCTCACCGCGGTGACCCTTACCAGCCTGATCGACCTGCCTTTCGCCGTGCTGATGCTGGTGGTGATCGGCCTGCTCGGCGGCTGGCTGGTGATCATCCCTTTGTGTGCGTTCCCGCTGACCATCGGCTTTGCAATGCTGATCCAGGTACGCCTGCGCGACACCGTGCAAAAAAGCCTGAGCCTGGGCGCCGAACGCCAGGCGCTGTTGATCGAAACCCTCAGCGGCCTGGAAACCCTCAAGGCCTGCAGCGCCGAAAGCGAGCGCCAGCACCAGTGGGAAAGCACCCATGGCGCCCTCACCCGCCTCGATAGCCACGCGCGCAACCTCTCGGCGCTGGCCACCAATGGCACGTTGTTCATCCAGCAGTTTTCCGGGATGGCAACGATTGTCGCCGGGGTCTACAGCATCATCGCCGGCAGCCTCAGTGTCGGTGCGCTGGTGGCCACCTATATGCTCGGCAGCCGGGTACTGGCACCGCTGGGGCAGATCGCCGGGTTGATCACCCGCTATCAGCAGGCGCAATTGACCATGCGCAGCACCGACGCGTTGATGGCCCTGCCCCAGGAACGCGATCCGCAACAGCGCCCCCTGGAACGCACGCAACTGACGGGCGCCCTGGAAGTCAGCCAGGTGACCTTCCACTACGCCGGACAAAACGCCCCGGCCCTGAGCCAGGTCAGTTTCCAGCTCAAGGCGGGCGAGCGCGTGGGGATTATCGGGCGCAGCGGCTCGGGCAAAAGCACCCTGGGCCGGCTGGTGATGGGTTTTTACACCCCAGAAGAGGGCCAATTGCTGCTCGACGGTCTCAACCTGCGGCAACTGGACGTGGCCGACCTGCGCCAGCAAGTGGGCTATGTGGCCCATGATCTGCCGCTGCTGGCCGGTAGCCTGCGCGACAACCTGACCCTGGGCGCGCGCTATATCAGCGATGTGCGGATGCTCGAAGTGGCCGAACTGACCGGCGTCAGCGAGCTGGCCCGTCAACACCCCCAAGGCTTCGACCGGCCGGTGGGCGAGCGCGGGCAACTGCTGTCCGGCGGCCAGCGCCAGGCGGTGTTGCTGGCCCGCGCGTTGCTGCTCGACCCGCCGATCCTGCTGCTGGACGAACCCACCAGCGCCATGGACAACAGCAGCGAAGAAACCCTGCGCCAGCGCCTGGAGCTGTGGGTCAAGGGCAAGACACTGCTGTTGGTCACGCACCGTACCTCGATGCTCAGCCTGGTCGACCGCTTGATCGTGCTGGACAACGGCCGCATCGTTGCCGACGGCCCCAAAGAAAGTGTGATTGATGCACTGCGCAAGGGCCGTGTCGGCTCGGCCGCCGTCTAGGAGCCCACCATGTCAGCCACTCCCGTGCCACCGGGCTACTTCAAGAGCTTTGGCAAAACCGCAGACAGCGAATTCATGCCCGAACTGGCAGGCGCTGCGCTGCAGGACTCGCCGCGCCGTTCACGGATTATCGTGTGGCTGACCGCCGGCCTGATCATCTGCGCCCTGCTGTGGGCCAACTTTGCCGTTCTCGATGAAGTGACCATGGGTGAAGGCAAGGCCATCCCGTCGAGCAAGGTGCAAGTGATCCAGAACCTGGAAGGCGGCATCGTCACCCAGATCTACGTGCGCGAAGGGCAGATGGTGGACAAGGGCGACAAACTGCTGCAACTGGACGACACGCGGTTCCGCTCGAACAAAGGCGAAAGCGAAGTCGACCGGTATGCCCTCACCGCCCAGGTCGAACGCCTGTCGGCCGAGGCCGAGGGGCGGCCGTTCAAATTGTCCGATGAAGTGATCGCCAAGGCCCCGCAAGTGGCCGAAGACGAACGCTCGCTGTTTGAACAACGCCAGCGGCGCTTGAGCAGCGAGCAACGGACCTTGAGTGAACAGTTGCGGCAGAAAACCCAGGAACTGGCGGAGTTTCGCTCCAAACAGGGCCAATTCAGCTCCAGCCTGGCGCTGCTGCAACAAGAGATGAACATGTCGGCCCCTCTGGTGGGCACCGGCGCGGTGTCACCGGTGGAAATCCTGCGCCTCAAACGCAGCGCGGTGGAGATCCGTGGCTCGTTGAACGCCACCACCCTGGCAATCCCCCGGGCGGAATCGGCGATCAATGAGATCAAGAGCAAAATCGACGAATCGGTACAGACCTTCCGCTCGGAAGCCGCCAAGGAACTCAACGAAAAACGCACCGACCTGTCAAAAATCACCGCCACCAGCATCGCCATTGATGACCGCGTGAGCCGCACCACCGTGGTCTCGCCGGTGCATGGGGTGATCAAGCAATTGAAGGTCAACACCATCGGCGGCGTCGTCCAGCCGGGCAGCAACATGGTGGAAATCGTCCCGCTGGAAGACAACCTGCTGATCGAGGCCAAAGTACGGCCTCAGGACGTGGCGTTCTTGCATCCGGGGCAGAAGGCGATGGTCAAGTTCAGTGCCTATGACTACACGATCTACGGCGGGCTGGCGGCGAAACTGGAACTGATCGGCGCCGATACGATTACCGACGACAAGGGCAACAGCTTCTACCTGATCCAGGTGCGCACCGATAAGAACCATTTGGGCGGGGAGAAAAAACCGCTGCTGATCATCCCGGGGATGGTGGCAACGGTGGACATTATTACCGGGGAGAAAAGCGTGCTGGATTACTTGCTCAAGCCGGTGTTGAAGGCACGCACGGAGGCGATGCGCGAGCGTTAGCGGTGTTTGGGCAGGCGCCATCGCCGGCAAGCCAGCTACACATCGACCGCGTATGTCTTGAGCGGCGCGGTCAACGGGGGAGCTGGACCTGGGTGAACCGGCTAATCACCCCCATGATTGCGCTGAAACACCTCCTCCCCCATCGCTGCAATCTGCCCGTCGATCAACGCCTCAAACGGCCGCAACAACGGATCAAATGACTGCGGCGCCTCCAGCACCTGCAACGCCTGCACAATTGCCTCCACCGTCGACAACGCCCCTGGCCCCGGTGCCTTGCGCAACCGGTAACGGGACACTGCGCCCGCCGCCAGAGTCACCCGTGGCAACGCCGCCAGCAGCGGGTTGAGGTGCAGCAACTTGCGCGCCTTGCGCCAGGTACCGTCGGGCACCACCAGCAGCAACGGCTCATCGGATGGGCCATAGGTCTGCAGCGACTGCGCCTCTTCGCCAGGAAACAGCAGCCGTGCCTGATACCCCGGAGGGTTGAGCAAGGTCTGCAAGCCTTCAAATACTTCGCCCACTACCAACTGCGCATTCACCAGGCCCAACGCGGCGAGGCGCGCGGTGTTGAGCGCATGGTTGACCTCGCTGGGATGCTGCAACAGCAACACCCGGGTACGGCTGTGCAGGCTCGGGATCAGCGCGCACAGGCAGTGGGTGGTCGGCCGCAGGCAGCGGGGGCATTGGGGTCTGGACATATTCAGGCCTGATTGAGCTGTGCTTTGAGTAAATCGCGGAAGGTCTGGATCAACGGTTCGCGGCTGCGCCCACGGCGCATGATCAGCGAAAACGGCGCCTGGTAGCCAAAGGTCGCCGGCAGCAGCACCCGCAAGTCGCCCTTGTCGGCCCAGGCCTGGGCGTAGTGCTCGGGCAAGTAGCCGATGTAGGCGCCGGACAACACCAGGATCAACTGCGCCTCCATACTTTCTACAGTGGCGGCGCTGTGTTTGAAGCCATGGCGCGCCAGTTCCGCCTGGCTCCAGTAACCGCGCCCGACCATGCGTTGCTGGGTAATCACCTGCTCCGGAATGCGTCGCTCGCTGAACAGCGGATGCCGCGAGCTGCAATAGAGCCAGTGCTGTTCGCGGTACAGCGGCATGTAGACCAAGCCGCTCATGCGGTTGGAGAAGGCGCCGATCGCCGGAATCAGCGTAACCCCGCGGTCCAAGCTGTTCGTAATTTCGTCGGCCAACCGGTCGGCGCGCTCGCTGATTATCGTGAATGCCCTGGCCGCGTAGGCACCTTCGATGAAGATATCGATCATTTTGGTCGTAATGAACACGGCTACAAGCGTATACATAATTTTTTCCTTCGGCAAAAAAAACAACGAAAGCGCAAGCACGATCGCGTCGGAGAATAAAATAATGCGTCCGACGCTCCACCCCCTCAGCTTATGAGCGATGCGCGCCACAATATCGGAGCCGCCGGTCGTTCCCCCGTACCGAAACACTAGTCCGAGTCCGATGCCTAACGTAAATCCGGCATAGGCGGATACGAGAAAAAAATCATGTTCCGTCCGGAACGGTTCAATCCATCCCGCACGAATGGAATGCTCCATTAACCAAAGAAAAAATGAAAGCAGCAGCGTACCGGCAATCGTATAGAACATCGATGATTTGCCCAGGATACGCCAGCCCAGAACAAATAACGGGATATTGATGACAAGGGTTGTCAGGGAAGGGGGAAAGCCGAATATATAGTTCAGCAATAGGGCGATACCGGTGATGCCGCCTTCCATGAACTCGTTGGAAATGACGAAATAGTGGAGACCGAATGCATAAACGGCAGTCCCCATGGCGATAGGCAAAAGGTTTCGAAGCGGCGTCCATAGGGGGGAGAGCATGGCGGAAACACCTCCTGTTCCTCCCTAATATGGCTCGCCGTTCATGGCGGTATGCTTCGCGACAAAAATAATTTGTCACGGAACCTCCATTTGCGTTAACATGGTATTGATGTTCTGCGGTGATGCAAGCATCAGAACCCTAAGTAAGGCTGGTGACGGATCGAACCATGGACAAGGAACGCTCGCTTAAAGACCTCCAGGACGAGGTGGATGCATACATATCTCAATTTAAGGAAGGTTACTTCCGTCCGATGACGATGCTGGCAAGGATGTCGGAAGAAGTCGGCGAGCTGGCGCGGGAAGTGAACCACCGGTTCGGCGAGAAACCGAAAAAGCCGACGGAAGCGGACAATTCAATCGAGCTGGAGCTCGGCGACATTCTTTTCATAACGATTTGCTTTGCCAATTCGCTTGGCATCGATCTAACGAAGGCGCATGATCAAGTCATGCATAAATTCCGTACGCGGGATAAACGGAAAGAAAGAAGCTCTGCCTATGATAGAAAGCATTGCCGGCACCAGCGTTAAGCTTGCGATTCCCATTATGAGTATCGATAAGCTGAAGGGTACAGCAAAACGGTCGTAAGCGCCGTATTGGGCTGCCAGCAGAGCCAGCAAAGACAGAACTACCGTGAATCCGCTCATTGCGATCGCACCCGATGCGTCCTTGAAGGAACGCTTCAAAGCTTTTAATTTGTCGCTTTCGCGCGTCAGCTCCTGACGGAAATGCGAGATAAAAAATAAACAGTAATCCGTACCCGCACCGAACAAGAGCACTGTCATAATGGAAATAGCCTGCGCATCCACCGTTATCCAACCCTCGCCCGCCATCCAGCCGAGTAACGGGCTCGTAACGGCATAAGCGAAGCCAACGCCAATAAGCGGGATTATCGCGAGAATCGGCGAACGATAAATGAGCAGCAGCAGCACAAGCACGATTAGCACCGTTGCGATCAGAAGCGATACATCGGCTCCTTTGAACAAGTCGGTAGCGTCGACGGAAATGCCCGCAGGGCCGGTTACGCGTACGCTTAGCTCGGATGCATCGTCTACGGCCGTCTCAAATGGCTTCTCGCCCGATGCTTCTTCGATCAACATCTTTATTTCTTCGATGTTTTCTTTCAACACTTCAGTTTCCGTCTGCTCACCGAAGGAAATCGGCTGTACGAGCGTCGTGCCATCCTCTGAAGCGAATGCCTTTACTGCAGGCAGGGGCATCTGATGAAGCGGAATGACCTCCCCCTGCGCTTTCAACGGATTTTCTATGATATGCTGCGCGGTTTGTTGAATGAGGCTGTAATCTGAATCCGACAATCCTCCTTCGCGGTGCC
>LNAP01002680.1_pt1 | contig 17541 bp, 11 predicted proteins | sample 602601 | NCBI WGS metagenome assembly LNAP01 (sample SAMN02440304, study PRJNA202911) | soil metagenome | biome: Subtropical and temperate rainforests or woodlands; isolation source: soil samples (1 kg each in a 20% v/v slurry with milli Q water) were... ... | reverse complement strand
CAGGTCTTCACCAGCAAACAAACCGTGTCCTTTGCCAGGAGTTTCGATCACGGAAAGCTTGGCATACTGTTTGTTCTGAAACCGCCTGTTGCTGCATTCAAGTCTGCAACGAGAGCACTCTGTTTGAGTAGAGTAGTTGATGCAACGGTGGTCACAGCAAATCTTTCTCCCCTGCAGTGTGGTTCCCAGCCGCATGGCGTGCTCTTTTGAGCATATTTGTCCGTGGTAAGCGTGTTTGCTCCCTCGGAAACGAAAAAACACGAATCGATACAGGTAAAATGGTCCTTCCAGCTTGACATCTTATCCCGTTGATGGCGTGACGGTGGCGAGGATACGAAGTAACGTACATAAGTTAACGCTCGACACTGCTGCTGGACGCCTTGTTCATATCGTTCGCATATATGCGGTTTTTAGCATTATATTGCTGTATTTAGCGCATATTCAGCATGTTTGGGAATCTTAAGACCTTCTTATTAAACGAATATTATATTTGCCAACGAACAATAGTAAAATCTTAAGTAAAGCACGGATTTGATTTGAGTTGACCGTTTTGGATGAACCACCACGTTGTGCGAAATCTTTAGATTCAACGCCCCATAAACGCAATAGGTTTGACATAGATATTGCCTGACAAGCCCACGCTCGACTCTTTTATGCTTCCCTTTGGTTCCTTGGCCCTGATTTCGGTGGCCACAACGTTTTTGTCGGCGATTGTGTTGAGCTGCATCGTTTTCTGTGGCTTGTTTGTTTACAAAAAGTTTACATCCAAATCGAAGCTTCCCGAGCCCCCTTTCTCCAAAGGCGGACTGTTTGAAAATTGTGCTGCCACCCAGGTTCAGAAGACTCTATACCAGCTTGAACGTGATCGTGTTTTCTTCGCAGACATCGGCCCTAACGATCTTGGCGGCAGCCCTTGGGGCGGTGTCTTTAAAGCATTCTTGCCCACCTGGAACCCCATCTTCTTTGTGTCTGATTATCGATTGGCTAGACTAATCCTCACTGGCGATGCCAACGCAAATATCAAGGAGTGTGAGAAAGCGAGAGATGTCGAGAATATGAACTTCACCGGTCTGGAACACAACAGCATCCTCAGTGATCGCACCAGCTCCACAGACCGCGAAGACGCCCGCCGTACTGCCGCTGGAGCTTTCTCTACCACGAATCTCGGCAAGTCGTGGGGCTCCATGAAAGGCTCTATCGCCAGTCTGCTCGATGAGATGCGTCACTTCAGTGCTCTCGGTGAACCTTTTGAAGCCAGCGAATTGGTCGATATGTTCATCATGCGCTCCGTCACGCGCAGCATCTACGGTGTGGAGTTTACCGACGACGGCACCGAGACCGCAGACACCATCGATGGACGCACCGTGATGAAGGACGTCGCCGCCTGTGCCCAGGAAGCGTGCCGCCGAATCATGTTTCCTCCAAGACCTTATATGTTCTGGGACAAGGATGTGCAAAACGACCGGGCGTGTCAGGAACGCCTCCACAAGGTTGCCGAGAAGCTGGAGCGCATTCAACGCGAGAAAGAATCCCGTATGTATGCAAACGGCATCCCACACAAGCCTTACACCATCCTTGACCATCTGAGCATGCACAATTACAAGAATCCGGAAACGCGCTATGCAGACATCATCACGTTCATCCTCGCCGCCACCGAGACCACTTCGTCGAGCTTGAATTACTTTTTGCTGGAGATCGCGCGCCACCCTGCGATTCGCAAGAAGTTGCAATATGAATTGTCTCTGTTCATGCCGGAGAATCGCTCCAACGAAGGATTGATCCACAGCTCGTCCTTCAACGACCGCGCATTGCTGTCTTCCATTGCCGGCTGCGAATACCTGAACTGGTGTATCAAAGAAAACATGCGTCTGTGGCCAGTGGCGGCCGGTGGACCTATCCGCGACGTTGAGGAAGATGTGGAGTACAATGGGATCCGTCTCCCCCAGGGCTCCAAAGTCATCTGCTCGTTTTTCTCGATGTTCCGAGAGCGTTGGATTGACCGTCCGGAAGAATATATTCCAGAGCGCTGGGCTGCATCCAATCCGCAACTGCCCCAATTGAAAGAAATGCTGATGCCGTTCAGCATCGGCCGGCGGAGCTGCCTGGGACAGAACATGGCGCTGTTCCAGCTGAAGATCATCATTGCCCATCTGTTGCATCACTTTGATTTTGAGTTGGTCGGCGAGCCGGATATGTCGTTCTTTGTGGTCATCCGCCTGAGTAACTTCATGCTCAAAGTGAAAGAGCGTAAGTAAAGAAAAGAGCACGAAAAGGGTGGGTATAAAAACAGCTGGTACTACTACCCCGGTGGGTATATAAGTACTGTAAACAGTGTATTTGTCATCTTATATGGAAAGACATTGAGAATGTATGCTTTTTTTCGTTGTTTGGTTTACGAATTTGTAGCATGTTGGCTGTGTGTATATATACAAAACAGTATTGTATTTTCGCACAGATTGTGCGAGATTATTTTACTTTTCCGACCATTGTTATGGTTGCGGATGTGAATATTAGTGTGTAGGAGCAGGGTATGGTATGTGATAGTGGGAAAAACGTATCTTATTATGTACGAACACATAGTATCTACGAATATATTGATTTTATACGCGTTGTTTTTTTTCTTTTTCGTTTAGGAACATACTCTTCTGTTTATGTTCGTGTACATAAAAGTATGAATAGCAGCAGTGGGTTTTGAACGGATGTGTATATGAGGTTTATGGGAAGTGAATGTGTTTATATAAGAGAGAGAAACGATTTAAGTAGGCGTATAGTTGCGAGTAGTGCACTATGAAACACACACAAAAACATTGATTTTTTGGAGGGATTCCGTAATTTGCTCAGCTTAATTTGAATGATAGCAGCTTAATGAAAAAAAAACTTTTTTAAAGGTTATCCCAATATTTACACTAAATTATGCCTAAACTATCACACATAACGCAGCAGCAGCACCCTGTCAACTAATATAAAATGTCGCCGTTCAAAAACTGCAAGTAATATTGTGTTAGGTTAGGAGCTAAAGAAGTAGCACTCGTGTTATGAAGATTGAAATCGAGATTGCGTCGCATCTCTGCATATTGTGCTAGCTTGGATTTTATTGATTGTTCCATTATTTGGTTCGCCCAGTGCAGGTAATGTTGATTTCTCTCACTGCATACATCGTACGTGTAATTGAACCCCAACCATAGAGCTCTCGCGTTTACGCCCCAGCCGTTTTGGATGCCCGTAGAGTCAAGTACACGCGACGCTCGAATGGATTCGTAGTCTTGCCACGATAGTGCTTGATAATGATAGATAGACAAAGGACTTTCAGGAAGTATACATTCGACCGTACGGGTGCAGTAGACAATGGAAGTGTTGCTGGTTGTCGCTGGCACGTGAGAACGGTTTTGATGGTGATGTGTAGTACTAGAACTATTGTGAGGGTACATGTGTGCGGTAGAATTGTGCGCATGCAAGACTGCGACATCACGAAGATAGCGCCGCTGCTGATAATCCACGCACTCTGCGGCACTACCACTGACTCGCACCTTTTGTGCACTAAACTCATTGTCGGTCACTACAAACGACCGCGCGTAGTCTTTGAATTTGCGTCCCTGCACTCTGGGCAGGTTCCACACGTACTTTTGCGGTGCATGGGAATCAATCCAATGATTAACATATTCACTTTTCACTAGGGTTTTGCGAATTTGCGCGTATTGGCCATTGGTGTATGCTGTGGTTATGAATCCAGAGGGTCGCATCTCGAGACCATGAGTGCTCATAATGTACCAGGGCATGCGAAGAATAGGCTGGGATTGTTTGTTGAGGGTGTGTATCAATTGTTTGAGCGGAAGGCGCAGCTTGTGTGCTGCGTGCGAAGTGCCTCTTTCAAATAACTGCACACTTTCCTGAGAATTTGTGGGCACCATGTATTCATCTGCATCAATGACAGTCACCCATTCACACGCGTTTTTTGCCTTCTGAAAGAGAAAATCAAACAGAACTGACTCGTTGGGAACATGGTATGTGCAATTGTTAAAGTCTTGTGATTCATACAGTGTGACGAGGTAATGTTCGGCGTAAAACTTTGTCCAGAACATGGTTTTGCCATTGTCGGTGCTGCAGTCATTGGCGATGTAAATGTGGTCAACCCCAACATTGGTGTGATATTCTATCCATTGAGGAAGTAGGTACGATATATCTTTCACTCTCGTTAATACGCACAGCTCGTGTTTGTATGTCGTGGTCCCCAATCGACCTGTGACTGATAAATCCTTTTTGATTTCCCAGTTCCACATTGCAAAACTCATTATCAGAAGAAACATTACACCAACATACAGCAAATTGCGGCGATCCGAAACAACAGCACTATACATTGTGGTCTGCGCCTACAGTGGTGGTACTGTACTTCGGTCGTTTACGCTGTGGCACAGTTGTGACTGCAACGCTCTCCGCGCTAAATGTAAAGTTTTGTGCACATCTTTGCGTTTCAAATATCACTTTTTTACCTACAGTCCCATTCGTTATCTTTCCATCAGCAGCAGCAGTCATCAACTGCGGGTCATTCAGTTTTTCGTTGTCTCATGTCAACTCAGAAGAAATTTAGCAGTGAGGATATTGCGTCCGGAACGCCTGGTTATGTGGCCCCTTTGTCGGTCGACTTCAGCCCTGATGGTGAATCCTTTACGTCGTTAATGGTATCTAAGTTTCTCTCTCTTACTGTACTCCTTGAATGACTTTCGTCAACTATCACAGGCAAGCTCTTGACTTTTCTGTATCCTGACACCGATGGACGTAAGGTATTTGCCGTCGATCTTGATCAGGCTCTCGGCGAGGGCCACTTCAAATTGTTTGATGCTGCCGACAACACCGGCTTGTCTCTGCAAGAGCAGCTGCGTCGTGAACGCATGCGTCTCTTCGTTTCCGGCATCGCCGCTTACGAGTGGAGCAGCAAGGAAAAGGCTCACAGCGACAAGCCTCAGCGCCTCATTGTGCCTCTCGGTGGCAAGGTGATCCTGTACGAGCAAAATTCCAGTCTGACTGTATCTCAGAAGGTCCGAGTCATCTACGATGGATCCTCTGGGGATGCCGTGGACCCGCATCTCAGCCCCGATGGCACCAAGGTTGCCTTTGTGATCAACGATGACCTCTACGCTCTGCGCATTCCTTCTGTGGGAGAAGCAGAGGTAGCGGTGACGGTTCCTACTAGGCTGACGGTCAATGGGGCCAAGAGCGGGGTCACCTGCGGCTTGGCCGATTACATCGCGCAGGAGGAGATGGACAGGTTTGATTTTTATGACTTTGTTTTTGCTTTTGAGTTCTATAATGTAAATATTTTTTTTCGTACAACCATTTTCGCTGTGTGTAAAATTGAACACGTCCTGCACAGCGGGTGACAGCCCTGTATTTGTTTACCCACCCTGTCCCTGACATTCATATTATTTCTCCTTTTTTATGTACTTGTAGATATCGTGGCTTTTGGTGGTCCCCAGACAGCTCTCGCATTGTCTACGCTGAGGCCGACGAGACCATGGTAAACTATCTTCAGTATTTTGTTTCTGTATATTTTTCTCGCTTGATAAAACTTCCTTTTGTCTGTACATACTATACAGCTTTAATGTTATTGCGTTTTCATATTTATTATTGTAATTACTGTTTTCATTAGGTGCCTGAGTACGACATTCTGCATTTGGGTAAATCGGATCCTACGCACTCGGAGACCCACCGCTACCCTTTCGCAGGTATGTATGTACATTTGATGTATTAAAAGTAGTCTCGTGTTTGTTTTTGCAAATTGTAGATTGTGGTTGAACGCTTCTTCGTTGCGCACTACCACAATACTCTTGCGTAAAAACTTTTAAACATGTTCCTATTTCATTTACTCTTCTTCGCACCTCTTAGGCAAAGGTAACCCTCAGGTGACGTTGGCAGTGGTGGAGGTCAACCTTCCTTCTGCGCAGCCCGATGTGACCAACGTGGGCAGGTACCATTGTGTGTTATTTCAGTGAGTATTTGTGTGTTTTATTCAGTTGAGTTTACTATTTGTGATTCTCAACGGAAGTAGGAAACCGGGGCCGTACGAACTTCTTCTTTTATATTTACATTCCACATTTAGCTTTGTACTTTATTATTTACGCTTTGTATTCTATTTCTTCTTCTTTTCTTCCTATCTATGATATGCTATTAATAGTGTGGACACATCGTCGCACGTGTGGTTGGACCTGGTGGATTCCCAACATCCCGATTTTACCACGGTAGCACAACTCAACCCCACTGCTGGTGCTGTGAAAGGCGAAGGTGTGTTAGTGATGTGTTCTTTGTATGTTTTTTGTGTGTTATTTAGTGTATTTGAAGGATGCTGGCCCTTTCTGACATCAAAATGGTAGTGCAAGAAAGTTCTCAGGCTGTTATTGTGTGTTTGGAATATTACCGTAGTGTGGTTTTTACCTAACAACATTTAAATTTCTAGCTCCTGGTGTGATGGATTACTACGTGGCCAGAGTAGGATGGTGGCAGGACGGGTCCGTTATGGTGCAGGTGTGTGTCTTAAGTAGCTGACATCGTTTTCTTGTTAAGTTTATTGTGATTGTTTTTCTGTTTAAGTGATGGGATTTTGAAACCAACTCAATCACGTGCAGATTATATCATTGTGATTGTTATAACAACATTTTTCTCTTTATCTTTTTCTTCTTTTTTTTCATCGTACTGTAGGTGGAGAACAGAGCCCAATCGGTGCTGCAGCTGCTTCGTATCGACCCTTCCACAGGTATGCCTTTTGTTGTATTTTGTTGTATTTAGTTGTTTACACTCTGGTTTTCCTGTGTGGTGATGGTGTGGTCGATACTGGAATTTCACACAATCAAAGGTCTTTACATTTTAACAGTCAACAAACTAACATACTATTGACATAAAACATAAACAAAACCCTGTATTACACCAGGCGCCCGCACCGTGGTGCTGGAAGAAAAAAGTGACGTGTGGATCAACTTGCACCACATTCTTTACACCTTCGACCTCGCCTTTACTCTTTCCGGCAACCACGATTCTATTCCTGCCGGAAAAGGCGACTTTTACTTCATCTGGGCGTCCGAAAGATCCGGTTTTATGCAGCTGTATCTGTACCGTTATGATGCTGTTTTGCGCACGGGTGTGTGCGTCAGCGGGCCCATCGGTGGCGGCGGGGACTTCGTGGTGGAAAGGTGAGTATTAACTTGGAATGATTATTTTAAATATTTAATTTATTTTTTTATCTTCTACGATGAAATGAGCAAATGTTGCAGCCATTTTTTGTTGAGCGCTCCTTTGTTAACACGTTTTATTCTTTTATTCTAATGTTTCCAACCACATGCCCAACGGTACCTTTTCTACAGTATTGATGCCGTCGACGAGGAGCATCACATGGTGTACTTCAGTGGCAATGCCCCTACGGCGCTCAATGAGAGACACGCCTATGTGGCGTCCTATCAGCCCACTGCTACCGCTAGGTGAGTGTAATTTTGTTCATTTGCGTTTTGTTTTGTTGTTTTTTTGTGGGAAAAGACCTATCTATCTGCAGTAAAACATCGTTGATGGGTCATTTATGGTTCAGAATGTCTTTAATTGTCAATATTTGGCTCCCATAATTGTTCTTCTTGTTCTTCTTTCCCTTCCATTGTTTCAGCCGCACGCAGCTGACCACCACGGCTGGCTGGCACAGCGTCTCAGTCAACCTGACCAAGAAGATCGTCGCCGACGTGTACAGCAGTGTTCACACTCCACTGCAGATGTCTCTGTATACCCTAGACACCAAGCACCACGCCTTGCACTCGCCTGTGTTGATTACGGAGAGCATTGACGATTGTCCTAGATTCAAGAAGGAGCCCTGGTACAGAGAAAATATCATCGCTCCGGTGTTTGAGACCATCCGCTCCACGGACGACAAGGTATGCTATTATTGATATTATTGTGATTTTGTGTCTTAGTGTTGTGTGTTGTTGTTTGTGTTGACAAATTTACGAATATATGTGTAATGTATGAAGTAGACAATCATCCACATATTCCTCGCTTATATATATCTGCTCTGTTTTATGTTCTTCTATCTTCTTTTCTTCATGTATCTTAACATAGGTGAACCTGCACTGCGCCATCTACTTGCCTCCTGGTGTCCATTACGATCCTACCACGGGTAAGTTTAGTATATTTGTATTGTTTATAGATGTGTACTTCTGCTTTAAGATGTCACATTATCATAAGCTCAACTTATTTTGAGCTCTTGCTTTTGTAGGTGTGAGCGGAGTTAAACCCTGTGCTGCGATCATGTCGGTAAGTAAAAAAGTGTTTTGTAATTTATGCTATACATTGTTTCTTTTCTCTTTTTGTTCGCAAAGTGGATGTTACTCAGAAGTATTCAAATTCTCCTTTCGGGACAGCAAGTATTTGTTTTTTGTTTGATAGTGTGCAATTAATATCCTCCATATTCCTCTTTTCACAGGTCTACGGTGGGCCCCACGTACAGCGTGTGCAGAACAACTGGCCAGTGGCGGCGGATCTTAGAGCCCAGTGCTTGGCCCAACAGGGCTTCGTGGTTATCAAGTGCGACAACCGCGGTTCCTACAGAAGGTGAGGGTTGTGGTTTTGTGTTGCTTTCGCAAAATTGGATGTGTCCTATGAAGGATATCATCCAAATTGTGTATAATTTTTGTGCTGTTGATATGTAGCATAACACGTAGCTCAAGCTCTATGCTAACAAATCCCATTCTCTCTCCACTATCTCCATACCATCCATACACACTACATACAGAGGTCTCGCCTTCGAAGGGGCCCTGCATCGGGATATGGGGAACATCGAGGTGGCGGACCAGAACGCCGCCGTGGCCTATTTTGTGCAGAAAGGGTTAATCGACAAGGCGCGTGTGGGCATGTTCGGCTGGTCCTATGGAGGTACTTGTTTGTGTTTGTGTTTGTTTGGGTGTGTATATGTGTGCTTTTTTGTTTGGATAGTGTTATTTTATTAGATTTTTAGGTATATTGTTTTTGAACCTCGGTACTGCTCTGCCAAATCTTGTGAGACGTTGAGTATATCTGAGAGCTTTGCTTTCTCAACATCCAACTTTAACACTCTCTCCCCCTACCTACTATCATACACACACAGGCTACATGAGTGCCATGTCGGTGTGTCGCAGTCCTGCGGGCACGTATGCCTGTGCCGTGGCAGGAGCGCCGGTGACAAGTTGGGACGGCTATGACACTCATTACACTGGTATGCATGTCATGTTTTTGTTGTTGTTTGTAATTTTCCTATCTTTTTTATACCATAGTGTCTACTCATGGGTTCATGTGGATCTCTCTGCCTTGGGTGAACAACATCTGACAATTTCTACTCCAACACTATTATGTGTAATCTATACCTCTCTTTTGATCTTCGCTTCATAAACACAATTAGAGCGCTACATGGGTACTCCCCAGAACAACCCTACTGGCTACCACGACAGCTCCGTGATGACCCACGTGCCCACTATGAGTGGAAAGCTCATGTTAGTGCACGGGCTGATTGACGAAAACGTGCATTTTCGGCACACCGCGAGACTCATCAATACCCTCATTCAGGTGCGTTTTATTTTCTCCTTTTTCATTTTTTTACTTAATGACGTGAAAGTACCAGCCAGTACCCAAATAATAGCCGTCAGACGAATGCTGCCATTTGGTTGTCTTTTGGTTTTCCTTCTTTGCTCTACTGTATTGTTACCCTTTTTCGAATTTATCAAACGATTTTATTGCATCTATCACAGGCTCGCAAGCGCTATGAGCTGGTGTTGTTCCCTTGCGAACGCCATTCCCCGCACAAACTCCAGGACAAAGTGTACATTGAGGACATTATGCATGATTTCTTCGTGACCAACCTCCATCCCAGTGTGGTGTTGACCTCGGGGGGCAGTAGCAAGGGCGGTATGATGAGTGGTGTCAGCGGAGGCGTGCACAAGGTGATGGATGCACTGTCCTCGCGTCTGTAATTGTGATACACTGTTCCCTTTGTATCATACACCTTAGCATACGTGTTGTTGGGTTGGTGTGAGGCATAAGGCTCATAGTTTGACATTTTTGTGTGATGAGTACAGTGAACAGAAGTAAGTTCTGAGGTGTTGAGTAATTTTGTACGGCGTTGCCGAATAATCAAACGAAGTGTGTAAAAGTTTTGTTTTTACCTGCACCGTATTGGGAGCAAAATGTCGTATTTTAGACCTTCTCAAATCAATTCAAAGCTCACTTTCAATTTCAAAAGTAAAGAGCCGGTTTCAAATCTTCACCATGCTAATGATGGTTGTATTCATTCAGCTGCTTGTCGTTAGCTCTTTGTGTATTGTTTTGGGGGAGCAGTTCAACGTTGGGTTTCTAATTGAACATGCAAGCTTGGACCAAGTCAATGGAATGTATGTATGCCCTTCACATTGAACAGATTCCAGCCAGCGACTTACTATGCTTTCGTCATAATCATCTCTTTCTTGCATTTCATCAGTTATATATGTTCTTCCGACTCTCGGTGTTCTTCAATTGCCTCTTCGAACACTTTGACTCTTGCATCATCGCACGCGATTGTAAACGGAGAAGTCCAGGTATGGAATGTCTAAAGGTTCACACGTAAACTAACGTCATTAACCATACTCTAATATCACTTAATGTTTAGAAACGCTGGTTTATCAGCACATCTAACAACACCATAACGACAAACCTGTATGGAGCGATTGAACTGGCCAACGAACCGGAAGTGAAACTGAAAACCTGGAAGCGACTTGGTACGGATGCCGCTTTTGAACCAGAGATGACAATCCAGTCTATTCCTGAGTACAATTTAGTGACCTTCAGTATGGCAGAAAAGAGTGTGGAACATCTTCTTCTCTGTGCAAATGTGCTAATAGCAGCCTACCAACACAATGATCTCGATCGAAAATCTGACCGTGGTCGCTACATCTATTCTGCTTTGATTCAGTATTCACTACTTCAAGATGCCAACTACAAAGATAATTTACTTGTGCGATTGTATAAGTGTGATTTTATGGCTGTGTTAGGTGGTATTGGCAGGGCGGGTGACTGTTACGATGAGATAATTGCACAAATGACTCTGCAAATTAGCTTCGGCGATACAAACAATACCAGCCACACCACTGTGACTTATGGCACTATTATCAAGGATTATTCTGCATTACAATGCATGCGCACTCACAAAGCTGCAAGTACTGACAATGAACATCAATACAGTATTGAGTTGCTACGTTGTCATCAGCACTGTGCTATTATGAGACAACTGCGCCATAGCTTGATACACCAACTAGACCCATCGCGTGCCTTAGATATTGCCACTCAAAACTCTCATTTACTGACTGTAAAAGGTTGCAAAGTGTGGACTTTATTGGCACTGTGTATGCTCGGATATTGCCATAGCGGACAAGTATTCTATACTACTGAATCAAGTCTACTCTCTGTCCACACCGAAGTCAGTTATCGTAACGCTACTCTAAACATTGGCGTTCCTGTCTCGACTACCGTAGCAGAGTGCGACGTAATCCTGGCGTATCTCAGTGCTCACGGCGACAACGAAGTGGTACACACACTTTTCACCAAATTGTGTTTCGTCTTTCGGCGCGTACACCACAATCCCACTACTATCGACGCACATCAATACAGACTATTTGACAGTACACAAAGCTACACGGATCATTCGCGATCGGTAATAAATAGTCTGTTGAGTGTTGGTGCTGTTGAAGCTGCTGCTTTGCACACTGTACATTTTACACACAACCTATTGGTATTGACCGACAATGTTACTCCGGACACTCGTATGTTTACTTCCGAGCTAGCGCAGCTATACCACGACTACCCAAGCATTAGTGCTCTACTACACACAGAAGTAAATAACGGCATTAGTAGTGCCATACTGTTAGAGTCTTCTAATGTACGGTCGGCACTTACTTTATCCACCCTCTTACGCACAATAATATCCAACAACAACTACCTTCAAGCCTTTGCACACAATAGCGATCTACTTAGTAACTTTATCAGCGTGTTGTTTCATGCTACGTCTCCGGTTATTTTGTCACTACCACCCGTAGTCACTTATGTACCACCGAATACTACAAACGACAATGATCTTGACTATATCTGCCTACAAGAAGCTATTCTATTGCGAGTGGTATTAATTAATGGATTGCGACAGCTAAACACATTATGTGATAGTCTCTGCCCCAACTGCTGTACCATTGTAGATCCAACTAGTAACATAGGCGGGAGAGGGTTGTTCTTACTGGCGTATCAGGGTGTCGGCTTGATACAAGAGTCAGTGCGAAAACTTAAGCACCAACTATGTAGCAACACTATTGTATTGGCAACAAGTACGGCACTGGCTGCGTTGTGCACAGATACTGGTGTTAACAACAGTCTAGAGTACATAATAAGTGATAAGTCAGTGCCTGAATTATACGCTCAGCTTATTCAACGCACCTCCAACCACAAAATCGGAGAGTTCGAGCAAAGCGACACTACAAATACCGCCAACAACTCTCGTACAGCACAGTATACTCACTCTATTAACTCTACAACCACTACAACCAATAACAGCAGGATTAAAGTTGGTTTTGTGTCGTTTTTCTTTCGACGCCACCCGGTGGGACGCTTACTGTCCAAGATCATCACACACCTCGACACCGCTTTATTCGATGTTTATCTCATCATACAATAAGATTCACACCGTTCAGATGAGCACTCTACCTCTAAAATCGACCTTATTACGGAATATTTACACTCGAACGTACCAAAAGACCACATTTTACGCATACCACGTGAGGAAAACTCCGCTTTAGCAACACTGCGTGCGGAAAACTTTGATGTAATAGTCTACGGGGATGTCTTTATGGACGCTTTTATCGCACACCTGGCGATGTATCGGATCGGAAAAGTGCAAGTTGCGTTTTGGGGCCATCCGTTCACAAGTGGGTATGAAAGTATCGATTATTTTATCAGTAGTGATCATTTTGAGAGCCAGCGCGATAACTTCAGGTACGAAATTTGTGCATGTGCATTGTCGATAAAGTTCTATTTTATCTAATGTTTGTATACTTTTTTGTATGTTCTGCAGGTATCAGAATTATCAAGAGCAACTGGTCTTGTTCGACTCTCTGTCGTTTCAGTTGCTGCTGGAGAGACCGAATACTATTGTTCCCTCCAGCACTTCCAGCACTGCAGGCAACGACAATTATCTGGAGAATACTAATAATAAGGCCGGTACAACATACAATGAACTACCCGCCTATACACCACGCCACACACATAGTATATGGAACTATACCAACAGCATCAACCCCAGTAACAATAGCAATGGAATTACCAACAGCATATTCTATTATCGTAGGAGGGATGTACTGACCTGGATTACTTCTATCGGATATGATGTTTACGATTTGCCTATTAGCGATGCAGCTTTGTGTAAGGCACTGTTACCGTATGGCTCTCAGAATGCAGAGGATATTTGCAGGGTCCATAGGAAAAGTATAGAAGAGGATACTGGAGCAGTTTCCATTGGTTCGATATTAGAACAAGTACATTTGTATGGGGCACTGCAATCCTTATTTAAGATGCACCCTATGTTCGATCTAGCCATCTATCACATCCTACTCCGTGATCCCTATGCAATTATATTACTGTCCCGTAACGGTAAGCAGACAGTATGGGAAAAAAGTTTCCGTACACGCTTAGTCACTACTATCACTACTCTATGGAATAGCGATAATACTAGTGCTGGAAGTACGCCAAAAACCACCTTAGAAGCACTGTTAAACAGGGTTGTGTTTGTCAATCAGATGCAACATGTATCGTACGAACAACTAGTGTGTAGTATGGATGTAACACTAGATACGTTTCCGTTTGGCGGTGGTGTCACTTTGAGCGACGGACTGGGTGGCTGTGGTGCACATATGAGAAACAGCTGTGATAGTACTGTTGTAGATCAAAACAACAATAGAACAAACAATGGGAGGGATAAGACCGTATCACAAGATATGCGATGTTCGAATGCACGCTACATTTCACCTATAGTGCCGTTTGTAACGAGTGGTCAGTTGCAATCTGTGCACCAAATAGGCGCAGGCATAGCCTCAAAACTCGGTCCCAATATGCGCAACTATGCGAACAGTGTTCCTGATATGGTGCTTAATTTTTCCGTGGAAACTCCTCGCACGCGTGATGATAATGTACGAACGGAGTTTTACAACAGTTTGTATACTCCCCACCTGCACTACATTCGTGAGTATGCAGCGGCAGCCGTTACCACGGCTACTGATTCTCATGCCAGTAAAATGTATGTTAAAGTGAATTGTGATCATATGCAAAATGAGGTCCAGAAAGTCGAAAGGGCCATAAATGAGCTGTTGTATGATAGTTCTGAAGCCGCACAGGAGTGGAGTGACTTTATGAGACGCATTGCAATGATATAAATAATTAAAGAAATATGTTTAAGGTTTCTTGTCTATTATATTTCGCTACACTTTATGAGTTGCAACGGTTGAAGTAAATTTCAACGGTCAGTCAAAAATTGTTCTTTCGATACAACGCGAACGCAAATCAGAAGCACATTGCAAACCGAACATTTAAATGCTCGCAGAAGTACTAACTTTCATCGTGATTGGTGTGACGGCAGGTCTTGGTCTATTGATCTTCTGTTGTGTGAAGAGAAAGAGCATCAAGTGCCCCAAGATGTGTCGTGGCAATGAACACAAAGATACGGAACTGGCGCAGCTCCACAGAGACAACTCTGAGAAGTTTGCAGACTCAGAAAAGGCTGTGTTGACCCCAGTTTAATCGCTGACGTATACCGGGTATGTGCATAAATGAGAGTATGGTCAAAAGGACGTCGTAATAACCAAAAGAAAAACAAAGGTTGTAATCGAATAATTGTAGTGGATTGGATATCAATACTTTCAACAGACATATTCAAGAGTTTTTGCTTTGTTGATGTGTAGCGTAGCATTGAAATGCCAAGTAATGCGAAGTAAATCATTGTACTGTTTAATGAGAACATTTTCAGTTTCGACAGAATTTATTTTTCCGACTAACTCACTTCGTCTCCCAGCACGAAGCGACACTTTTCATTTTTGAACGCACAGTCAAACCCTTCTGACCATCTCTACACGTACTATTGTTGTCGAAATTATTGTTCAATGATTAGAGAAGCTTTTGTGACAGCTATGACCATCATTGTGGGTGGTGTGGTAGGAGCCCTAGGAGCGTTGACATGTTGCTGCTTGAGAAGGCGCTGCTGTGTAGATAAAGGCATCACCAACAGAAACGAAGACGATGTGTCTTTGTCTGATTCTCGTCACAGTACACACGTAACAGAAAGCATTGTGACGGAAAGAAGTGGAGGTTTTGTGATGCGTTGGGCAAATCAATGGCATCGTTCGTCAGACTCGACAATGAATGTCATTCGAAACGTATTCTCAGCGGAGCAAGCATCACCCATGGGTCAAAATGTACATCGCAACAGCGAAGCCTCTCCCGAATATGTCGCGGTACCGGCTAGAATGGCGGAGAAGATCGGAAAGGCTGACTTGGAGCAAGGGAGGTTTTCTGGCGACGGGAGTAAAGAATATCGAAAAATCTACCTCGCATCCCGGTTATTTTCAAAACCAAAGCCAAGAATCGCTCCTACTTCTCCGCACTACCTGGGCTCCGATGCACTGCGCAATCAGAAAGATCCATTGACTCACTACTTTAATCCTGTGTGCTGCGCGGAAGCTCAACCCACCAGCCCTGCGTTTGAAGACGTGACTTCCCGAAAAATTGACGGCCCAATGCTGTCTCCTTCGAACAGAAATGGTTATATCAGTTCTAACAGCAGTGCTATGTCTGCACTGACCAATACCAGCTCATCTGTCGAGTTAAATCCAATGCGTTCAAGCAAGCAACACAGCGTGCAGAATGACATTTACACTATCTACGAGGATGCTATGTCTGTTGACTCCATCGATACTAGAACCCTGCCGCACCACTCTCCTACTAGGATCTACAAGACAGGTGAAGGGAACCACCAGTTGATTCGGCAGGATGTAATTAGAGAACAAGAGTACGAGTTGGTACGTACGAAATACGAATTGGATCAATTGTTGTCACCAGCTAGTCCCGTGCTAAACAAGGGTGTGTATTCCAGTTTCATCAAGCAACAGAGCCTCAGCCCTACAAAGTTTTCGGTTTAATGTAGCCTTGCGTATTGTTTGGTGTATGTGTAGAATTAACGCAGTCTGTTCTTTCTTTCACTCGACTATTTTCGAAGTTAACGAATTCTTTGTTTCGGACTTTTACAAAAGTCGTTTGATCTTTGATTTTTTCGCATGTCAAAAGAAGGCCATATCAATCCCCAAGCTATCAAACCAGGAAAGATGTCGCGTTCTATGCATGGTCCGTGGATTAAGAACTGCTTGATGGGCATGCTTGCAGGTGAAGAAAGTTATTCGGCCCATCAAACCCGTTGTGTGCAAGTCATAGCCGTTAAAGCGGATGCAAGAGTCCTGCTCATCAGTGACACAGAGATTGCGATCAATGCCTTCCTGACCGAGGAGTGCTTTAACGAACTCTTGGAAATATATCCCATTGAAACGATCAAACAAAGCCAGATCAACCTGTCTGAATTCTATTTCTCGACTGTCAGTCAGGCCGCGGGCAACATGGACATGGAGTTTCTGAGAAAGCTGGGCATTTGTCCGCCTTTTGCGTTGCACTGTTTCAAGGTGGACTACCTTGGGGCTAGTGACAGCACGACGATTGGTAAGCCATCCGATGTGAACCAGTCGAATGCATTGATCGCTGAACTCCGCAAATTCAAATACGCTGACTTGTTGAACCGACTGGCCGAGCGTCAGTATCCTTTGCCTCGTCTGTTGAAGACCCTGCCTGACTGGGGTAAGACTGGTGTTCTGTTTATATCAGCGTGTTCATTTATTCCTCAGCTCATGCATCTTTTTTCATCATCTTTTACCTTCGTACTAGAGGGGACCTTCATCACCGACCCTACCGGCGTACCTGAGGACCAGCCGGTGCAATCCTCCGACTTGATTGAACCCGAGTTGCAGAGCCGCCTCATCGAAGCCATCGATTCCTTTGACATTCGTCACACCATTGAGGTGCTACCCGCGCTGCTCCTGGACGAAGCTGGGAACCTAGGAGAGACCCAGGTGTTCTCCGTCCCACGTTTGGTGCCCACCACGCGCTCGCAGAACCAGACCAGCAGTGGGAGTAATGGAGCCAAAGGCAAGGGCAAAGGAAAGAAGGGACGTCCGCGCTTGCCGTTTTCTCCCTTTTAGTCGGCTTCTCCGTGCATCTGTCGGGGGCAGCTTGCGCATCGGGCGGATGAGCGCGACGTGCAAACATCGATCACATACCTATCCATAGGAGGGAATGCACAATGGCAGTAAGGATTCGTTTAAGGAGAATGGGTGCCCACAAAGCGCCGTTTTACCGTGTCGTAGTGGCTGACTCGCGCTCGCCCCGCGATGGCCGTTTTATCGAACGCGTGGGTTTTTACAACCCCGTTGCCAACGAAGG
>LNAP01007212.1_pt1 | contig 17544 bp, 28 predicted proteins | sample 602601 | NCBI WGS metagenome assembly LNAP01 (sample SAMN02440304, study PRJNA202911) | soil metagenome | biome: Subtropical and temperate rainforests or woodlands; isolation source: soil samples (1 kg each in a 20% v/v slurry with milli Q water) were... ... | reverse complement strand
TCAACTCCCATTTCCAATGTTGACCTGATGCTATCGCACGATTTGAAAACGCAAGCACCAGCTGGTTCCTAGTAGGAACGGCTACAAAACCAACCCGCGTTGTGCGCTTCGTACCGCTGCGACCCTGCGCGTAACCTGACTGGTTAAGCGTCAAAGTACGCCGTGGTTGGCCGTTTAGACTGAGGCCATTCTACCTATCGATGGTGTTGATCCATAGAAAAAGCTGACCTTAAATACTACGGCTATCAGGAACCCGCAAGGTCGCTGTTCCTAGTAGGAACAACACCGGATTACTGAGCGGTAGTTGAAATATTTGCCTTCGTGCTGTTCCTACTGGGAAAGGCAGATTGGTTGTGGGGGCGTACGTAGTGTTCCTACTAGGAACAAAGCGCTGAGGGGGATATTCCTGCCGCAACGGATTACACCAAAGCGGCTGTCGTTTATGAGTCGTTCCCAAGAACCACTACGAGACTACAGATTAGCTTTTTAAACACCTGTCGTTCTGTAGAACGACTATAGCTCCTCATTTTTGTTATAGCGCCGCTGAAGTCGTTCGCCAGAACGACAGCATTCAAGGTCATATCGGCAGAAATAGTTTTCAGGGCTACCGGTCAATCTCCAACCACGCTGGTAAACGACAGGGATGCGGGGTGATAGATTTAGCTGGAGGAGGGGGAGGGGGGATAGCGATTCCAGCGGGGCAGGCTTTGGAAAATCGTTAAAGCAGATTTCGAAGAAAACCTGATCGAATATCTACAGATTGTATGCCTCGGGTAAGGGCGACATACAAGAGATTGATTTCATCATCAATTTTTTGACCGAGACGCTTTTGATTGAATGGTGAAAAAAGCTTGTCGAAATCAGATGCGATAATGGTGTTTTGAAACTCTAATCCCTTGCTGCGATGCGCAGTAGTCAGGATGAACCGCGCATCGAGAGGTGGCTGCTTATTTGATTTGCTCCGAGCGACCAAGCACTCAAGCATCGCTATGACATCGCCAGACCGAGTAGCAAACTCTTTAGTCATCGCAATAATTTGAGCAATTTCAGCATCGGCGTACTGCTCGGCCCAGATCTCGGCATCCACAAATGACTTAAACTGGTAAAAAGCAGGGTGTCTAGCTCTGTTTCCAGTCCCCGTTTTTAGCTCAAAAGCGGTCCGCACTTTCGCTGTTAGATCCTCAAGATCTCCGATGACAAATACGAAGGGGCCTCGCTGATGGTCAAAAAGCATAAGCGCATCTTTCACAAGCTCCACATTCGTACGATAGATCTTGGTTACCGCTTCTCCTTTCGGAGCTGGTGAGAAGGTTGTTCCCTTTGACGCCATCCCTTTTAAAACCAAGTTTGGTTTCACTTTCTTTTTTTGTAAGAGTGTATTGGCGAGCAGTGCTACCTCAGGTCCGAAACGAAAACTTTGCGATAAATAACAACGGGTTCCATCCATCATTTTAAGCGCGTCGACCGCACCTCTGAAGCCATAGATCTGCTGAGCTGAGTCTCCGACAGCAATCAAATTATTTGCACGTTCTAAGCTGCCCAGCATGACTGCCGAGCTGTCCTGAGCTTCATCGACTAATACGGTGTGATACTCATTAAGCCCTGGAGAACCCAGGAGATGCCAAGTTTTAAGGTAAGCATCGTGACTAACCGGTATTTCGCTTTTGCTCAATGGAGAGACCATACGAAAAAGCGCCCGTGCCATAGCGTCGCCTGCTGACTTCGGCAGCAAGTGACGGGCGATGTGTTCAGCTTGGATATCATTTTCAGCCGAAGCGCAGAAACGCTCAAGTGAGGCCAGGACGGCCCTTGCATAGCTGTACTTATCCTGAGTGGTTGAACGCCGATCGAGGCCGAGGGCGTCTATCACATGCTTTGCATAGACCGTCCCAGTCTTACGGAGTGCCAGCGGCCTTGATAAGGCACGATAGGCTGCGCTATGAACTGTTCTCACTTCTACCGAGGAAGGAAATGCCTTTCGTCCTGCGGCAGCAAGTGCGGAATTGTAGGCCAGGTACAACTGCCTAGTGTGACCTGCGTCGAAAAGCGCGCGCGAGATAGTCGCTAGCGTGGTTGTTTTTCCACAACCCGCTCCAGCTTCGATAACTAATGGCTTCGAACTCTCAGCCGCTCGCACGGCGGACTTCACACAATAGATCTGTTCGTCCGTCTGTACGTGCATCAACGCTGCTGCATAGGGGGGAGGGGAGGGCGGATTCTTAGATTAAAGGCTGAGAAGCTTCTCAATAACCTCGCTGGAAATACCAAGTGAGATAGCGATTTCTTCATCCGATTGCCCCCAATTCCGCATTTTAAGAGCTTCACCTTTAACACGAGCAAAATCTGTCTCTGTGTCAAAAGCCGAAGGCTGATCTTCAACCTCTAGCAACTGACACAATGGGCAGGATTTTTGTGACAGCCTCACAGGACGGAAAAACGAAATTCCACAGTGACCGCAATAGTGTTCACTCAATTCGGCAGAGCGATAATCTCGTGCAATCACCCAAGCATCATTGATATCTAGAAGAACGGTTTCATCAACCTTTCCACCGCGGGCAGCACCATGCGCGTCCTGGTAGACATCAAATGCAGCTATAACGGCTTCAACGTCGATGTCTTCATCGGGCTTCAACGCCAACTGACGATAGCTCAGTAAAAAAATAGTTGCCTCAACAGCGGACGCGTTGCTCTTGATGAGCGTTTCAGCGCTGCTCAATGGGCCACAGGAGGACTCTGGGGCATCGGAATTTTTTCGCATGTTCTCAATAATTTTTCGAGACACGCCGGTGGAGTTGCGAACAACTACACTGCGAAAGCCTGCGCCGATCATCTTCCTTGCAAAGGTGATGGTTTCCGATGTTGCTGCCTGGCTCATTGCTTTTTCCCTCGCTTAGCGTTTCCGCCTAGAATCCGTAACGTCTGTAAGGCGCTATTTCTGTGTGCCACATCAGTTCCCGCGCGTAGCTGAAACTGGATCCGGCCACCTCGAAGTGCATCATGTATCGATTGAAAATTGGCGTTTTGGAGCCACCCTGCCATGTGCCTTGTCAGGCCATGCCGCAACTGTGCTTTTAGCAAATCGTGTTTCAGCTGCGATCTGATCTCTAGAAGAGCGCACATGACCTTGTAAAGATTCTCTGATCCCTGAAGCTGTCCCGTGGCGGAGTCGTCAAACTTTATGGTTAACGGGCTGACCGGGGAGGCTGCCAAGCTCATGTACTCCGAGTAGCTCACCTGTTTAAGCCATTCACGTTCAGCAAGCGAAAACGCCGTCAATCCTCTGAACGAATCAGGCTGCGATTGACTGAGTGAATAAAGGGCATCCAACAGCAAATGAGATTCGAACATCACTTCACCTGCGCTGACAGTGTTTGCAGACGCCGCCATATTCCCAAGACGTTTCTCGCGTAAGCACGGCTTGTCTCTTCCTTGTCGGGGTTCTGAGTGTTGTAACCCCCAATCGCCAACTCGATGTCGCCGGGCCTAGCATCGATTGCTTCACGCAAAATCTGAGTGCCGATTTTCGCGTTCGTCCTAATATCGAAAAGATCTTCAAAACGCTTAACGCGATGCCCATTCCAACGAATATTTACCTGCATGACCCCGACGTCACAGAGATTCGTTCGCTTCAGTTCGGTGCGGAGGTAAACCTCTGCCTTTTCTCTGGTCTCCGGGTATACCGGCTTACTGCCCTTGCAATTAATCGCGTAAGGGTATGGCCGAACCAGAGATCCGCCTGCTCCGTAGCGGCTTTCCGCCAGGGCGAGCGCGTAGAGGAGTAGGGGATCTAGCGCCTTCGCGTTACCAAACTCCTCCCACATCGTCCCGCGGAGGTCGAAGGCATTCGCGCTTGCCATGAACCCGCCCGATGCAGCAACAAGCAGGATGATCCTAAGAGGTTTTCTCATAATTCCGTGGCTTTTCTCTGGTATTCCAACGCATCTGCGCAGCGGAATACGGGAATTGGATCCTGTTTTGTGACGGAATTCTAATTTGGGTTGTCGGGGGTTGCAATAGGTTGTCGTTGTAAAGCTGCGGAATTATCGCAGCTTGCCGTGGTCTATTTTGGTTAAACTGTGGTTTACCGCGATTTATTCTTAGGATCCTGAGGTTTTTTTGACACCACCGTAGCGGCGAGCTAAAACAGTCAAAATGATGGCGCATTGCCACCTCCTTAGCTACGATTGCAGGTAACCGTTTAGGACTGGTATTCATGTAGACTAAATGCGCAGGATCCTAAGGCTTGAATGGATTCAAATACTTGAACGATGAGACCCCTTACAAATGAGTGATTTGCTACCCACGACTTTCGATAAGGAAGCCTTTGCAGCTCGAATGAAACGCGCTATGGGCGAGAAGGGGAATTCTTGGATCTGTGACCGGGTAACTTTTTCCGACTCCACCCTTCGGTCATACCTTAAGGGTGAGGTCGAGCCTACCCTCAGCAACCTAATGTCTTTTTGCCAAGCTACCGGCGCGAATTTCACTTGGTTAGTAACTGGCGATGAGTCAGCGACAGCGAACGAGAATGAAGCTCAGCTGATTTCAATGAGTGAGGATGAACTCGCCTATCAGTTGGGGTTCATAACTAAGAAGCCTGTCGGACATGAGACCGCGACAAAATTCGTACTTACCCAAGACCGAAGCTATTTTGCTCTAGGGGGAAGAAACCCTGACTTGTGTAGATTGCTCACAATTACGTCAGATACGAACGCGCCTAAATTAAAACCAGGCGATCACTGCTTAGTCGACATCCGCAAACAGCCATTAACTCAAGGCTATTTTCTACTCGCGGTTCAGGGCTCGGCGATAATTCGGGTGGTTTCACCGAACATTCGTGGATACATGGCGATGCCAGTAAACTCCGCATATCCTGGATTTGCACTTACTGTAGATTCTGAATTTTATCCTACAGATCCAGGAGTCCGTATCATTGGACGCTTATTCAATCACTTTGAAGTTACTCCACTTTAAACGCTTCAATTTCTCTCATTGATTTTGCATATCCCAGCTTAGCTTGCCTGCGTCTATCGATATCAGTTGGTTTAGCTGGGTTTTTTTACGTCTGATCTCCTTCAAAATAGTGTTTATAACCTGCTTCGCGTTCCTCCCAGCAGCGACGCTGTTTGGATAATGAAGCTCCCGTAACGTATTTCCCACTAGCTCGTCTACTCGGCCCACGGGTATTTTGAGAACCTCGGGTAAATCATCACCTAACCAGAAATGAATATGGTGAATTGCCAGGTCTTTTTCAGTATTCCACTGCTGTTCCGACAGTTGAGAAAAATACCTATCCACGTGCGCTGAATATGGGTATCGAGGCTCGACCGTTCCTACGTAGCGTCTACCTAAAAGCGCACATGAAAACACGAGCTCGCCATGTTCTTGATCAACCCTACCTGCGTAGGCGACCGGTTGCCCCTCAATTGTCCGCTCCTGGGGGCGCGTATGAACTGACGCAGTCATTTCATTCCCAACACCATCAGTCAGCCTAACTATAGCCACACGCGTCTCTATGGGCGCTTTGACAACTCGTTTGATTCTTCCAATCAAAACTCCGTTCCATCCCGCTTGGAGCGAGCTGAAGCATGCATGTACCTCCGATCGGTCGAAATAACAATCCGGTACACAAAGCGCAGTGATCCCATTCATAACCTTTTCCAATCCGCTCACTCTCAAAGCTTTTTAAACCAGTTAACGAAAACGCAAGGCCCCTAAAAGAAGGGGCCTTGGTTTAAGTCATTGCGGCATTGATAGTGCTGGGTAGGACTCGTCGTTTTCTCTGCCTGTCATGGGGTGACACATCAGTGCCCCCCAACTCATGCTGCGAGGGAGGAGGGGGATCATTCACCACTGGTAGTTGCGTGTGTTGATCGTCACCGCTAACCAGCTGTGCCGGTATCTCATCTGCAGTGCCTACGCTCGGATTTTGCCCTCTCATCAAAAAAATCGCGGCGGTAGCGAGGGCTCTTAATCGTTCCGCTCTGCTCCGTGGGTGTAGATGGGCGATTTCAGCCAGCAACTCTGGATGGGACTCATCGACTAATACCTGTGTTTTGATGGAGGGCATGGATTAGGCAGCCTTATCTACGCCGTACCAGAAGAAACCAGTCGCGTTGGACGTTACTGGCTTTTCCGAGATAATTGGCTGAGTTTTTGGGTAAACCTCCTGCGCCGCGGCCATGTAAAATTTTCCGCCACCCCCGCCACAGACTAGGAAGTCAAGTTCCTTCCCGGCTAGGAAACGCATGTCTCGCCGGACCTCCTCCAATGTTGCCGGGGCAACTCTCGCCGCTGCCCGCTCCAAATAGATCCCCAGTTCAACAACCTTGCCAAATAGGCGGATCGAAGTCCTGTTTTGTTGAAGCGCAATTTCCAGTTTTTCTGTACCTGGGCTTCCGCCCAAGTCTTTGACGATTTCTTCATTCACAGCGTCAAGCATCACACTCATTGCTTTTAGCGAACTGTTAGATGAGCTCTCCACGAGCTCTCCATTAACAAACAACACCCAATCCGTGCTGAAAAAACCTGGATCGAGAACCAGCACACTGGACTCTCCGAAGGCCTCTCCTGCTTCATGGTATGAAAAAACGTCGACGAATGTGCCCACCGGTTGAGCCAAGACGATGACTTGTTTCACCGTAATTTTCCGGGCCGCAGCCACTCGATGTTCACCAGTGAGACGGGTTATCAGTGCCTCGCGCATTTCCCTGTTTCGGTTATGGGAGACGGGCAGGCCAGTCACCAACACATCAATGACGTCTCCGTCTTGGCACGCCTCGATCAACGACGCGTGAAACAGTGCTTTGTAGACGTCACTTGACGTGAAGTCCTCGTGTAGCTGTCGTTGCATGCCATTTGATCTTCCTGGATCTATGCAAGCGATCCAAGGCTGGTCGTCCACAAGCACGCGATACTCACCGTCGCGACGTGCGGAGCCATCTTCATAACCGGTCGGCATTTGCGTAATAGGAGCCGCCTGCGCCGGTTTCACGACAACTGTTGGACTGGTGTCAGCACCGTTATAGCCATAAGCGACTTTTAAATTGCTGTACCCAATATCGAGACCAACAATCAATTTTCCCTTTTCAGTCATTGCGGCCTTTGCCATTTATTTTCCCTTCCTATTCGTTTTCAAATAATGCAGTGGTGACCGCCAGTCGTTCAGGAGAACGACAAAAAGCGGCATTTCAGTTCCAACTCAGGGTCTCTGGCTAATCGACGCTGTTAGTCGTTCTGTAGAACGACTAACAGCAGATACCGCAGATCTACCACTCTGTCGTTCTTGCGAAAGACTGGAGTGCGTCCTGAGTCGATTTGATCTTCGCATGCCTGAAAATAATGCAACTCGACCATCAACCCCCTAGTAGGGGGTTGTTAGAGCGAAGTTTTTTGACGGGGTATGGTGTTATTAGGCTTCGACCTGGGGATTGCTGATTATTCGTAAAAGCAGATGGTTTTTAAGGGTGAATTTTGCCTATACGTAAATTCGCCTTCATTTGCGGATGATTAGCAACGCCAGTTATCAATGGTTAGAGCGAGGTTTTGTGGGGAGGAGAGGCTGTTTACAGCTCAGATTTTCCACATTAGCAAAACATGACAGAAATGCGGATAGATAGAATAGAAAAAAACTCGGGTTACTTACATTCTGCTACCGAGGTGGTGAGAACCTCCAAGGAGGCTTTAGATGCGCTCTACGAGTTGGCGTACAGCCTCAAGGAGGAACACTGGAATCGGTTGGATTCAACAGGGGAGCTAAAAACGCACACCTGCCGTGTTTTCCGCAGTTCCTCGGGGACACCGACCATCACCTGGTCAAAGGTTCGGTGGCGACAAGCTTCCGCACCGGGCAAATCTAGAAGCTGGCAGCTGTTCGCAATATCAAAAGGCGCAGGGGATACGTTCACGCGTAAATCGATGGGGCCGATGTCCGCGCGTCAGGAAGAGTTGTTTCAGATTTACGAACCCAAATTTGCAGCAATTCGAACAGCCATCAAAAAACATCGGTCTGCGATCGTTGAAACACAACGCGCCTTAGCTGCGATGCGAAAAGAGTTTTTGGATTCTCAGCTGTGAGAGTCTTGCATTTCATAGGTGCAGGGTAGATTCAAGGGACAACCTTCAACGAGGCAAACCGCTATGCGTGAGCACCTTTACACGGATGAAGAACTGGATGTTTGGGGCGACCTTTATGCGGAGCTAATACACCGAAATCGCACCAGTGATGTACGATTTTCTGAGTTCCTCAGAGCCCCGTGGAACTATCTGCATCACCTGACACCTGCGGTGGCAGATAAGGACGATTCGGTTTGGATCGCTCGCTCGAGCGCGAAGATTCGCCGAGGTGCTATCCCGTCGTTACGATTGATTCCCTCCAGCTAAATCGGAGCTTGGGGTGTGGCTTGATCTACGCGTTACACGCAAGCCCGTAAGGGCATGGCTAGGGAAAGGCTGACAACTCCGATTTAGAAAACACATGGCCAGGGATTGGCTAGCAACGAGGGAATAATGGTTAGGGAAGCCCGGCGCATGGCCCAAGGAAAATGGTCAGGGAAAAGTTAGTAACAAGGTGGGATGCTTAGCCAATCTGACGTGGCCCGGCGCGAAAGATGCTCAGCTTTGGCAGCCCATCGTTTTTCGCCAGTTGCTCGTCCAAGCTGAACAGCACGTCTTCCAAATTTCTGATTGATGGCGTCATACACCGACATGACCGCCTCAGCCTTCTGGTCACGCTTGAACACCGCAAAGAGGTCGTCCTGAGGCTTATTTTTGTCCTCCAGTTCAAGAAGAACCACACCGGCTTTTGTGAAAGAAACTCGTTCGTGGAAAATGGACGCTAGCGCTAGCGATACCACACGGGTTATTTCGCGGGTGTCGTCAGTAGGTCTGGTCAGTTTTATCGTTCTGGAGCGACTGTAGGGCGTTGTATGTACCGAAAAGGGATTTGATCGAGCGTAAACCTGGATCACTGATGTGACGGATCCCTGGGCACGGAGCTTCGTGGTGGCGCGATCAGCAAATTCGGCTGCGGCCTCGGTCAGTTCGCACAGCTTAGAGATTGGGCACCCAAACGATCTTCCGCATGAAATAGCCTGCTTAGCGCTGGTATCGGTCCATGGTTTTATTAGGCGATGACCTTGGAGTTCGGAATGTGTTCGTTGAACCGTGACTGGGAAATGGTGACGGATTAGATCTCTGTCAGCCTTGAGCATGTCTGCCACGGTGACGATGCCTAGACCGGTAAGCTTTGAATATATCTTTCCCCCAATGCCCCAAATCTCCGATGCGTCGATTTCTGACAGCAATTGGACATGGTCGTGTGGATTGGTAATGCGAAAGACACCGCTGTCAGTGAATTTCTTTGCGATGTGGTTACTAAGTTTGGCCAAAGTTGCATTGGGACCAACGCCAACTCCGGAAGCCATGCCCGTCCATTTCAAAACCCTTGAACGGAGTAGGGCAGCCGTCTCTAGCGAGTCCGGAGTCATCCCCTGGAGATCGCAAAACACCTCCTCGGCTGTACTGGTATAGCTGCGGAACTACTGTTGCGACTGTCTGGACGAAACGACGGCTCATCGATCCATAGAGCTCATAATTACTTGAGCGAACCTCAATCCCTTCTTGCCAAATCATGCCTTTGAGCTTGAACGCTGGCTCTCCCATTGAAATGCCCAAGGCCTTTGCCGCTGGAGATCTGCTGATTACCGTACCGTCTTTATATCTGAATGACCCTAACAGTTAGAAGAGCACAAGCCATTGATTTTAGTGGTAATTTTCCTGCTAACAATTTTCGGTCTTTTTTGCCTCATAGACGGGCATCATGTTGAGCGTTTTGCCCTGTTGAAATCGCTAGAGCGATCCTATTTAGGCAGTCCTTCTACGATAAACACGCGGTACTCAGCCCCCTTCAATCGATGCTTTAAGGCATCTTGGTATTGAGGGCTGTCGTACGCAGCTCTAGCGTCGGCCAGCGTTGGAAACTCAAGGATACCCGTCCAGACGGCAGCACTCAATCGTACTCTTTCGTCGAGCGCGAAGGCTTACTGGAGTCGGCAGTCGATATTTCGGAGCCTCATGAATTCAGTGCTCGCTTGTTTTAGGCATGCGGGCCACTCCCATGATTACGATCTGGAGTACCAGGAGCATGATCATGAGCACGCGCATTCCGAACTGGAAGGTCTTGAGTTGTCGATTGATAGCTGTAACGGCTCGCGTTTGAAATCGGCCGCGCTCGCAATCAATGCGATTCCCGGCTCAGACTAACTGCAACTGACGGAGCAGCCGGGCTCACATTCACTGCGAGTGAGCTTGCATTCAGATGCGTCGGCTTGCATTCCATCATCGTGGGCTCACGCTTTCTGCAATTAACCAGAGCCACTTTCCAGAGGCAAAGCTAATTAGTCGTCGTGACGGGTACTGACCTTTTGTGTGCAGGGGCTTTCAGGCTCGAATGCCGCCCTCTTATCCGCGCGAGACATAAAGCGTTGATAGCACTCCAGGCCACAGAAGTGCACGACGTACTCGGAACCTTCCGGCGTAAGCGCGGCGTCAAGGGGAATGTCCTTGCAACATTCGCAGCAGCTGATGGTAGGGGTGTTGTTTGCGTTCATGATGGGGTTCCTCCGTCGTCCAAGAAAACCTAGTAACGCTTCCGCACCCGTGATCGAACCTGTGCGCAGATCGACCTGCGACCGGTAGTGCAGAAGAATTCCCGGCGCTCCCAACTCTGCCGCAACTCTGCCGCAACTCGGCAGCGGAGACCGCGCAGTGGTCTGAGCGGATCACGGCCGCTCCCGAAAGGCCCGCAGTGCCGCTCTCAGGAAGAGGATGAAGAGAACCGCCAGCACTAGCGCAGCGAGGCTCCAATGTTCGCTGACGAAGGCCCCGGCCGCAGTCCCCGAAAGCAGCAATGCCAGCACCGGCAAATGGCAGGGGCAAGTGAGCACCCCACGTGTAGGCGCGCCAGCGGGGTATCTTGATTGATTCGGATTGGTTGGTGTTACGCATGGGCGTGACCTTCGACGGCGCAATGGGTCAGCCCGGCCAACTCCGTTTTCACTGCGGCTAAAGCCGCCTGCCGTGTCGCGATTTGCCGAAGCAAGCGCTCGATACACCCGATCACATCGGTACTATCGTGCGCATCGAGCGCTCGACAGAGCCGCGCCAATTCGTCGAGCCCGATACCGGACTCGAAGGCGGCACGCACGAAGCACAGCCGCGCCAGGGACCGCTCATCGAAAATGCCGTAACCGCTTTCCGTGCGCCGCGCGGGGTGCAGCAAGCCGCGCAGCACATAATCTCGGACTATATGGACACTAACGCCCGCGTCCTCGGCCAATCTGGATATGGAGTAGGCATTCATCGCCGACACTCCCGATCTTCACCGCAAATTGGGGCGCTCAGATATTTCCTTCCGGCTAGGCGCTCAGGTAGCCAGATGAGCAACGGTGCAGCACCCAGAGCCAGTAGCAGCCACAGCCTGGAGAGATGCTCGCCGTTTTGGTCAAACACATAAGCCAGTAGCGCACCAACCGCGAGCAACAGGAAGTAAGGCCCCGTGATGTAGCAGTGAAGGCGGCGACAACGCGTGGCGTTGACCAGGCAGGCGCCGCCCATCACGGCCAGCGCGGCGCCCGCTGCCAGGAACAACGCGGGGCGTCGATCTGACAGAACAATCGCTATCGTCGCCACGACGGCAGGCAGCCCCCAGAAGCTGACCACCTGCCATGTCTTGCGTAGGCTGTCGCACCTACCGAGATCGCCTGCCGTGTTGCTCATGTTTCAACCTCGCTCTCTCATTACCCTGCGCAGCAGGACAATTGTTTGACGTCCTTGTTAAAGGTCTGTGCGGCGAGCTTCAGCCCCTCGACCATCGTCAGGTAGGGGAACAACTGATCGGCCAGTTCCTGCACCGTCATCCGGGCGCGGATGGCAATGGCGGCGGTCTGGATGATTTCGCCCGCTTCCGGAGTCACCGCCTGCACACCCAGCAGCCGACCGGAGCCCGCTTCGGCGACCAACTTGATGAAACCCCGCGTGTCGAAGTTGGCCAGCGCGCGCGGCACGTTGTCCAGGGTCAAGGTGCGGCTGTCGGTTTCGATCCCGGCGTGGTGCGCTTCGGCTTCGCTGTAGCCGACGGTGGCCACTTGCGGATCGGTGAACACCACGGCCGGCATGACGTCGAGATTGAGCCTTGCCTCGCCGCCGGTCATGTTGATTGCCGCGCGGGTGCCAGCAGCCGCCGCCACATAGACGAACTGCGGCTGGTCGGTGCAGTCGCCGGCCGCATAGATATCCGCTGCGCTGGTGCGCATGCCCTGATCAATCCGGATTCCACCGCGCTCGTCCAGCTTCACGCCGGCGCCGTCCAGATTCATGCCCTGGGTGTTCGGCAAGCGCCCGGTGGCAATGAGCAGTTGGTCGGCACGTAACTCACCATGGTTGGTGGTCAGTACGAACTCGCCGTTGGCGTGGGACACATGGCTGGCTTGCGTTTGCTCCAGCACTTCGATGCCCTCCATACGGAAGGCCTCCGTCACCGCCGCGCCGATGGCCGGGTCTTCACGGAAGAACATCGCACTGCGTGCCAGGATCGTGACCTCGCTACCCAGCCGGGCGAAGGCCTGCGCCAGTTCCACCGCCACTACGGAGGCGCCGATCACGGCGAGCCGCTTAGGGATTGTATCGCTCGCCAGCGCCTCGTCCGAGGTCCAGTACGGCGTGTCTTTCAGCCCTGGAATCGGCGGAACGGCAGCGCTTGCGCCGGTGGCGACCAGGCAGCGGTCGAAGGCTACGATGCGCTCGCCCCCCTCGGCCAGTTCCACGCTGAGCGTGTGGCCGTCCTGGAAACGGGCGGTGCCACGCAGCACGCTGATGGCTGGGGTGCTCTCCAGAATACCTTCGTACTTGGCGTGGCGCAGTTCGTCCACACGACCTTGCTGCTGCGCGAGCAGCCGTTCGCGCAGGACGGTCGGCGTCGTGGCGGATAGCCCCGCGTCGAACGGACTCTCGCGGCGCAGATGGGCAACATGCGCGGCACGAATCATGATCTTGGAGGGCACGCAGCCCACGTTGACGCAGGTGCCGCCGATGATGCCACACTCGATCAAGGTGACGCGGGCACCGCCTTCCACCGCCTTGAGTGCGGCCGCCATGGCGGCGCCACCGCTGCCGATGACCGCAACGTGGAGCCTGCCGTCCTCTTTCCCGGCGCCAGTGCTGCCGCTCAACCAGCCCCGCGCCTTGTCGAGCAGGCCAGGATTGTATCGTGGAATCTTCGAACGCCGCTCGATACCCCAGAGCCTCGACGGCGGCCTGCATTTGCTCTCGGCTTACGCCCTCGTCGGCCTTCAATTCGGCTTTGCCGCTGGCATAGGAGACATCCGCCCGGTGCACACCGGGAATTTGCTCCAAGGCCTCTCTGACATGCTCGGCACAGGAGGCGCAGGTCATACCGCGGATTCGTAAGGTGGTCATATTCTTTGTTTCCTCGGAGGGGTTAGTGGCGGTATCACGGTTTTGGCGGCGTCGGACAGGCATTCGGTACGCAACGGCGGTGAGCGAGCGACACCAGATCCCAGATGGACACCCCAAACATGAGAGCCAGGCCGATGTAGAGCAACCAGCCACTCCGCCAGCCGTGAGCCAGCATCAAAAACACCGCTGCCAGCACCAGGACAGGGCCGATCAGACTGAGCGCAGTCCGTCGCCACTGCCGATGATTGAGCCAGCCAAGGGCATTAACGAGCAGAGCCAGTCCAGCAAAAAGAGGCAGCAGCGTGGTGATGAACAGGCCTTCCCACTGGCTCAAAAAGCCCAGACCGATCGCGGCCCCCAGGCTGGCAAGGGCGGGAAAACACGAGGCGCAACCTATGGCGGAAACCAGCACGCCGACAGAACCGGCTTTGTCACCGATCCGCGTGAACAGATTGAAAGAATTTGCCATTGGAATGCCCGCCTATTGCTTGACGCTGGACGGGTAGCCGGCGTCCTCAGTCGCCTTGGTCAGCGCCGGGGCATTGGTCTTGGTATCGTCGAAGGTGACGGTGGCCTCGCGGTTCTCGAAGCTCACCTCAGCCTTGGTCACGCCATCGACCTTGGTCAACGCCTTCTTCACCGTAATCGGGCAGGCGGCGCAGGTCATGCCGGGCACCGACAGGGTAACGGTCTGGATGGCCGCCCAGACAGGTGTGGCGACGAGAGTGGCAAGGGCGAAGGATGCGAGCAGTTTTTTCATGGCGAACTCCTGATCAGTAGAACAAGGGAAGGATGTAAGGGAAGCCGAGCGCGACCAGCGCCAATGCCGCAACCACCCAGAAGAGCAGCTTGTAGGTGGTGCGTACCTGAGGGATGGCGCAGACATCGCCCGGCTTACAAACTTGTTGCGGTCGAAAAATGCGCCGGTAGGCAAAAAAAAGCGCGATCAACGCCCCGCCGATAAAGATCGGGCGATAAGGTTCCAGCACGGTCAGGTTGCCGATCCAGGCCCCGCTGAATCCCAGTGCGATCAGTACCAACGGCCCAAGACAGCAAGTCGAGGCGAGAATCGCAGCAAGCGCCCCGGCAACAAGAGGGGCGCGCCCGTTTGATGGTTCAGACATGCATTTCTCCTTTCGAGCATTTGATCGATGGTTTAAGGTTAATCCCGTAGTCATGTACGGAATCAAGCGGTATGAAAAACAATGTGGAAAGCCTGACCATCGGCGCCTTCGCCAAGGCGGCCGGGGTCAACGTGGAAACCATCCGGTTCTATCAACGCAAGGAGCTGTTGCCCGAACCGGACAAGCCCTACGGCAGCATTCGCCGCTACGGCGTGGCGGATGTCGCCCGGGTGAAATTCGTAAAATCCGCGCAACGGCTGGGCTTTAGCCTCGAAGAAGTGGCCGGGCTATTGAGGCTGGATGACGGCGCTCACTGTGATGAAGCGCGCGTGCTCGCCGAGCAGAAGCTCGAGGACGTGCGCGGCAAGCTCGCAGATCTGCGACGGATCGAGTCAGTTTTGGAGCAACTGGTTCACGACTGTTGTGCGAGCCACGGGACTGTCTCCTGTCCGCTGATCGTTTCGCTGCATAGGAACAAAGAGCCGCGCTGACCTACGATCAGCAGTTTCGTAAGGCACCCCTGTTTGTCGGCTGGAGCTTAAAAAAAAGCGGCGCTCAATGAGCACCGCTGAATGGCCAAAGGAGCACTTGCAGAGGCCACAGATGGGTAATCTGACATTTACGCTCACGCCTTATCAGGACAAACTCACGCTGAGTCTGGTCGAGCGGAGCGTGGAGCGGTCGCTCATGTACTACCTTGCAGGTGAACAGGCGGGCTGCTCTTCGACACGGCTAGCCGCCGTGGCCCCTCGTTGCTCAATCTTCACCACCAAGGCCGCCTCAGCCTTGTCGTGCATAGAAGCGGCCCGCTCAATCGAACGATCGCTCCCGCCCTCGGCCCATATGGTGGATGACAGCAGAGTCGAACCAACTATCAGCAGTAGTCTTAGGTATTTTCATAACAGCCTCCTCTCGGGTTTTCTACCCACGAGTCGACTCTATCTCCGTAGTTAAGTACGGAATCAAGAAGGAAATGGAGTTGAAGAGAACCTAGATTATGGTGCTGAGAGAAGATGGTAGGGCTTTAGTGCGCTTTCTGTTCCGTTGCTCCCCAAACCCCAGCTTGAAGCATGCTCCAAGGTCAAGCTGCGGATGCCCGCGCAAGACGCGCAGCGAACCAGCCGGAGGCCCTTGACCTTTGAGCGCACTCGAAGGTTTATAGTGAGTTTAGCGAGCTTCGCTCCGCACCCGCCGGAGCCCGCCCCTGATGACTCGGGTGCATGAGAGGGAGGTAATTGACCATGACTCGCAAAGTTGAAGTCTTTAGCGCCGGCTGCGCAGCTTGCAACGAGGTGGTGGATACGGTGAAACGCCTGGCCTGCCCGTCTTGCGAGGTGAGCGTGCTCGACATGCACGACATGCAGGTGGCACAGCGCGCCCACGCCCTGGGTGTCCGCTCGGTTCCCGCCGTGGCCATCGATGGCGTCTTGGCCGATTGCTGTGCCGGCCGCGGCGTGGACGAGTCACGTCTGCGGGCGGCCGGCTTAGGCCAGGCGATCTGAGCCGATGGCGGACCCACGGTAGGCAGCAGGCTCCTTGATGACGGCGCTGACTGCGGCGCTGGCACTGTTGCCGCTGCTATTTTCCGCCGATGCGGCGGGCAAGGAAATCTTACATCCGGTGGCGGTGGTAATTTTCGGCGGGCTGGTTAGCTCGACCATTATGGACAGCTTCCTGACCCCCTTGATGTTCTGGCTATTTGGCCGGGCACCCTTGCAGCGTTTATTGGATGACCACAGTCAGACCATGCTCTAACCCAGATGCACATTAACCCGACGCCCACCATGAACGGAGTCACCATGAAAAAAGCATTTCGCACACTGTTGTTGAGCAGCAGTTTGATCCTTGCCATTAACGTCACTTATGCCCATGAAGATGCGCCGCAAGCGCCGCAGCATGAAGGAGTGGTAAGCGAGGCGTCGTCGGGCAATACCGCCGAACTGAGCCTGGCAGGCGGCAAGCTGAGCTGTGCTCAAACTGACGTTTCCCGGCAAGTCGGCTGAGCTGTTTCGCTTCGTCTTGCCGTGAGCAATAACTACTTTTTCCGCAGCGCTCAATGCCAAGTAGTTGATCATGATCAATGAGCGACTGGTTGCGGCGGCGCAGCATGGTAGGCAGGCGATTGCTCGCCGAACACCAGTCGCAACAGTCACTGTTTCGCTAAAAGGATCAGCGCTCATGTTCAAGTTCAAACTGCTTTTGGCGTCCAGTCTCGCTCTGGCTTTAAACGTAGCGCTGGCAGCGCCAGTTGGCACTGTGTACACGGCCAATGAGCGCGACAGTTCGATTAGCCAAGTCAGGCTCGACACGGGCGTGGTCAAAACGCTGGCCCTGAACATTGCGCCGCATAATTTACAAATCAGCGCCGATGGGCGCTGGCTGCTGGTGGTGGGCATGCCTGCGCATGCTGAGCATCAAACGGGAGCCATGAGTGCAGGTGAGTTGCTGGTGTTCAGCACGGCCACGCTTGATAAACCGGCCTTTAGCCTGCCGGCGGGGCAACATCCTGCCCACGTGGTGACTGACCTGAGCGGACAGCGGGCCTTCGTTAGCGACTCTGCCGCTGATCTGGTACGGGTGTTTGACCTACAGGCACGCACTCAACTTGGCACTGTTAAGACTGGTAGTTTCCCCCATGGTTTACGCCTGAGCCCGGATGGCAAGATGCTGTATGTCGCCAATATGCGCAGTGGCAGCGTCTCAGTAATCGATACCGCAACGCTGAAAGAAACCGCGCAAATTGCCGTTGGTAAAGGCCCCGTGCAAGTCGGCTTCGCCCCAGATGGGCGGCAGGCCTATGTGTCGCTGAGCGCGGAGAACAAGCTCGGAATCATTGACACGAAAGCACAACGCTTGATAGGTAAAGTTGCCGTCGGCAGAACGCCGATTCAGATGTATGCCACGGCAGATGGTCGCCAGGTCTACGTGGCCAATCAGGGCAGCA
>LNAP01002893.1_pt1 | contig 17547 bp, 16 predicted proteins | sample 602601 | NCBI WGS metagenome assembly LNAP01 (sample SAMN02440304, study PRJNA202911) | soil metagenome | biome: Subtropical and temperate rainforests or woodlands; isolation source: soil samples (1 kg each in a 20% v/v slurry with milli Q water) were... ... | reverse complement strand
TTCAAGCGGTATTGGCTCATAGCTGGATTCCGTCGTCAGGGTCGAGGGACGCCAGCCGGGCCGTGCGTTGCAGGGTCGGATCGAGCTGGCTGGGGAAAAGGGGCGGCACGTCATCGTCATCGAGCAGTGACAGGTCGCTGAGCGGGTATTCCGGCTCGGGACCGTAGGTGGCGACATCAGACAGTTCGGGCTGCTGGCGCGGGCCGCCATCGTCGGCGCTGCCCACACCATCGGCGGATGCGGTCGCCGCTGCGGCAAGCACGGTGGGAATCGCCAATCCGCTCCAGTCGTCGAGGCGGGCAGGAGGCACATCGGCATAGCCACCGTCAGCGAGCATCGGCGGTGGCAGTACCCGCTGCTTGAAATTGGCGTCCAGGTAATAGCGCAGCTTCTTGGCCTTAATCGGCGCATGGCCCGACACCATCACCACCGACTCATCCGTGGGCAGTTGCATCACTTCGCCGGGGGTGAGCAAAGGCCTTGCCGTTTCCTGGCGCGATACCATCAGATGGCCTAACCACGGCGCGAGCCGGTGGCCGGCATAGTTGCGCTGCGCGCGCAGTTCGGTGGCGGTACCCAGCGTTTCGGAAATCCGTTTGGCGGTGCGCTCATCGTTCGTGGCGAACGTCACGCGCACATGGCAGTTGTCCAGGATCGAATGGTTCTGGCCGTAGGCCTTGTCGATCTGGTTAAGCGACTGTGAGATCAGGAAGGCGCGCAGGCCGTAGCCCGCCATGAAGGCCAGGGCCGACTCGAAGAAGTCCAGACGGCCCAGCGCGGGGAACTCGTCGAGCATCAGCAACAGCTTGTGACGCCATCGCTGCCGTCCAGCGATTCGGTAAGCCGTCGTCCGATCTGATTCAGAATTAACCGAATCAGCGGCTTGGTGCGGCTGATGTCCGAGGGCGGCACCACCAGGTACAGCGACACTGGGTGCTCAGAAGAAATCAGATCGGCAATGCGCCAATCGCAGCGCGAGGTGACTTCGGCCACTGTGGGGTCGCGGTACAGGCCAAGGAAGCTCATGGCCGTGGACAACACACCGGATCGTTCGTTGTCACTCTTGTTAAGCACTTCACGGGCGGCCGATGCGACAACAGGATGGACGCTTTCACCCAGATGGCGGGTGGTCATCATCCGGTGCAACGTCAACTCGAACGGGCATGCCGGGTCAGACAGGAAGTTCGCCACGCCGCGCAGCGTCTTATCCTCAATCGCGTACAGCACATGCAGGATGGCGCCAACCAACAGCGCGTGCGAGGTTTTCTCCCAATGGTTGCGCTTCTCCAGTGCACCTTCGGGGTCGACCAGGATGTCAGCGATGTTCTGCACGTCGCGCACTTCATGGGTGCCACGCCGTACTTCCAGCAAAGGGTTGTAGGAGGCGGACTGGGGATCGGTGGGGTTGAACAGCAGGCAGTGCGAGAAGCGTGAACGCCAGCCGGCGGTAATCGCCCAGTTCTCGCCCTTGATGTCGTGGATGACGGCAGACGCGGGCCAGCTCAACAAGGTGGGCACCACCAGCCCGACACCTTTTCCCGAGCGCGTGGGCGCGAAGGTCAGGATGTGTTCTGGGCCTTCGTGGCGCAGGTACTGGTCGTCATGCAGGCCGAGGAAGACGCCTGCCGGATTGGTCAACCCGGCCTTGCGGATTTCAGCGGCATCAGCCCAGCGGGCGGAGCCGTAGGTCGTGACCAGTTTGGACTGGCGCGAACGCCACACTGACATGGCGATGGCGACCACCACGGCCAACAGGCCGCTGCCGCCCGCGATGGCACCCCCGATGTCAAACACCTGCGACGCATAGGCATCGAAGAAGAACCACCACTCGAACAGCTTCCAGGGGTGATAAATCGGTGTACCGAAGAAATCGAACCAGGGCGTGCCCAGGCGTAGCTGATAGCCCAGGGCGGCGGCTGTCCATTGTGTGGCACCCCACACACCGGCGATCACGATGCCGAATACCACGGCGATCTGTCCGAACAGCACGTTCGTCCCTTGCATTCCCGGCCTCCGATTTCTCCTGTGCAGCACTGCGCTGAAAGACGGCACAACAACGTGCCGCAGAGGTCAGGATCGGTGCCGGGTCAGTGCCGGTCAAAGACCGTTATCGGGACAAAGGTCGAGAAAAAGGCATGAGTTCGCGCAGGGGCGAAAACAAGAAAAACGCCGCAAGCGAAGGCGCGTTGCGGCGTGTTGGACGAGAAACCAGAAAATGTGAGGCTAACTGCCAACAATCAAAACTTGGGTGGGTTCTCCGGTGGCGTGTACGGCACCTTGCCATCGCCATAAAACCGCTTGCGCGTTGCTTCAGCCACCCGGTTGCACAGCTCGTCGCCCAGCTTGGCGCGCTCCAGCTTGCACTGCTGACGTAGTTCCTTCAGCCGCTCGGGATTGGATGCCAGCGACTCCACGGTTTCTATCGGTTCGGATGGGCCACAACCCGTCAGCACAGCGACAAACAAAAACAGTATGATTTTTTTCATGGCTCGATTTCCTCCGAGGTATCGGGTTTGTGGGCAGCGGGAGGTGTACCCTCGCGTGCCAGTTCAATGGCACTCACCCGCTCGATAAAACGGGTGAGTGTTTGAGAAGGCTCACCATTCAGGCACAGTAAGTATGTTGTGAGAACCGGCGAGCGCCCAGCAAGAGGCCGCGCAACAACACCAGGCTCACGACTGGCAATGATTTGCGAAGCACCGGCCAGTCCCAGCGCAAAACCTGCCGACACCAACGCCATCATCAAGTCCAAAGAAGCAACCTGTTCAGCTACCAACGGCTCGACATCCACAGCCCGCAACACACGGGCAACCTGACGCGCATGACCTTCGCATATCACCGGATCACACATCACCAAGGGATAGCGCAGCACCTCGTCCAGAGGTATGCGCTTGTGGCTCAGGATAGGATGCCGTTCGGGCACTGCGACCATCAGCGGGTCGGACCAGACAGGTTCGGCGAGGATGCCGTCGCCTACTTCGTCAGACTGTGCAAAGCCAACGTCGTACATATCATCAATCAGTCCCTTGATCTGTTGCGACAGCGGCACCTCGAACAGGCGAATATCGACCTCGGGTTCGTCCAATCGGCACTGTGCCAACAAAGTGGGCAATCGTGACGGCGTAATACCATCGGACAAGGCAATGCGTAACTGACCGTGGAAACCATTGGCCGCAGCCCTTACGCTGTCACGCGCTTGCTCAAGGGCTGCAAAAACGCGGGGCACATGCACCAGAAACAGCGTACCCGCGCGGGTCAGCCGGGTGCTGCGCGTAGTACGCGCAAACAGCGACACGCCCAGCTCTTCCTCCAGTTCCTTGATGGCACGGGACAGCGGCGACTGCTCCATATGCAAACGCTCGGCGGCACGAGCGAAATGAAGCTCGTCAGCCACGGCCAGAAAGCAACGCAGATGCCGCAGTTCCATGGGTCAGTTGACCGCTATCGGTATACAGGATGGCGACGGCACAAGTTCACCACTTGTTCCCTCACCGTTCCACGAACCGCCGTCATCGCACTGCTACCCGCTTCCAGCGCATCCAGCACATCGCACAGCCAGCCCGCCAGTTGCTCGCACTCAGCCACGCCGAAGCCGCGTGTGGTCACGGCAGGCGTACCGATGCGCAGCCCCGACGTGACGAATGGCGAGCGCGGATCGTTGGGTACCGAGTTCTTGTTCGCGGTTATATAAGCTTCGCTCAGCGCGGCGTCCGCATCCTTACCTGTGTACGGCTTCGCAGACAAGTCGATGAGCATCAGGTGATTGTCCGTACCACCTGAGACAATCTTGTAGCCGCGCTGCTGAAGCACTGCGGCCATTGCACGAGCATTGTCTACCACCTGCCGCTGGTAGGTCTTGAACTCAGGACGTAGCGCTTCCTTGAAGGCTACTGCTTTAGCAGCAATGACGTGCATCAGCGGGCCGCCCTGGATACCGGGGAATACGGCGGAATTGAGCTTTTTATAGAAATCGTCGTTCTGTCCCTTAGCCAGGATAATGCCGCCGCGCGGGCCGCGCAGGGTTTTGTGCGTAGTGCTGGTCACTACATGGGCGTGTGGCAATGGGTCTGGGTATTCGCCTGTCGCTACCAGGCCAGCGACATGCGCCATATCCACCCAGAAGATGGCCCCCACTTTGTCGGCAACGGCACGCATGCGCTCCCAATCCTTGTAGCGGGAATAGGCCGAAAAGCCACCGATCAGCATCTTCGGTCGGGTTTCCAGCGCAATGCGTTCCATCTCATCGTAGTCGATCAGACCCGTCTCGGGGTCGAGTCCATAAGGCACAATCTTGTAGTGTTTGCCGGAGAAGTTGGACGGATTGCCATGGGTCAGGTGCCCACCTTGTGCCAGGTTCATGCCCATCACCGTATCGCCGGGATTGGTCAGCGCCAGGAACACTGCCGCATTGGCCTGGGCACCAGCATGGGGCTGGACGTTAGCGTAATCGCAGTTGAATAGTGTCTTGACCCGTTCAATGGCTAAGCGCTCGGCCACATCCACATGCTCGCAACCGCTGTAGTAGCGCTTGCCTGGATAGCCCTCGGCGTACTTGTTGGTGAATACAGAATTCTGAATCGCCATCACCAGCGGGCTGGCGTAGTTCTCGGAAGCGATCAGTTCGACGTGATTTTCCTGGCGGCATTCTTCGTGCTGGACGGCTTCCGCCAGTTCGGGGTCGAAATCGGTTAGGGTTAGAGAGGTGTCATACATGGATTGGTCCTTTGCTCTGTAAGTCAGGTTGTGGGATGTTCGGGTTTGAAGGCGTGATCCGGCTCGGGCGCGTCCAGATCCAATTGATGGCGTACGTCGCGGATCAAGTCGCTGGCCGCCGCCAGCGCGCCGGCAGCGGGTTTATCGGCCAGGCTTTCGATGAGCCAGGAGCCAATCACGACGGCATCGGCCACCTGGGCGACATCCCTTGCCATGCAGGCGTCGCGGATGCCGAACCCAACACCAACGGGAATACGCACATGACGGCGGACGCGTGCCAACGTGTCGCGTACCTGGGCCATATCAAGTGTCATAGCACCGGTGATGCCCTTGATCGAGACGCAATAGACGTAGCCGCTGGCGTGGTCGGCGACTTGTTGAATACGCCGTTCGGTGGAGGTCGGTGCCAACAAGAAAATCAGGTCGATGCTGTGGTGGCGCAGTTGCGCCGCCAGATTGCCGGAGACTTCGGGCGGGTAATCAACCACCAGAACGCCATCTACACCCGCACTGGCTGCGTCCTCGGCGAAGGCACCCGACTGGCGCAACAGGTCGTAACGCTCAATGGGATTGGCATACCCCATCAGCACCACTGGCGTGTCCGTGTCCGACGCACGAAAGCGTCGCACCTGATCAAGCACCTGCGGCAAACCGATGCCTTGGCGGAGGGCGTGCTCGCTGGCGGCCTGGATGGTCGGGCCGTCGGCCGACGGGTCGGAAAATGGAACGCCCAGTTCAATAACGTCGGCGCCAGCTTCGACCATAACGTGCATCAGCGCCGGAGTGATGTCCGCACCTGGGTAGCCAGCAGTGATATAAGGAATCAGCGCCTTACGGCCCTGTCGTTGCAAACGCAGGAAGGTTGTATCAAGTCGGCTCATGGCTGACCTCTCATGGCATCCGTCTGAGCCATCACAGTCTCCATGTCCTTGTCTCCTCGGCCAGACAGGTTGACCAGAATGGCCTGTTTCTTGGGCAACGTAGCCGCAAGTTTGATCGCGTAGGCGACGGCGTGGCTGGCCTCAAGTGCGGGGATAATGCCCTCCACGCGACTGAGATGATGGAAAGCACGCAGCGCCTCGTCGTCGGTGGCACCGACGTATTCGGCGCGGCCAGTTTCATGTAGCCAAGCGTGCTCAGGCCCGACACCGGGATAGTCCAGCCCCGCGCTGATGCTGTGAGTTTCCTGTATTTGACCCTTATCATCCTGGAGGATGAGCGAACGATTGCCGTGCAATACTCCAAGGCTGCCGCGTTGGATTGACGCTGCATGCTGGCCGGTATCCAGCCCCAGTCCAGCCGCCTCGACGCCGATCAAGCGCACCGCCTCGTGTTCGATGTACGGATGGAAAATGCCGATGGCGTTACTGCCGCCACCGACGCAAGCGATGACAGCATCAGGGTGCTGTTTTGCTATACCCAAACGTTTGAACAACACGGGCATCTGAACTAGGCATTCCTTGCCGATCACGGTCTGGTAATCCCGCACCATGGTCGGGTACGGGTGCATACCGGCTACTGAGCCAATCAGATAGAAGGTGTGATCGATGTTCGTGACCCAATCGCGGATCGCATCGTTCATCGCGTCTTTCAGTGTGCGCGAGCCGGAAGTAACCGGCACCACCGTCGCACCCAGCAGTGCCATACGTTGGACATTGGGATGCTGCCTCTGAATGTCCTCACTGCCCATATAAATCACGCATTCCAGGCCGTAGCGGGCGCAGATCGTCGCGGTGGCAACGCCATGCTGACCTGCGCCAGTCTCGGCGATGATGCGCCGCTTGCCCATACGTCTGGCCAGCATCGCCTGGCCGATTACGTTATTGATCTTGTGAGCACCGGTGTGGTTAAGGTCTTCACGCTTGAGGAAGATGTGTGCGCCACCCGTTTCCTCACTGAGACGCCGGGCGTAGTACACCGGCGTGGGACGCCCAACGTAATCAGCCAGTTCTTCCTTGAACTCGGCAATGAAAGCAGGATCGTCGTGATAGCGCTGGTAGGCAGTTTGCAGTTCCTCAACAGCCCGCGACAGTGTTTCGCTGATGAAGCTTCCGCCGAAGCGACCAAAGAAGCCTTCGGCGTCAGGCTGGTCGTATTGGGTTTTCTGCGTCATATCACCGGTTCCGTCTGTGCCGCCGTCTCAGCCATTACCGTACTGCTTGCCATGCTCGGCGATAGCAAGCGAGCGATACGCGCCACGATGTCGTCGACCTGCATCTCATCGCAAATCAGCGGCGGCAGTAGTCTGATGACAGTGTCACGGGTCACCGTAATGAGCAGGTGTTCTTCCTCCAGTGCCCGCCCAACCAGTTCTTTGCAGTTCCTGTCCAGCTCAATCCCGGCCATCAGTCCCTGACCGCGAATGGCCGTTACATGGGGGTGTTCATTCAGTGCCTTTTGTAATCCTGCGAGCAAACGAGCGCCCAGCGCAGCAGCGCGCTCGGGCAACTTGTCGCGTGTCATGATATCGAGCACGGAGCAGGCCACTCGGCAGGCCAGCGGATTGCCGCCGAAGGTCGAGCCATGCTGTCCAGGAGAGAACAAGTCAGCCGCCGCGCCACGCGCGACGCAAGCACCAATGGGAAAGCCATTGCCCAGCGCCTTCGCCAGGGTCATCACGTCCGGTGTGATGCCCGCGTGCTGGTGTCCGAACCAAGCGCCGGTGCGACCCATTCCGGCCTGAATTTCGTCGAGCATCAGCAGCCAGCCATGCTGGTCGCAAAGCATACGAAGTTCGCGCAGGTAGTCGGTGCTGGCAACCCGGATTCCACCTTCACCCTGTACCGGCTCGATCAGTACGGCCACGATACCGGACTCCTTGGCTGCCATCTGGCGCACCGCCTCAATGTCGTTATAGGGCACCCGCAGGAAGCCGGGCAGCAACGGCTCAAAACCTTGTTGCTTACTGGGATTACCGCTGGCGGAAAGCGTCGCGATGGTGCGGCCATGAAAACCATTCTCCATTACGAGAATTTTCGGCTCTGCTACCTGATTGCGGTGACCGTGAAGTCTCGCCAGCTTGAGGGCGGTTTCGTTGGCCTCTGCGCCCGAATTGCAGAAAAAAGCCTTTTGCATGTCAGTCAATGCACATAGGCGTTCACCCAATCGCTCTTGCCAGTCGATACGGAAGACGTTGGAGGTATGCAGCAGCATTCCAGCCTGCTCAGCGATGACGGCGGCGATCTCTGGGTGGGCGTGGCCCAGGCTGGTAACAGCGACACCGGCGATGGCATCCAAATATTCCACGCCCTGTTCGTCCCACAGGAGTGCGCCATTGCCGCGGACGAATGAAACGGGTTGACGGGCATACGCCCGCATCAAGTGTGAAGTAGCTGGTTTCATGGAAAAGCCCTCAGATCTGATTTGGTAGGTAAATTGGCGTATGTATTCACGCAGTTGTGTTTCGTGGTTACCGTGACTATTCGCCATCGGCGGTAGCAACAGTTCGGCACATCGCAGCTGTTCTGTATGGCGCAGCGCACGCATGACTTGGCGGCACGCTTGGGCGGTAGCCTCTGACAGACCAGCCCCGTTGACCCAATGCCCGGTCAAGGTGGCGCAGAACAGGTCGCCCGTTCCCTTGGGTGTGGTATGGATATATGGATGCGCAATGACCTCGGCTTGGGTGCGGGTAACAAGCACTACCTGCATCTCATCCTGTGGCCAGGTGTCGGGTGCGGCACTGGTCACCGCAACCCACTGGGTACGCCCCGTCAGCAAGGTGCGGGCGGCAGTAATGACACTTTCGACATCGCTCACCGCCAGCCCAGTCAGGTGAGCCAGTTCAAAGCTGTTCGGTGTCAATCCGTCGGCCAGTGGCAACAGGTCTCGACGGTAGGAACCGACCAGATTGGGATTAACAAAGATGCCGTGTTCATAATCGCCCATCACCGGATCGATCACGATGCGCAGGTCTGCGCGTTCTTTCAGAAGAGCCCGCACCCAGCCAGCCAAGGCTTCAGCCTGTTCCGGGTTACCGAGATAGCCGACCAGAATGGCGCGAAGTGCATGCAGCGCCCCGCGAGCCGAAAGATCCTGCAAATACCCCTCGAACCATTCGATGGGTAACGCCCCGCCGTGCATCGTCGGGTAGTGCGGTGTGTTGCTGAATACCACTGTGGGGACAGCGGCCACCGACAACCCCAAGGCCTCCAGAGCCGGAATCGCGACGTTGTTTCCCACCCGGCCATAGACCACTTGCGATTGCACCGAGACCACATCCAGCGGCAGCGTGCGCAGCTCGGATAAAGAAGCTTCTCCTGTCATAGCAATCCCCCTGGTGTTTCGCCCGGCCAGTAGTGGCTGTCCGGTAAGGCGCGGGCACCGAAGATGGCCTGTCCGACGCGCACCACGGTGGAGCCTTCCTCAATGGCAATCTCGAAATCGCCGGACATACCCATTGATAGCTCATCCAGGCCGATGCCAGCAGGCGCGGTCTGCCGCAGCCGATCACGCAGGGTGCGCAGCAGTACGAAGCACTGGCGCACCCGCTCGGCCTCGCCGGAGAACAGCGCAAGCGTCATCAGGCCGCGCACACGCAACGCCGAAAAAGCAGGCAGCGCCTGGATGAAACCCTGCACTTCCTCGGGAGCCAAACCGTATTTGCTGGATTCGCCGGAGGTGTTAACCTGCACGAACACATCCAGCGAACGTCCTTCGACTTGCAGACGGCGATCCAGTGCCTCGGCCACGCGCAGGCTGTCCAGTGCCTGGAACTCGGAGGCGAAGCGCGCCACCAGCTTGGCCTTGTTTGTTTGCAGGTGGCCAATGACCGACCATTGCAAGTCGCTCAAGTCCTGCATGGCCTCCCATTTGCGATAGGCTTCTTGCACCTTGTTCTCGCCTAACATCCGGCAACCCGCCGCATGCGCCATGCGCAGGCTGGCCTCGGGCTTAGTCTTGCTCACCGGCAGCAGGCGCACCGTTACCGGGTCACGGGCGACGTGATGGCAGGCTGCGTCGATACGCGCCTGCACTGCCGACAAGTTCTGCTGGAAGTCCCCAACCGTTAAAGCTTCGGGATAACGACCGTGCTGATCGTGATGAGTCGGTGTATCGGAAGGTGCTGACATCAGTTCGCCCCCTTGTTGGCTGGTGTTGGCGGGATGACGGATTTGGGCGTTCGTTGTGGCAACCGACCATTGAGCACCGCATAAGCGACCAAGCCGATCACCAACCCCCAGAATGCGCCACCAATACCCAGCAGGGTGATGTTGGCGGCTGCCGCCAGGAAAGTAATCAGCGACGCTTCGCGGGCCTTGGCATCGGCCATGGCGCTGGCGAGACTGCCGCCGATGGTGCCTAGCAATGCCAAACCCGCCAGCGTAGTGATGAAGGTTGCCGGGAAAGCCATAAATACGGCTGCCAGCGTCACCCCGAACACGCCGACCAGGATGTAGAACACGCCAGCAGCAATGCCGGCGATCCAACGCTTGTCCGGGTTTTCGTGCGCTTCCCGACCGGTGCAGATAGCAGCCGTGATGGCGGCGATATTGAAGGCGTGTGAACCAAAAGGTGCCATCAGCAGGGAGCCGAGGCCGGTGACCGTCACGATGGGGTTCGCGCTGGTTCTGAAGCCATCGTTGCGCAGCACCAGCATGCCCGGCATGTATTGCCCGGTCAGGGTGATTAGGAACAGTGGTAACGCCACACTCAGCAAAGCGTTTAGCGAAAACTCAGGCATGGTAAAAACAGGTGCGGCCAGCTTTAAGGTCAGCCCCGATAGATCGACGCGATCCTGAATAAGCAGGAACGCCAGCCCCAACACCAGAATACCCACCACCGCATAGCGTGCGGTGAAACGCTTGAGCACCACATAGGCGACGATCAAGAGTCCCGCCAGCAATGGGTCGATGCTCATGCCGCCGAAAGCCCCGATGCCGAACTGGAGCAGGATGCCTGCCAGCAGCCCAGCCGCCACGCCTGGGGGAATCAGGCGGATAACGCGCTCGAACCAGCCCGACAGCCCGAGCACCACAAAGGCGGCGGCTGAGATCAGGTAGGCACCGACCGCTTCTGCGTAAGGTGTGGTCGCCAGTGCCGTGACGAGAAAGGCCGCCGCCGGTGTGGACCAGGCCGTGATGATCGGCTCGCGGGAAATCCAGCTCAAAATGATCCCCGTCACGCCCACGCCGATGGAAATCGACCACACCCATGACGCCGTCAGCTCTGGGCTGAGACCAGCCACCTTGGCGGCCTGGAACACCAAGATAAACGTGCCGCCGTAGTTGACGATGACCGAGATCAGACCGGCCACGACGGGATGGGCGAGATCGCTCCAACGAACGGATGAAGATGAGGGGACGGATGACATGGTCTGACTGTGGCTCCTAAAAACAATTTGACGGATAGAGTTGATAAACGCATTTATAGCCTTAAAATGGATGGATGTTCCCCACCATTTTTTTGAAGTGATGCAGACCAATTGTTCAAGCATGCCCAACTAGAGTCCGTCAAAGCCTGGATCGGCGATCCTATGCAGAGCGCCTTGCCGCTGTATGCGCGTATACAACGTGGCATCCGGCAACTGATCCTTGATGGCGCGCTTGACGTCGGTAAACCTTTGCCCGCCTCGCGCGCTCTGGCGAAATCGCTGGACGTTTCCCGCGATACGGTCGAGTCGGCCTACAGCCAGTTGCATGCGGAAGGTTTCATTGACCGGCGTGTTGGCAGCGGCAGCTTTGTATCGGAACGGGCAAAACGTCTCCCAAGGCGTAGCGCGGCGCGGCGCACGGGAACGCGCAATGAAACGCTGCCTCTCAGCCAACGCGGCGGCACTATGTTCCAGGGCGGCGGCCTGCGCGATTTTCTGGCTCCACGCCCATTCGCTCCAGGCGTACCGGAAACGCGCAACTTTCCCCTCCAAATTTGGGAGCGTCTAGAGCGGCAGGTATTCAAGGAATATGGAACTCAGGTTTTGACACACAGCGATCCGCAAGGGCTCGAACCATTGCGGCGCGCCATTGCGGATTACGTCAGCCTTGAACGCGGGGCGCATGCCACACCCGAGCGCGTGCTGGTGCTGACCAGTTCGCAACAAGCCATGACGCTATGCGCCAATGTGCTGCTCGATCCTGGCGACAGAATTTTTATTGAAGACCCGGTATATCAAGGAGCGCGCAAAGCGTTCGACGCTGCCGGTCTGGAGTGCGTGCCCGTGCCACTCGATGCCAATGGCATGCTGGTGGAGCATCTGATTCATGCGGCGAAGACCTACAGTGATTCAGCCAAGGCGGTGTTCCTGACGCCATCGCACCAGTTCCCGACTGGGGCAACACTGGCGCTGGACCGGCGGCTGGCCGTCATTGAATGGGCCAGGCACTACCAGAGTTGGATCATCGAAGATGACTACGACAGCGAGTTCCATTACGCGGGCAAACCCACCGCCTGCGTGCAGGGGCTAGATCCGCATGAGCGGACGATCTACATCGGCACCTTCACCAAATCGCTCTTCCCCGGCCTGCGCATCGGTTACATGGTGCTGCCGTCGCCGCTGGTAGCGCCCATGACCGTGGCCCGCACCCTGCTGGATGGGCACAGCGCGCCTATTCCGCAGCTCACGCTGGCGCGTTTCATCGAAGGCGGCCACTTCGGTGCGCATGTGCGCACCATGCGTGCCGTCTATGCCGAACGGCGTGATGTACTGGCGCGGCTGGTGCGCCAGTATCTGGCTGAATTCGTGGAGCCACGGGTGCCCTCCGGAGGGATGCAGATGCCCTGCGTGTTCATCCGCGACATCTCCGAAAACGAGGCCGTGGACTCCGCGCGTCGGGCTGGAATCGACCTATTGGGGCTGACGCCGCTCCATGCGTCGAGTCGGCATAAGTCTGGCTTCCTCATGGGATTCGCGGCCCACGCCCCGCATGAAATGGAAATCGCCGTCAAAAAGCTGGCGAACATTCTGCGTGCACTGTGTCGCTGATCGCCACGAACAGGACTAACGAGGGTCACCCATGAAGTCGTCATCCAACGGGTTGCTGGCCCAAGTATCCATTGCCCATCTGGTCAGCCATCTGCTTATCATGACGGTGCCTGCCATGTTGCCATTACTGCCCGACGCGATGCAGGTCAGCTTTGTCGAACTGGGCATTGCCATCGGCCTGTTCAACATCGTATCGGCCTTGGTGCAAGCCCCGCTTGGTTTTTTGGTAGACCGGCTGGGAGCAAGAAGAATGCTGATGGCCGCGCTCCTGCTGGGGACCGTCAGTTTTGGACTGGTTGCCGCATTCCCCAGTTACCCCTATCTGCTCGCCGCCATGATTCTGGCTGGCCTGGCAAACGGCGTTTATCACCCAGCCGATTATTCGCTACTATCGCGCGGCATTCCCCCAAAAAGAATGGGCCGCGCGTTCTCGATTCATACGTTTGCGGGATTCCTGGGCAGTGCCTTGGCCCCTCCCATAATGATCGGCGTTGCCCTCGCCACGGCACCGCGATGGTCCTTTGCCATTGCGGCCATTGCGGGACTGATGGCGTGGGCTGTCATGGTCATCATCGGGTCGCCGTTGCCTGACAAGAAACAGAATAACGGTATCACCGAGCCGCGTGGAGCCGAGGCTCGCCCCATTACCACGCCGGTGATGACTCTGGCCGTCCTGACGCTGCTTTTTACTCTGCTCAGTTTAAGCACGGGTGCGATCGAGAAATTCTCGGTGTCAGCCTTGGTCCAGGGCTTTGACGTGGCACTGCCAGCGGCCAACTTGGCACTGACTATATTCCTGTTCGCCAGCGCCTTCGGCGTGCTGGCGGGTGGTGTGCTGGCAGACCGTACCGACAAACACGGTTATGTAGCGGCAGGGGCTTTCGCGTTGGCGGCCTTCATCGTCGTGCTGGTGATCAGAATGCCGCTGCCGCCCGTGGCGCTTGCCACCGCTTTGGGGGTAACGGGCTTTTTGACCGGCTTGGTGGCACCTTCGCGCGACATGCTGGTTCGCGCCGCATCCCCGGCTGGCGCCGAAGGCAGAACCTTCGGAATCGTCTCCACCGGTTTCAACGTGGGCGGTGTCATTGGCCCGATTCTATTTGGCTTTCTACTGGATCGTGGGCTGGCCAGCGGTGTGTTGTGGGCGGCTGTTGGTTTCATGGTGGCTACCACTGCTGTCGTTTTACTACAGGAAAGGCATATGCAAATGAAGCCTGCTCCGGCTGGCTAACCCACCGAAGGCCCGCGCTGCCGCCCAATTTCCCATGACACCCCACCGCCGCGCATGGTCGCGGCAATCTGTTGCCCCAGCCGTTGCTCGACCACCGGCTTCCATGGTACTAAGCTGAACCCCATGCCGTCATCAAGCATGGCGTAGTGTCCGCTGGCGAGCATGACGCTGCGCCGGTAGATACCGGCCACACGTTGGCCGTCGGCCACGGGACGATGCTCCAGACCGGTTTCGGTCGCAATGTCCTGCGCGGTCTTCGTCAGTTCCCGATTGCGTAGGGTTGCCAACAGGTTGCGCGCCAGAATTACGCGCTGCCCGCGCTTCTCGGCCAGTCCCTGTTCAGCCAGGAAGTCGGCGCGCAGTTGCAAGGCTTGTTTTACCTCGCTACCAAAACCCAGATCGCCCAGCCCTTTGCCGCCGCCAATCAATTGCTGATCCAGCCAAGTCGCGCCGATCACGCGCGTTTGCCGCTCAATGGGCAGGTGCGATTTTAGCTCCACGGCCACGCCATCCAGGCGCTGCGCGTCGTACTGGCGGCCGCGCTCCGGCAGGTCCTGCGGTACTTTCCAGACGCCTTCGCTCTGCCGTTCCACCAGGCCGACGCGACGCAAGGCTTCCAGCCGCCGGATATGGGCTTCAACCACTTCGTGCGGATGCCGGTCTGGGTGTGGCTGGGCGCTGGCAACCGCCAGATGGTGATCGCTGCGGTAGATGCCATCAACGGCCAACGCGGTGATGATCTTGTCCGCTGCGCGCACGGTGGTCGATCCCTTAACCTCCACCACAGCCCCGGTTGGGTATTGCTCCAGTTCTGTCCTGGACGGTAGCGCCACATAATGCGCCTTGCCATCGGTGCCATCGACGATCAAATAACCCTTGTCGTACAGTTCGTCAGCCAGTCCTTTATTGGCCACCCGACCGACAACGGTGCGGCCATCCTCGCTGGGTTGGAACACGGCCAGTTCGCGCTGCTTGCCGCTCATGGCACGCTGCATGGTGCGGATGATGTCGCCGCGTTCGCCCATCGCCCGCAAGGTGGATTCGGTATCAGCATGGACGGCCCATACGCCGGTCTGCATCTCGCTTGCCAAGCCCATACGCTGCAAGCGTTGCAGGCGTCCCACCAGTAGCAGGCGTTGGCGTTGCAGTCGGGGTTCCGCCTCCAACCGCGCAGTGTGCACCAGGCCATCCACCGCCTCGCGCTGCAAGGTGCGATCCAATCCCGTCCATCGCTCCTGATTGACTTCGCGGGTCATGCTGCGCTGGATCTCCAGTTCGGTGCGTGGCCCCAGCCATTCGGTCGCCAGTTCCGAGGCTCGCTCGCGCATGCCTTGGCTGATGTAGTCACGGGAGATGATCAGGTCTTTGCCCGTGTCATCCTTGCCGCGCAGGACGACGTGCGTATGCGGGTTGTCGGTGTTCCAGTGATCCACCGCTATCCACTCCAGGCGGGTACCCAGATCGGCTTCCATGCGCGCCATCAGGTGGCGGGTGTAGGTGCGCAGGTCGTCGAGCTGTTCGGCATCCTCGGGCGAGACGATGAGGCGAAATTGATGCCGATCCTCCCGGCCCCGTTCCTCAAAGGCAGCCAAGTTGGCATCATCGGTCGCCGGGCCATAGGCGTTGCCTGGTTCACCATCGCGCCCCACACCTTCGCGCTCGATATAGCGCAGATGCGTAGCCGTCGAACGCGGCCCAGCCTTGGCGAGATTGACCAGCCGGGTCTTGATGGTCACGCGCCGGGAACCATCGGTGAAGGAAGCGCCGGTAAAGCGCGCCGCCGTGTGGCCGCGCCCCAGCCGGGCACCGGGTCGATGGCCCGCCTTGGTAGCCTTGACGCCAGCCTTGCTCGTCTGGCGCAGCACCTGACTGATAAAGGCATCGCCGCGCTGATTGGGCGCCCCTGGACGGATGCGAAAACGGTCATCATCGTTACGGCTCATGCGATACCCCCATCCAAGGCTGTCGCTGTCAAGCGTGCGAGGCACGCGCTTTGCTCAAGGCCGACAAGGCATTGCCGATCCTCGCGGCACGGTGCCGCCACCGGCGCGTGCCGCGCCACCCCCACGTGCAGACTGCTTTTTCGCGCAACGAAGTGCCGCGACCTTTTATCTTGCCCTCCGCCTTTGCCCCTCGCTGTCGCTCCTGGCATCGGCGGCCCGGCGGCGCTGTGCTGCTGGCAGCCAGCCCGTCGGCGAACGCGTCCACAGCCAAAGGCCGGACACGATCGAGGCAAAACGTCTGCACATTGGATGGCTGCGCAAAGTGCGGTGTGAATGCACCCGCACTGCATGCACGACAACATGACAGCAGCCACTTGGACGACGCACCCGATGACACGATGAGATGCACAGCAATGTGCAGCGAATTGACGGTCATCATGGACGAGTCTCCAGCCATACCGGATGCGCTACGCCGATCACGGCTGACGCGCTGACTGGGCCGAAATAGCGGCTGTCGAAGGACGCCGGACTGGTCACACTCAACAGGAACAGTTCGCCCTCGGCCAACGGTCGGCAATGCGGCCAGAATGGCAGCGGTCGGCCCAGCCGATCAGCAGACAGCACGGCAGCCGAAGGCACGCCGTCGATGCGCACCTGACCGGCGATGATGCAGACATGTTGCGGCGCGACCGCGCCCACCCGTTTGAGCAGCGGAATATGCGCGGGCAGGTAACCGCGCTGGGCGGCCAATGTGGTGGCATCAGCCGACAGATGGGTCACGACGATGCTGCCCACCGACAAAGGAGGCTGCAGCGAGTCGGCCCGGTGTGAAAGCGGTTCGACGCGATACCAGCCGACCGCCACGCTGTCGGACGGGTTATAGATCAGGCGCGGTAGCGGCGGCACAAAGGACGCCCAGGCCAGCGCCGCGAGGCCGCAGGCGGACAAGCCCGCCAGCACAAGGCAAGCGCGCAGGCGTGAGCGAAGACGCGGCACGCCGCCAGTGGTGCTGGCAACGGTGGATTGAACGGTCATGACAACCCCCTCCCGGCCAGCCAGGCAACATGCCGCTCGGCGGTGTAATCGGGCAGCACCAGTCCTGCCGCAAGCCGGTTGCCCAGCGTGTGCCAGTACGCGGGCGATACGTCGATGGCGGCAATGCCCAGCGCCTCGATGCCGTCGATCCGTTCCAACACGGCGCGCACCTTCTGTTCGCCCTCGGCGTGCAGCAGCAGACGCGCGCCGGGCTGCACGCCAGGGATGCGCTGCACCGCGTCCAGCGGTGTGCAAGCCTGCATCACCATGAGCTGCCAACGGATCGTTCCGTAGTCGTTGGCCTGCCAGCGGATGCGGCAGAAGATCGCGCGCGGCAGGAACACCGCGCAGCGTCTCCAGCGGTCGAGTTGAACCGTGCGCGTAGGTTCACCAAAGCGCAGGTAAAGATTGAATCGCGGCTCGATGGTGGCCAGCGATACGCGGGTCAATGGTGCGTTGCCAGCATGGGCGGCGAAGGTGTGCAACGAAGGCGGTGGCGCATCTGTTGTCGCTGAAGGTTGTGCAGTCATTGGGGCTTCTCCGGGAACTCGCGCTCCAGCAGTACTCGCAGCAGCTCGGCCACCGTCACGCCTTGCGTGAAGGCCGAGACCTTGATGCGCGCCCGCATGGCGGGTGTGATGTCGATGGTCAGGCGGGCCGTGTAGAGGTCGCCTTTCTGGAGGTCGGCGGTATCGCCCTGGCGA